>JADMIO011429247.1_pt1 | contig 60737 bp, 51 predicted proteins | sample 8958161 | NCBI WGS metagenome assembly JADMIO01 (sample SAMN16585339, study PRJNA669376) | soil metagenome | isolation source: Crop rotation soil | place: USA: Cullars Rotation, Alabama | collected 2011
GCGACAACTTGTCCACGTGGAATTCTAAGCTTAGGATCCCAATGTGCTGGAAAGGTAAGCCATACCGGCGGACTGCCGGGCAATGTGACTCAGATCACCATGATACCGGAGCTGGGCCTCGGCATCATTGTACTGACTAACCAGCAGGAAGGATCGGCCTTCAAAGCTATTACCGATGGGATCAAAGACGCTTATTTCGACATGCCGCCCACGGACAGAGTAACCCAATATGCAAAGACAAGAAAGGAGCAGATCGCATCTGCCGACCGCATCACCGACTCCATCTGGACAGCCATCAGGCTGGTGCAGCAGTCGAACTCCGGCAGAGTCAACTTCAGCCGCTACACAGGCACCTATAAGGACCCCTGGTTTGGAGAAGTGACTATTTCCTCGAAAAGCGGAAATATGTATTTCAGCTCAAGGCGCTCTCCTAAGCTCAGCGGAGTGCTGCTGCCTTATAAAGGAAATAGCTTTGTAGTAAAATGGAATGACCGCAGTATGGATGCAGATGCGATGGTAACCTTCAGGAACGATAACGATGATAAAGCGTCTGGATTTTCGATGAAAGCTATCTCACCGCTTACTGATTTTAGTTTTGATTTTCAGGATCTGGATTTTGTAAGGGTGAAATGATGGGTGTGCCCGGACCTAATCTCCTCAATCCAGTTTATCTATGAATAAACCCACCATCGGGATCCATGTTGCAACAGCCTTGACTGGCTGAACAGGTGGATTCTACCACAAGACCCTTACAACCACAGATGTAATATTCCTATTAGATTCCCCTGTGAAACATAGAGACATAAGAAAGCCCTCATTCCGAGGGCTTTCTTATGAGTTGTTATTAAGTTCGGTCGTTCCACACTAAGCCATCGCGGCATCACCATACACCTTCAGCTCATTGTACAGCGTATCCCGCTCTACAGGCGTTTTGCCGACTGCCGTGATCAGGTCGCAGATGTCTTCTGTGCTCATGGAAGGAGATTGCTCTTCGCTGCCGGCCATGCTGTAGATCTTCGTCGTATCGTCGATGGTGCCGTCGAGATCGTTCACGCCAAAGGCCAGCGTGAGCTGTGCGCTCTGGCGGCCCAGCATTGGCCAATAGGCCTTCAGGTTGCGGAAATTATCCAGGAACAGACGGGCTATCGCATACATGCGCATGTCCTCGATAATGGTGCTCTCCGGCACATTGCTCATGTCATTATCGCCGTTGCGGAACTTAAGTGGGATAAAGCAATTGAATCCACCGGTCTTATCCTGCAAAGATCTTAACCGGCTCATGTGGTCAATACGATGCCCGTAGTTTTCTATGTGACCATACAGCATCGTAGCGTTGGAGTGCATGCCGAGCTTATGGGCCGTCTCGTGAATGGCCAGCCAGCCATCTCCATCTACCTTATCAGCACAGATCTGTTCGCGGACTTCGGGATGGAAGATCTCAGCACCGCCGCCGGGTAAGGACTGCAGCCCAGCGTCGCGCAGCGCCTTCATTCCTTCCTCCACACTCAGCTTTGCCTTGCGGAACATATAGTCGAGCTCTACAGCGGTAAATCCTTTGATATGCAGGTCCGGGCGATGCTCACGGATCTTGCGGATGGTCTCACAGAAGAACTCGAGGTTCATTTTTGGATGCACACCGCCGACGATATGCACTTCCGTAACGGCCTGCCCGTCGTAGCGCTTCACGATGTCGAGCATTTCCTGCTGAGTCAGCTCCCAGCCTTCATCGCGGTGCTTGTATTGCCTGGAGTAGGCGCAGAAGTTGCAGGTAAAGACGCAGACATTCGTCGGCTCGATATGAAAATTGCGGTTGAAATAGACTTTGTCGCCATGCAGGCGAGCCGCAACATGAGCGGCCAAGGAGCCTACAAAAGGAAGTTCGCCGATCTCGAAAAGCAAAACGCCTTCCTCTTCGGTAAGGCGTTGGCTCTGCTGCACTTTTTCGGCAATGCGAAGAAGGCGGCTATCGATATTGGAATTGCTTAGAATGGAATCGAGGGAATCGGTAGGAGCAAACATTATTATTCGAGTACAATTTTTTTGGTCAGTACGCCTTCAGCAAAACGGCAATGCACGAAGTATATGCCGCGGGCGGCGTCGGCAAGGGGGATGCGATAGCTCTTGCTATTATTAGCCTCCGTATGAGAAATACTTTGTCCCAGCATATTGACCACGTCAATGCCCAACAGCTTCTCTTTGCCGGTAATGGTTATGCGGATCTCGTCCGTAGCGGGGTTAGGAAATACCTGGAAAGCATTTTCGGATACTCTGGCTATACCTAACAGGAGCTGCGGATTTTGCGTAAGCGTGGGATATTCCTGGGCAAGGATCGTCCGCATAACGGAGCCCTGATCGTTGGTGAACATCTGCATAGCCCTGTCGTCCACATAGTCCATATAGTTCATGAACATAACTCCCGGTGAGGAGGGGCTGCAGGCATCTGTCTTCGGGAAGTTGGGGCAAGTACCGCTACTGCAATAGTTTGCGTCACCCTGCGGTGGGGTATCGGGGATGAAGTCATCCTGTCCGCCAGTCGCGGGACAGCCTCCGCCATCGTCGCCCCAGATATGCCAGAGATCAAAAAAGTGGCCCAATTCATGGGTCAGCGTCCGTCCTTTATCGATTCCGCCAAGAAAATACTGGGAAGGAAATTCGCGCACGCCGAAGGCGCCATAAGTCACCACGCCGCCGATTTCATTTGCACCTATCGTATGTGCCGGCGGGCCGACGACCTGGCCGACCATGTAATATGGAGTCGTAATGCCTATAACGCCCGAGGTGATATTCACCACCCAGATGTTCAGATACTTGGACACGTCCCAGGCCGGAAGTCCTACTGCAGTTGCCTCTTTAGCCGTAAAGCAGTCTACATTCGGGTCATAAGCCGGACTGCTGGAAGGGATAATTTTGAGTTCGATGCCGGGGCCAATAGTAGTTGAGTTCGTACCGTTGGCGAGGCCAAACTGGATATTTACGTTCGTATAAGCGCTTTTAAAAGCAGCCGGGATCAGTGTGCTGTCCGCATTCCTTCGGTTAAAGTCATTGTTTAGGCTCGCGAGCTGTGAATGAACCCTGCGGATTATACCCGTATCATTTCCAATCTGGTTCCATTGAACCTGGGTGAGGAGAAAATGGAAAACTACCGGGATAGGGTATTGCGCTGTAGTCTTTTGAGCGGCTCCGCTCCGGGCGCCGGCCAGGGCAGCTTCGGTATGCTGTTGGTGGCGGCTGAGCATTTCGCGGAATACGTCCGGCTGATCGGTCCGCAGCTTTTCATTCCTGATGCCGTTTCCGCACTGGTGCTGAGCCTGCACATTTGAGGACAGCATTCCCAGAGCAAAAAATGCGGTACAAAAAAATACTGCGGTTTGTTTCATCCTAAATAAATGTGTGAAGTGCCACAAATTAATATAATGATGTTCCTAATCCGTCAATAGGCGGTCAATTGATCGGCTAAAACTCGTTATTTGCCCTGGCGGCTATTTATTTCATCGCGAATAGGAATGGCGCGAACATAGTCTTCCTGCTCCAGGACCTGCTGCAACAAGGTGTTCAGATCCTCCAGGCTCATGTTCTTCAGGTCTTTGTCCGTGTTACCGGACGAGATTTTTGTTCCTCCTTTCTCTGCCGATACAGGCTCGGTTCCTTCGCCCTGGTCGAGATACAGGCCGGCCGTTTCGAGAATATTCTCATAGGTGAAGATGGGACAGCTTGCGCGGACCGCAAGTGCCAGCGCGTCGGAGGTCCGGGCGTCGATCTCGAGGATATCGTCGCCATTCTGACAAACGAGCTGGGCGAAGAAGATGCCTTCTTCCAGCTTATAGATCAGGACCTCATTGAGTTCGATATTAAAAGTTGCCATGAAATTGGCAAACAGGTCGTGCGTCAGCGGGCGGCTGGGCTGCATCCGCTCCAGGGCTACCGCAATAGCCTGAGCTTCAAAGCCTCCGATTACAATAGGCAGGCGGCGTAATCCGCTTACTTCTCCAAGTACGACAGCGTACGAATGGGTTTGGGTAATACTATGCGAAAGGGCTACTATTTCCAGTTCTATCTTTTTCATTGGCGGGCTAAAAACTTGTCGCTGAAAGCGGCTGTCGAGTAATGGGTGAAGGTAACAATTTTTAAAAAAGACTCCCTATGACCAGAAGGATAATACCGGCTTATGTCCCGACGCTCTTTCTTCCGGCAAGCTTCGTTCCGTCCTAAAAAACCAATCCACAAACCTAGAATAGGGTTGGCGCTTCACCAGGTTCTGCCGGCTCCTCTTCCTCCGAGATCAGGACCACCTCTTTAAGGTCTGCGGTTGCGATTCGCGTACCGACTGCTTTCCAGCCTGTTACGTCAACAAAATCAGCAATGTCTACCTCTTCGGACTCACGCTTCTTGCCATAATCCAATCGCACGATCGGCTCTTGCTGTAGCGTAATAAAGTCCAGGAAATTTCCTGATCCTTCGCGGATGGCGAGGAACCGGTTGTTGAGGGTCTGCGTCTCAATCCGGAAGCGCTTCACGTTGTATTGACCGGTCTTCTTATCAAAATAGATCGCGCTAAAGATCTTTTCCGGGTCGAAGTGGGCGATCAGCTTCAGCTTTTCTACCTGGTACCTGTTGCTCAGGTCAGGCATCGTCAGCTCATAGCTGCCATCTTCATAGAACGCTACGATGCGATCCTCTTCAGTGAAACGGCCCAGCAGCTTACCATAGCCATCCTTGTTCAGCCTGCCGATCTCTTCATCAAAGAAAATCTTGGGAGCCGACAGGGTAGAGACGCCCTTTTCTTTGAGCTTCAGGCTCTTGACGGGGTATTTGGTCAGCTGGTTGCCGGCAGCGCCGCGGGACTTAATATCCAGATGCGCAAAGGAAAACAGCAGCTCTTTGTTGCGCGCTGAAGACCCGGGATGCAGGTTGACGGAAACGACTTCCGCTTCAGCATTCGGATTGGCGGTGAAGTAGAGCACCTTGCTATCCGGATTGCCTTTCGTCAGATCGTATTCCTTGTCGCGCGTGATGCCAGTCACGTTGAAACGCTTTGCCATGGTTATGCCGGTCTTGCCGTCGGCGTAGACCATATTGTAAGTCGTGCGCTCATCATTCTTCCTGAAAATATCGAGGTGAATGATGTCCTTGCCGACAAAGATCTTGTCAGCCACCTTAGTCACGAGCATCTTGCCGTCCTTGCGGAAGACGATGATCAGGTCGAGGTTAGAGCAGTCGAATGCAAATTCATCCTTCTTCAGGCCGGTTCCGATGAAGCCTTCCTTTCGGTTGACGTACAGCTTTGTATTAGCAATCGCGACAGTCGTCGCCTGTATAGTTTCGAACGGACGGATCTCCGTCAGGCGCTCGCGGCCCTTGCCGTATTTCTTCAGCAGATTCTCATAATAGCGGATCGCAAATTCGGTGAGATGCTCCAGGTCGTGAGCTACTTCCTTCATCGCTTCCTCCACACCACGGATATGCTCGTCGGCCTTGAAAGAGTCGAATTTGGAAATACGCTTGATGCGGATCTCCGTCAGGCGTGTAATATCCTCGGTAGTGACCTCGCGGCGGAACAGCTTTTTGTAAGGTTTCAATCCTTTATCGATAGCTGCCAACACACCTTCCCAGGTCGTTTCTTCTTCGATATCGCGGTATATGCGCTTTTCGATAAAGATCTTTTCAAGGGAAGAATAATGCCAGTCGTCTTCGAGTTCGCCCTGTTTGATCGTAAGCTCTCTGCGCAACAGATCTTTCGTATGATCCACCGAGAGCCGGAGCAGGTCGCTGGCGCCGATGAACTGCGGTTTATCGTCTACAATTACGCAGGCATTTGGCGAGATGCTGACCTCGCAATCGGTAAACAGATACAGGGCGTCGATCGTCTGATCGGGCGAAATTCCGGGTGCGAGCTGGATATTCAACTCCACGTTCGCGGCAGTATTGTCCACAACGCTCTTGATCTTGATCTTGCCGGTATCGTTGGCTTTCAGAATGCTGTCGACCAGGCCCGAGGTCGTTACTCCATAAGGCACATCCTTGATAATGAGGGTCTTAGCATCCAGCTTTTCGATCCTTGCACGTACACGCACTTTACCGCCGCGCGCGCCATCGTTGTAGTTGCTGACGTCCACCATTCCACCCGTGAGAAAATCAGGGTAGAGTTCGAAGCGGCGTCCTTTCAGGTATTTTATTGCCGCCTCAATGATCTCGCAGAAGTTGTGCGGGAGAATTTTAGTGGAAAGACCGACAGCGATACCGTCCGCACCTTGCGCCAGCAGCAGCGGAAATTTCATCGGCAGGGCAAGCGGCTCATTTTTGCGGCCGTCGTAGCTTAATTGCCAGGTCGTTGTTTTGCCGTTGAAGGCCACATCGTTGGCGAATTTTGACAGACGGGCCTCGATGTAACGCGGCGCAGCGGCCGAGTCGCCGGTGCGGACATCGCCCCAGTTACCCTGGGTATCCACCATCAGGCCTTTCTGCCCGATATTGACAATGGCGTCTCCAATAGAGGCATCACCGTGCGGGTGGTACTGCATCGTCTGGCCGATAACGTTTGCCACCTTGTTGAAACGGCCATCGTCCATTTCTTTCATCGCATGCATGATGCGGCGCTGAACGGGCTTCAATCCGTCTTCGATGGCAGGCACGGCCCGCTCCAGTATTACATAGCTGGCATAGTCTAAGAACCAGCTTTGGTACATGTCATCTATAAACGCGGATTTGCTTTCCGCGTGATCTTGTTGGTTTTGTTCGGACATTCCTGAAAAAAAGAAAGATAGGCGGGCGTTAGCCCCCAGCCCAAATGTGGCTGCTGTGATTTACAAGGGGCCGAAGGTAGAAAATAGTTGGATGGTTGACTAGTTGGATGGTGGGGTAGTTGACTAGTGGGGTAGTTGACTAGTTGACTGGTTGACTGGTTGACTGGTTGACTAGTTGACTAGTTGACTAGTTGACTGGTTGGTTTGTTTAATAAGTTGATAGGTTTATAGGTTTATAGGTTTATAGGGTGATAGGTTGATAGAGTGGCAGGTTGATGGTTGATAGGTTTATACGTTGATAAGTTGATAGGTTGATGGGTTGGTTAGTTGATAGAATGTTTTAACCATGATAAGATCGTTAGGTATTATTTTATTATAAATGGCCTGCCTATTGTCCGCAGCCACCAAACGGTGGCTGGCTTTGAGATCTCGGACTGTTGGATTTTCTTTGAAAAAAATACCGGACATGCTCACAAAGAAAATCCTGATTGCTGCTTTAATGCTTAGCCCGCTCTGCGTAGGTGCGCAGAAGCTGAAGTTGAAGGATGGTAGCTACGACGCGCTAAAAGGCACGACCAAATTCAACGTCCAATACGAGTACAACGATATGACCGTAACGACGAAGAATGTTCCGGAGGCCGAATTTATCCAGCAGAAGAAAGATGAATTAAATAAGAAGGAATCAGGTACGGGCACTACCTGGGCTTCCAGCTGGACGCGTGACCGTCAGGCCCGGTTTGAGCCACAGTTCAAGGAGGAGTTTGAGAAGCAAAGCGATATGAAGCTGGGCAGCTTCCCCGATGCGAAATACACCCTCATCTTCCACACAACGCATACGGAAACGGGATATAACATCGGAATCTCGCGTCGCAATGCCTATATCGATGGAGAAGTTCGCATTGTAGAGACAGCAAATCCGTCCACTTTAGTCGCCCGCATCACAGTAGATAATGCGCCGGGCACGATACCCTTCGGAATGGACTTCGACACCGGTTCGCGCCTCGCCGAGGCGTACGCCAAGGCCGGCAAGGAAATTGGTCAGTTGATGAAGAAGAAAATTGACTAGTTGACTGGCTGATTGGTTGACTAGTTGACTGATTGACTAGTTGACTGATTGACTGGTTCAGAACGCCAATGAGTTCGTTCACTTATTCACCATTCACCGCTCACCATTCACCGTTCACCATTCACTGCTCACCATTCACCGTTCACCGTTCATCATTCACTGCTCACTATTCACCATTCACTGCTCACTATTCACTAAGCGTCAGCCTTCCCGCCAGCCAGCTTTCCTTTAGGGGAACCAGCCAGTTGTTTTCCAGCTGGCCTTTCGTTTCGACGGTATTATTGAAAAGCAATGTGTCGCCGTCTATATAGCCTTTGTCGATGGCATACTGTACCTGGCCCATAGGCAGCATTTGCGGAGCTCCTTTAACCAGAAATGTCAATGTAAGGCGGTCGAAGAGATTGGTGTCGTACTGGCGCTCGATGCTCTTGATAATGCGCACCATGCCATCGGTGCTGCAGCCACTGACGTTAGAGCCTGTCTCATCCGCAAGGACTACAATGAACTGCCCGAAAAGCAATTTCGCCCAGCCTTTAACGGGAGCGCCGTGCGTCGTCCATTGGGAGTAGAATTGATAAAGCTGCTCATCTATCTCCCTTTGCTGCTCCTCCGTAAATCTCCGTCCGCTTTGATAGATCCATACCCGCGACATTTCGTTGAAATCTGCAGGTAAAAGCTGGCTTATCGTATCTGTTCGCATGCTGCAAAAATAGCCTGGAGATATATTGGGAAGAGGTAAAAACTGGTTTGCAAAGAGAATACACGTCGTCTCTCCTAGCTCTTTGCCAAACTCTGGAGTTGGTTTTTATCCAAATTGCAGGGCCAGTGATTGTTTTCAAAATTCTTGGACAGGAACTGCCTTAATGCGATTCGAAATGGTTCAAGGATCTTCCCATCGTCGCCAACGACCGTAAGCAGTTCTTTTTTGCCGGCTCGTTCGTTGTGGAGATCATCTGACTGAATAATTGTCAGGATAATATTTTGTCCTTCCTTCTTTATGTCAAAAAAATATGCGGCTGGTTCCAACCACCATGTAATTCGTCTTTTCTCATGGTTTTGCAGGGTGGTTATCGCGTTAAGGAGTTCACTAATCGGATCGTTTAAAGCATCTGATGCATCCATATTCAAGTGAAAGCTCATATGGAAAAAATCAACAGGTAGCCACCCGTGGTCTGGCATCCCGAACGTTATTGAGATTGAATCTTCCATTTTGCAGGTGAGTGTGCTTTACCAAATTGGTAAAGGTCCTTTTTTGCCAGGAGGACAATTAAGTTGCGGCCCATTCGCCCAATTAAATGCCGGAAATACACTTGTGCTAGTGACCCTATCGCTTCTCCAAAACCATTACCGGATACCGGAAAGTTCCGCTCTTAAAGCCGGCCCGCATTGCCTGGAACGAATACAGGAACTCTATCAGCGCCTTTCCATGGCTCGCAGCAAAGGTCCAGATGGCTTTGGGCTTTATGGATTCAGACGTGATATCCCAGGTACGGGCTACGCTGGAGCTGATATCTTCGAGATACAGTACCCGGAAACCGTGGTTATCGATATGCTGCATATACTCCGACAGGCTGGGTAGCGAGCAAAGCATGCCTTTTTCTATCGGGTGGATATACTTCCGGTAAGCTGCTTCGCTCAGTCCTTCGTCTTTCCACCAATCCGTGATGCACATTTTACCGCCGGGTTTCAGCAACTCGCTTGCTCTGCGGAACAGGTTGTCGCGGTTGTTCAGGTGTGAGATCATCTCCACTGACCAGATAATGTCGAATTGTCCATCAACGGAGATCGCATTCGCATCGTCTACCAGGAATTTCGGAGGATTTGGCAAACCCTTTGCGGCCTCGTTTGCCATTTGAACCTGCACTGGACTGATGGTAATACCGGTCACATCGCAGCCCATTTCTTTAGCCAGGAATATAGAAGTGCCCCCGATGCCGCAACCAACGTCGAGCACTTTGGAGCCTCGTTTAAGTCCCGATTTTTCGATCAGGAAGTCGATCAGATTTTGCGCGGCTTCTTCCTTGGATTCATTTCCACTAACCCAGTATCCATGGTGAATATGGTCGCCCCAGAGCTCCTTATAATATGGAGACGCCAGGTCGTAATGCTCCTGGATCGCGGCTGTAACATTGTATCTCATCACTGTACCTGCTTTCATAGCTACCTCAATAGCTATAAAATCTCAGCCAACAACGATAAAGCCCTGTTACAAAACCGTTTTCACGGACCTAAGATTGACTGCTAACCCGCGTTTTCCTCCAGTCCCTTCAGCACCTCGTACAGCCTGTAAACATCTTCGTAGGTATTGTACAGCGGCACCGGAGCTACACGGATGACATCAGGTTCCCGCCAGTCCGCGACAATGCCTGCCGCCGTCAGGGCGTCGAAAACCTCGCGGCCCCTTTCGTGGAATAGGAGGGACAACTGGCATCCACGCTGACCACTATCCCGGGGAGTAATGATGGAGAAGGGTAGTGTCTTGAGTTCGGAAAGGAGGAAGTCCAGGTAGTTGGTGAGCTTCACGCTCTTTTCACGCAAAGCAGTCATTCCGGCTTTGTCGTAGATATCGAGCGACGCCCGGTGTGCGATCATATTGAATACCGGCGCGTTGCTCATCTGCCAGCTCGCGGCGCCGCGCTGTGGGAAGAAGCCTTTCTTCATCTTAAAGCGCGTTTCCTCCTCATTACCCCACCAGCCGGCCAGCCTGAAAATTTTCGGATTGTTGCCATGATGGCGATTCACAAATATGCCTCCGACACCGCCGGGACCGCTGTTGAGGTATTTATAAGAGCACCAGCAGGCAAAGTCGACGCCCCAATCGTGAAGTTGCATAGGAATATTACCTACGGCATGCGCAAGGTCGAAGCCTGCATAAGCGCCGACACGATGAGCCGCTTCGGTAATGCGCTTCATATCGAATACCTGTCCGGTATAGTAGTTCACGCCGCCGAACATCACCAGTGCCAGCGAACCCTTGGACTCCTCGATCGCGCTCATAATATCTTCCTCGCGAATAGTGAATTCACCTTCGCGGGGAGCGATTTCGATAATGGCATCTTCCGGATCATAGCCCCACATGCGCACCTGGGTTTCCACTGCGTACTGGTCGGAGGGGAACGCGCCTGCCTCCATCATGATCTTGTATCGTCCGTTGGCCGGGCGATAAAAGGAGATCATCAGCAGGTGAAGATTTACCGTCAGCGTATTCATTGCCACGACCTCTTCCTTTTCCGCGCCCACGATGCGGGCGAGGCTTTCGGAGAAAAGGTGGTGGTAGTACAGCCAGGGATTACGTGCCTGTGTATGGCCTTCCACACCGAAAGCAGCCCAGTCTTCGAGCTCTTTCTGCATCAGATATCCGGCGCTTTTCGGCTGCAGGCCGAGAGAATTTCCACAGAAATATCCTACATCGTTCCCGTTGTGCTGGGGAAAAAGAAATCGTTCACGGAAGGAGTAGAGAATATCGATCTGGTCCAGCGAACGGGCGTACTCGGCAGAAGCTTCAAATTCGGCGCTCATTAAGGCACTATTTAAAATTGTGCGGCAAATTTAACCGCGGGAGGGGTACCACGCTGTACCAATGGGCATGATTTTGCATCTTACGCACCGGATTTCATGAAGTCATTTATCTCAGGAATTATCATTTTGCTGGTTTCAGTCGGTCCCGGCTTTGCACAACCCGGTCGCAATGCGCTCGGCGTACGCATGACGACAGACGGAGGAGGGGCATCCTGGAAATGTTTCGTGAACCGCCAGTACGCCATAGAAACTCAGGTGAATCTGGGCGGTATACGCTACCTGGATGGCCGGAGTATTACAGCGGCCGGCCTGATAGAATATCATCTGCCATTGCCTTCCCCAAGATTCAGGATATTCTTTGGCGGCGGCCTGCATTTTGGCAGCTGGAAAGACCGTGAATCACCGGAGAATCCCAATGAATTTATCCTTGGTCTGGACGGAATCGGCGGTATCGAGTATTTATTTTCTAAAGGAGCATGGAGCATTTCGGGGGACCTGAAGCCCGCGCTGAACTATATTGAGACAGTCGAGTTTTTTGCACATGGGATGTTTGGCGTAGCTGCGCGCTATTATTTCGGCAGTAACCGTTCAAAACCCTTCAAAAACTCGCGTTCCTGAGTACATCACCGCAAACTTCTTCATTGGCTTTCCTTTACCAACCTAACGTGTACATTTACGCCCAAATCACACGCCTGCTATGAAAAAAGCATTGCCTATTATCCTTGTCCTCGTTGCGCTCGTACTCATCGGCGGCTGCAGCTACAATGGCATGAACAGTGCCCGCCTGCAGGTCGATAACTCCTGGGCGCAGGTACAAAGCGCCTATCAGCGCCGCGCCGACCTTATACCCAATCTCGTAGCCACCGTAAAGGGCGCTGCAGATTTCGAGAAGAGCACTTATATCCAGGTAGCCCAGGCACGCGCAGGCCAATTGCGCGACCTGACGAATGTACCTGCCGATCAGCTCACACCTGAGCGCATGGCGCAGATCCAGGAGGCAAATGCCGCTTCCGGTCAGGCGATGCGTACCGCGATCAATATTGCGGTGGAGGCTTATCCGCAGCTTCGCGCAACCCAGAATTTCTCCGACCTGCAAACGCAGCTGGAAGGCACTGAAAACCGCATCAATACGAGCCGAAACGGCTTTAACGATGCCGTTCAGAAATACAACCAGAAGGTGACCAACTTCCCGAATAATATTATGGCCGGGCTGTTTGGCTTTAAAGCCCGCCCGATGTTCCAGGCAGACCCGAACGCACAAAACGCGCCAAAGGTGCAGTTCTAATAACATTTCCCGCAGCGACATATAATAATGCCCCTTTTGTTTCGGGGTAAAAATCAGTCGCTGCGGGAAAACAAATGCCCTCCTCATGTTCTGGAAAAACAAGCCGTTATTGCCCGCTGAAGTGCAGGACAAAGTCGTGTCCGCTATCCGGCAGGCAGAGACGCGCACGACCGGCGAGATAAGGATATTCATCGAGCAGCATTGCTCCTTTATGGATGCCATCGACCGGGCCGTCGAGTTGTTCACCAAATTGGGCATGGAACAGACGGAGGAACGCAACGCAGTGCTTGTATATGTGGCGATAAAAGATCATCAATTTGCCATATACGGTGATGAAGAGATCTACCAGAAAGCGGGAGGTCCCCGGTTTTGGGAAGGAGCTGCCGCGAAATTGCAGGACGGACTGCGAAATGGTGACCTTGCCGGAGGGCTTGTGTCTTGTATCAATGAGCTGGGTAATGCGCTGGCCGTGAATTTTCCGTACCATTCCGATGTGGAGAAAAACGAGCTGCCTGACGAAATCGTGTTTGGGAAATGATGCTTCTTACATCGCGGGCTGCCCGCTTCATTCTTTTGCTGTGCTTCTTATGCATTGGCACACTTGCTTTTGCGCAGCGCGATAGCGATTTTCCGCCCGCTCCACAGCCACCGAGGCTCGTTAATGACCTTGCCGGGGTAATGAGTCCGGATGAGGTCGCCCTCCTGGAGCGGAAGGCATTTGCCTTTTCCGATTCTACCAGCAATCAGATTTCAATTGTAACCATTAAGAGTATCGGAGAATATGAAATCTCCGACTATGCAACCCGTCTGGGCAATCGATGGGGTATTGGCAAAGCCAGCCGGAATAACGGCGTGCTGATCATTGCGGCTATCAATGAGCATAAAATGAATATTTCCGTCGGTAAAGGCCTGGAAGGCGCCCTTACCGATCTCGTGAGCGGCCGCATCATTCGCAATGAAATGGCCCCTGCTTTCCGCGAAGGCAAGTTCTATCTCGGCTTCGACCGCGCGCTGGATGCCGTAAGTGCTGCTACCCGCGGCGAGTATACGGCCGAGCCCAAGACTGGTGTTAAGCAGGTAGGTCGCAGCAGCGTTATTGTCCTGGTCATTATCGTGCTGATTGTTCTCTGGATCATGCGGCGCGGTGGCGGTGGCGGCGGCACCTATATGAGCCGGCGCGGCGGCATGGGCGGCTTTGGCGGCGGATTCCTTACCGGAAGCATGCTCGGCGGCGGCTGGGGCGGCGGCGGCGGTTGGGGCGGAGGATCGTCAGGCGGCAGCGGCGGCTTTGGCGGCTTTGGAGGAGGATCCTTCGGCGGCGGCGGGGCCAGCGGAAGCTGGTAAGCATTAAGCAACGCTTCGCTCTTACGATTCTTACTTCTTACAATGACGTGGTTCCTATGGTGTAGCAACGCGCTTTGTACTCTGGTAGGGACACACTGCACGTGTTCGAAGTACCAGACATATAATCGGCGTGTCGCCAGAAAAGCGCCCGACAAAAAATTCTCCCCCCGGACACGCGCAGCGTATCCCTACCAAACGCTCCGAATAGTCATGTACACCAGTCCGGGTTCCCGCAATTGACCGGCTAAGGCCCCGTTCGTCCCCCCTTTCCCGGATTTCGTAAGATCCATATACCCCGGATGCTGAGATATGTTCAACTTCGAGAAGGTTGACGTCTATCTGCCTTCCTGCCTATGAAATCCCCGAACAGCATAAAACAATGGGCAGAGGACGACCGGCCCCGGGAAAAACTCCAGCAAAAAGGTCCGGCGGCATTGAGCAATGCGGAATTACTGGCAATTCTCATCAATAGCGGTACCCGGACGCACTCGGCGCTTGGATTAGCAAAGCTGGTGCTGGAGCAGGTAGAAAATCGCCTCGGTGAGCTTGGCAGGCTTTCCATTAAAGAACTGCAAAAAACGAAGGGCATTGGCGAAGCACGTGCCATTACGATTGCCGCGGCGCTGGAATTGGGCCGTCGTCGGCAAAGTGTAGACATACTTAGCAAGCCAAGCGTGAGTTCGGGGGAAGATGCCGCCGAGATCGTCATTCCGCTGCTGAACGATCTGAATCACGAGGCTTTTTGCGTGCTTTATCTCAATCAGGCAAACCGGCTGCTGCGCCATGAGATCATCTCTCACGGCGGATTGACCGGAACGGTTGCCGATGTCCGGGTCATTCTGAAGCAAGCCTTGTTATACAACGCCAATCAGCTGATCGTCGCCCACAATCATCCTTCGGGCAACCTGCAGCCGAGCAGCGCCGACAAGACGCTGACCCGGAAGCTACAGGAGGCCGCGGCGCTCATGGATATCCGGCTGCTGGATCACCTGATCATCGCAGCCGGCAGATATCTGAGCCTGCAGGAAGAGGGGCTGATGACATAAGAAGGAGCTGCGGCGTTATTTATACTTAACTTGCCAAACTTTATGAGCCTGCAGCTCAGCAGGCTGTTTTTTACGTTAAAACTTGTATGATTCGAATTGGTTTGGCCGGCGCGGGCCATCTTGGTAAAGTACACATGCAGCAGTGGCTGCAGGTTCCCGATACAATTTTTGTTGGTTTCTATGATCCGGATGATGCCGCCGCCGCAAGCGCAATCGAGCAGTATGGCACTACGCGTTTTCAATCGATCGATGAACTGATCGCCGCGGTAGACGCGCTGGACATCGTAACGACTACGACGGCGCACTACGATATTGCAAAGGCTGCCCTGCTCCAGGGACGGCATATTTTCATTGAAAAGCCGCTGGCGCACACCCTCGATGAAGCCCGTGAGATCGTAAAGCTGGTAGGCGAGGCGCGTGTGAAATGCCAGGTGGGGCATGTGGAGCGGTATAACCCCGCATTCCTGGCGCTGAGCAATCAGCCCTTGCAGCCCATGTTCATCGAGGCGCATCGGCTCGCACAGTTCAATCCCCGCGGTACGGACGTATCCGTGATCCTGGACCTGATGATCCATGATATCGATGTTGTATTGCACCTTGTGAAATCCCCGGTTCGGCGTATTTCGGCCTCCGGCGTTTCTGTAATGAGCGAGAGTGCGGACATTGCCAATGCGCGTATTGAGTTCGACAACGGCTGTGTCGCCAATCTGACCAGCAGTCGGATTTCATTGAAGAAAATGCGGAAAATGCGCCTGTTCCAGCGCGATGCCTATATCGGAATCGACTTTTTGGAAAAGAAAACGGAGGTCATTCGTCTGCAGGATGAAGATGCGCCGGCAGGAATGTTGGATTTTCCGATCGAATTGGGCAATGGCAATAAAAAGGTACTGTCGATGCAAATGCCGGAAATAGCGCCGACAAATGCCATTCATGCCGAGCTGAGTGAATTTGTTCAAAATATTGTGCACGACCGTCCCGTTCGCGTAAGCGTCCACGATGGTTATAATGCCATGGATATCGCGCATCAGATCCTGAAAAAGATGAGCGCGCACCACGAGCTGCACAATGTATAATGCGGGGCTGCGTTATAGAGAACAGCCCTTTTCCGATTTTATTGCTTTCATGCGCCATTTTTACGTTTTCTTCTGCATTGCGGGTATAGCTGCCTTACTTGGAGGCAGCAGCTGTAATATCATCAACCCCTCCGAGCCCGTGCCCACCTATGTGCGCATCGACTCCTTTGGCTTTACAGGTAACCCCGCCGTCACCGGAAGCAATTCTCATAAGATCACAAACGTGTATGTGTATTTCAACAATGCACCGGTCGGCATTTTTGACCTGCCTGCCACGTTCCCGGTAATTGCCAAAGAAAAAGGAACGCTGACCGTATTGCCGGGCATCTACTACGATGGCCTGAGCGGTTATATTTCGATCTATGAGCTCTACCAGGGCAAGCAGATGGAGCTGGATCCTCAACCGGGCGGACAGGTCAGCTTTAACCCGGTGACCAGCTACAATCCGGGTGTGTTACTTCAGTCTAACGACGAATTCGAAGGGCCGGGCGTCGACAATTCATTTGTCAAACTATCGGGTGATACAAGTATTCACAATGTCTTCAATTCGGAAGTCTTCGAAGGAAACGGATCAGGCCTGATCTATCTCAGACCCGGCAAAGACTCCGCAACCCAGATCAGCCGGGTCGGCCGGGCGCTTGCTACCGGCAAGCAGAATTTTCTGGAGCTCGATTTTAAGGGCAATATGCCGCTGGTCATTGGCGTGAGCACTACGCTTAATACTGGCGGGGGATATAGTGCGTACTTCATCGGCCTGAAGCCTCGCAGCGAATGGGGTAAGGTGTATATAGGGCTTGATGAATTCATCGGCGTCCACCAGGGATACGATTACAAGATCATGTTACATACGGAAAAGCCCGCGGGCCAGACGGATGGATACGTTTATGTTGATAATGTGAAAGTGATCAGCTTCAAATAACCAGGCTGCGGCGTATGATCCTTGCAGATCCGAATAAGAGGCGTGCCATACGCCAGCTGTTGCTGCTTGATTTTGCAGCTGCGGCGGGTGCGTGGATGCTCTTCTGGGTGTACCGGCACGCTTTGCTCGGGCATGGATCGGTCTGGCACGCGTTTACGTTGTTCGGTCCCCGCGATTGGTTGTTCGGATTGCTGCTGGTGCCGATGGGGTGGTTCCTGCTGTACCTGCTATCCGGCACCTATTTCGACCTATACCGCAAATCGCGCCTGCATGAGGTCAACCGTACCCTTATATCCTGCATCATAGGCACGGTGATCATTTCGCTTGCAGTATTCGCGGATGACCAGACGGATCATTCCTGGTTCATTAAGATGACCGGACGGTACATGCTCATCCATACGCTGGCTGCGCTTACCGTTCGCCTTATCATGCTTAATGCGGTGAAACGCCGGTTGCAAAGCGGCAAAGCCGGATTTCGGACGCTTATCATCGGGGGCAATGCCAAGGCTATCGATATCTACAAGCGAATCGAGGAAAGCCCGGTGAAGCTTGGAAATATCTTCGTCGGTTTTACCTATTCGAATCTCGAAGCGAGCAATGGTATGAGCAATTATCTGCCGCAGCTCGCTCACCTTTCGGAGCTTGAGATGACCATCGATGAGCATGCCATCGAAGAGGTTATTGTCGCCGTCGACTCATCCGAGCACCACTTGCTGGAACAGATCCTCACGCGCCTGAGCCACCGGCCGGTCGTGGTGAAAGTGTTGCCGGACCTTTATGATATCATCTCCGGTTCCGTGAAGACGAGCAACGTTTATGACGTCGGTCTCATTCACATATACCCCGACCTGATGCCCGACTGGCAGCGTGTTTGCAAGCGGGCTATTGACATCATTGTAGCGCTGTTTGCCATCATCGTGCTTTCCCCGCTCTGCCTTTTTGCAGCATTGCGGGTGAAGCTCTCGTCGAAGGGCCCGGTACTCTACAAGCAGCAACGGATCGGGCTTTTTGGGAAGCCATTCTACATCTATAAATTCCGCTCGATGAATGTTGACGCGGAGGCTTCGGGGCCGGCGCTGTCCAGCCATGAAGATCCACGCATAACAAGCTGGGGTAAAGTGATGCGCAAATGGCGTATCGATGAGTTGCCTCAGTTTTTCAATATTCTGCGCGGTGAGATGAGCCTGGTAGGTCCGCGGCCGGAGCGCAGCTATTTCATTAACATTATCTCTACAACCCATCCGCACTACAAATACCTGCATAAGGTAAAGCCGGGACTGACCTCCTGGGGCATGGTGCAATTCGGCTACGCGGAGAATGTAGGGGAGATGATCGAGCGCATGAAATACGACCTGCTGTACATCGAGAACTGCTCACTGGCGCTGGACCTCAAGATCATCCTGTACACGTTCATAGTCCTGTTCCAGGGCCGAGGCAAGTAGAGACGCGGCACCGCCGCGTCTCAATCCGGTGTCACGTCAAATCTGTGTATCCCTTTTTCGGAGATACGAGGCTGCCGTCGAACAGCTTGTCGAAGGGCGATCCCTGAGCCTGTCGAAGGGTGGTCCCTGAGCCTGTCGAAGGGCGGTCCCTGGGCCTCGACAGGCTCGGCCCCCGGCTTTAATGGTCCCTGAGCCACCGCAGGAGACGCGGCGGTGCCGGCGTCTTTACCTAATTTCACGAGATAGATGTCCGCAACCTACCAGATCAAGCTCCCGCAATTCGAAGGCCCGTTCGACCTGCTGTTATTCTTCATTGAGCGCGATGAGCTGGATATCTACAATATCCCGATCAACGGATTGATTAAGGATTTTCTCGCGTACATCCATGACCTGGAGGCGCTGGATATGGAACTGGCGTCCGAGTTTATCCTGTTTGTTTCGACGTTGATGCGTATCAAGGCGCGGATGTTGCTTCCACGCCGCGAGGTAGATGCAGCAGGCAATCCTATCGATCCACGCCAGGAACTTGTCGACAAGATCCTCGAGTATAAACGCTTCAAAGAGGCCTCAGAGCAGATGGCCGTTTTGGAGGCAGACAGGCTGCTTGCGCAGCGGCGCGGGAATATTCGTGAGGAAATGGAAGCGATCAGCAATGAATACAGCGAAGGCACCGAGATACAGACGATCACTGTGTTCAAGCTCGCCCAGACTTTCGAAAAGGTATTGAAGCGCTTCAAGGAAAGGACGGATAAGCCGCAGCACGTCGTCGTGAAATATAACTACAGTCTTGAAGGGCAACGCAGCTATCTGTTAAGCCATCTTGGCAGCGCCGGCCGGACAACTTTTGAAGGTCTTTTTTCGGAATGCGAGAATCGAATTCACGCCATTTTTACTTTCCTGTCAATGCTGGAGCTTATCCAGCAGCACTATATCACCATTCTTACAGGTACAGGCCGCAATAATTTCATTCTCGAATGGAATGCAAACAGGGATGATGAGGATGAAGCAACTTTAGAAACAAAAGATTAACTTTAAATGGCATTGTTATTGCGACAATGCTTACGAAGCTGCCAACAGCTTCAGGAAATGAATCCCGGTACTGTCGGACAGTGATCGGGGTTTGTTGTTTTACCCTCATCCCGTCCTTCTCCCAGAAGGGAGAAGGTGACATGTTGGGAAAGGACTTTATCTGAGCTTCAGCGTCTTGCTTCGATTTTTGTACGGCTGAGCCAACGCGCCAGCAGGCCAAAGGAGATCGCAAGCACGAGAAAGAACAGGCCTTTATTCAGCGAGCTCCAGAAGTACTCAAAATACCTTGTATACAAGTTGAGGAGCAGGAAGAGAATACTATAGTCCCGCAGCACATCATCATTCCTGTGAATTCCAAGAAATAGTCCACCGGCCATAATGATTCCGGAAGCGATGGCGAATGGCAGCATGCGGGCCTGCCGGACGGCCTGCCATGCGTCCAACGTGTTGAAATTGCCGAAAATGGATACGCCCCAGAGCCCCGTGAACAAAATCAGCAGACCAATATGATAGCTCAGGGCCTGCATCGACCGCATGGCCGGGATCTTTTTCTGGACCCAGGATAAAAGGATCACCAACACTCCGAACACGGTAAAGCGCATTGGGTAGTTCATTCCGAGAAAGAGATTGTCGCGGCTGTAGACTGTGCTGAAAGCGCCATACCATCCCATCGCAGCAGCAAGGCAGCTGATCCAAAGTACGCGCGATCTGAATGCCAGGCTTAATGCCAGAAAGGTCACTGCGGCGAGGCCGGTGAAGAAGGTGTAGCCCTCGCCATTGCCCGTCTCCTTACACAAATACACCAGCGCCACAAAGGTGCAAAGCGCACCGGGCAGTATATAGATCTCATGGCTGACAGTAGAAATGCTTCTTCGCTTGTGGTGACCGTACCAAAAGCCGATCGCCGCCAGCAATGCGGCAACAATTGATATGGTGAAATTGGAGAGCAGGAACGTTCTTCTGAGATGCTCCAGCAACTTTTCATCTATAAAAAGCGCTCCGAAAGCAAGTAGCGCGCTGGATACAGCCACGATGAAAAAGTACTGTGCGAGCTGCTGTCGTTCTGTGGAGCGGGGTACAATGCTTTCGCGCATCACATTTTCCTGCTCAGGGCTGATAATGCCTGCTGACCGCCATTCTTCCAGTGCCTGCTTCAATATCTTTTCTTCATCCTTGTCTGCCTGCATAGCGATGTCAATATACGTAGCAAAAGATTTTAGAAGCTGAAGTTGTAGGTAATGGCCGGAAGGATCGGAAAGATGGAGACTTGCTTCACTTTGACATCGTACTCGCCATTGGCATTACGGCGGGTATCGACGTAGAAGAAGTACGGATTTTGCCTGCTATAGACGTTATAAATGGAGAAAGCCCAGCTTCCTTTCCAGCGGCGAGGCTTGGCCCGCTGCGGAGTGTAAACTGCGGAAAGATCGAGGCGATGGTAAGGGAAAATACGGTAGGCGTTCAGTTTGCTGTATTGTGCCACGAGCTGATCATCCACGAAGTAGTAGTTGGTAGGCAGGGTAATGGCATTCCCGGAGCCGTAGACGAAGACAGACGAAAACGTCCACTTCTTATTCATTTCATAAGATGCAACGATGGACAGATCATGACGACGGTCGTACTTGGCAGGGAAAGGCTCGCCATTGTTCAGCTTTTCAAAGATCTTATTGGTCCAGGCCAACGTGTAGCCGATCCATCCGGTGAATTTCCCTTTCGTTTTATTAATGAGAAATTCCGCTCCATAAGCTTCGCCGCGGCCAAAGACAAAATCGCGTTCCGGATCTCGCAGGGAAGTGGGCGTATAGCCTTCGCGATATTCCACCTGGTTGCGCATGTCCTTGTAGTAAACTTCGATGGAGGTCTCGATCTTATTGTTCAGGAAGTTCCGGAAATATCCGAGTGAGTATTGCCACGCTTGCTGCGGCCGCACGTAGTAGGAGCTTGGCACCCAGATATCGGTAGGCAGGGTAGTGCCGTTGTTGCTGACAAGGTGGATGTACTGGTTGCTGCGGACGATGCTGGACTTGATGGAAGAGCCGTGACCCAGATCGAAACGCAGGTTGAGGCGGGGTTCCAGGCCTCCATAGCTCTTAACGAGGCTGCCCGGGGCGTACTCGGTACTGTCTATGGCGTGCTCATTCGCATCGTAGGTTTTTCGCGTATACGGTCCGATCTGTCCGAACCAGGAATAGCGCAGGCCCACATTTACTTTCAGCCAGCTGAAGGGGTCAAACTCATCCAGAATGTACGCGCCGGCTTCATGAGCGTATTTGATAAGTGCATTATCGGGAAAGAACTCCGTAGTGTCCGAGCGCCCGGATATCTGATTGGGTTTAAAGGTGTGGTACGTATAGGCTGCGCCTGCCTTGATGTGGTGGTTGCCGGAGGTGAACCAGTCGACATCGCTTTTGGCATTCCAATCGCGGATGCCGGAGGTGAGCTTTACAGCGAAATTGTTCTGCTCTCCTTCAAAGGAGAACTGGTAATCGTTATAGACAAGCGTCGTATTGATAAAGACCTTGTCGCTAAAGAGGTGATTATACCGGAATGTCGCTGTGCTGTTGCCCCAGGGGATCTTGGCCTTGAAAGACTGGCCTTCGTTGGCGAAGCTGAATTTGTCGCGCCCGAAATATCCGCTCATATAGATGCGGTCCTTCGCGCCAAGCTTGTAATTGGCTTTCAGATTGGCATCATAGAAAAAATACCCGGAGCCGCGAATGGCATCCCCTGCAAATGGTCTTATCAGCGGATCGATGTACGTACGGCGACCAGAGAGCATAAACGAGCCTTTGCCCTTATTAATAGGCCCTTCCAGTGTAAGCCTTGCGGCGATCGAGCCGATGCCTCCTTGCGCATGATATTCCCGGGCATTTCCCTCCTTCATAGACACATCGACCACCGACGAAAGACGTCCGCCATAGTTTGCGGGCATACTGCCTTTGATGAGCGTAACGCTCTTGAGTGCATCAGAGTTAAAGACCGAAAAGAAGCCGAACAGGTGGCCCGTATTATACACCACGGCATCATCGAGAAGGATGAGGTTCTGATCCGGGCCGCCGCCACGAACGTAGAAGCCGCTGTTGCCTTCGCCGGCACTTTGCACGCCCGGCATCAGCTGAAGGGTTTTCAGAATGTCTGTTTCTCCAAAAATTACAGGAAGGGTCTTGATCCTGTCCATGCCAAGACTTACCGTTCCCATCTCCGTACCCTTGACGTTTTCATCCTTGCGCTCGCCCGTCACGACAACTTCCTGGATCTCGCTTTGGCTGTGCAAGTCGGCATTAAAGCTCTTGCTCTCGATCATAGCCAGCGTTTCGTCCAGCGTCGCATATCCAACATAAGAGAACGAAACGACATAGCTGCCGGCGGGCATCGTGATAGAATAGAATCCGTAATTGTTCGTTTGGGTGCCAATGCCCAGCTCCTTGACATATACAGTTGCAGCGATGAGCGATTCGTTGCTCTTCGCATCGCGGATATACCCCGAAAGGGTAACCCTGTTTTGTCCCAAAGCCATGGCCGGCAGTAACAGGATCAGGAACAGCAGCCTCGAAAAATTATTCATACATGGTCTTTAGTCCCCGCTCCGTGAGCCGTAATATCTACAATGAGTCCCTAACCTCGCCGCACTCCATCATCTTCTTGCCGAAATATGGATTCTTTATATCAGTCTCCGCGCTCAGCCAATAAGCACCTTTATCATTGAACGCCATCGGGCAATATTGGCGGTATACGCCTGCATTGCGCAAATTGGCCAGCGTGGCGACTTTGAACACTGCGTCAGACACGTCAGAGAATTGCTTGCGTTTTTCTTCGATCGCTTCGGCCTTGGTAGCCATGATCGCTTCTGTTTTTTCCATTACAACCGTCAGCTGCTGCTGGAGCTCGGCCTTTTGAGGTACCGGCCCCATTCCGGAATGGAACAACTCGGCTGCTGACATTAGCTTGGAGGCCGCTTCATCGGCCATGAGGCCGTTGGTGGCGACGAGCGCATCCTTGAGCGTATAATAAGCAGCGATCATATTTATCAGCTCATCAGTTCCTTCTTTTCCGATGCTGGTCTCCGGTTGCCGTGGCGGCGCGGGAGCCGTAGCTACCGGTGCTTCAGCCGTTGAGGCCTCGGTGGCGGGGGCTTTGCCGGAATCCTGGCAGGAAGAAAAGGTCGCAGCAGCAATCAAGATCGCCGGAAGTACGATGCGCATATTTGTTGGATTTGTCGCCAAAATTAAGCCAATGCCCCGCTGCTTTTGGGCTTCATCGTAAATTCGCGCCGCTATGCTTATTTCCCTTCAGAATGTTTCCTTTCACTTTGGCGCCCGTACGATTCTCGAAGAGGCAAACTGGCAGGTCCACAGTGGCGAACGCATCGGGCTTGTAGGGCCGAACGGTGCGGGCAAATCCACGGTACTCCGTCTCATGACAGGCGCCTATACAGTTGATGGCGGCTCTATCAGCAAGCCCAAGGATGTTTCCCTCGGCTTCTTCAATCAGGACCTTCTTTCCTTTTCCACGTCCGACAACATCCTTTCGGTAGGCATGCAGGCGTTTGAGCGGGCAAAGGGCCTCGAAGAAGAAATGCAGAATATTCTTCATAAGCTGGAGTCCAAACCCGATGACGCAAAGCTGCTCGACGACTATAGCCATGCCCTGCACGATTTTGAAGTTGCGGGTGGCTATGAAATGGAGCACCGTACCGCCGAGGTTCTGGAAGGTTTGGGCTTTACCACCCAGGACCTGCAGCGGCCATACAACGAATTCAGCGGTGGCTGGCGTATGCGTGTACTGCTGGCAAAGATGATGCTTCAGGCGCCAGACCTTTTGCTGCTGGATGAACCGACCAACCACCTTGACCTTCCATCCATCGAATGGCTGGAGCGGTATCTGCAGGGTTATCCCGGCAGCGTGATCATCGTTAGTCACGACAGGTATTTCCTGGATCGGATGGTGACAAAGATCGTTGAGGTCTTCCAGCGCGACCTGGTCCAGTATACCGGCAATTACAGCTTCTTCCAGCAGGAGAAGGCGGAGCGCATGGAAATGCAGCAGCGCGCTTTTGAGAATCAGCAGGACTATATCCGGCAGCAGGAGCGCTTTATCGAGCGTTTCCGTGCCAAAGCGTCGAAGGCTGCCCAGGCTCAAAGTGCCCTTAAGCGCCTCGACAAGCTTGACAGGATCGAAAGCCCCGATGGCTCGACGCCGCGCATGAATATCAATTTTGATGTGGCCGTGCAGCCGGGTAAGATCATTTGTACATTAAAGGACATCACCAAGAGCTTCGGCGCCCTGAACCTGCTGAAACATGCCAACGCCGAAATACTCCGCGGTGATAAGATCGCGCTGATCGGTGCGAACGGTAAGGGTAAGTCCACATTGCTTCGAATCATCTCCGGCCGCGAATCGTTTGAAGGCGAGCGCAAGCCGGGGCATAATGTGGAAGAGAGCTTTTACGCACAGCACCAGCTCGAGGCGCTGAATGTGGAGCTTGAGATCCTCGAAGAGCTGAAGCGGAGCGGCAGCGGCAAGACGGAAGTGGAGCTGCGGCAGCTGCTGGGTTGCTTCCTGTTTTCCGGCGATGATGTGTTTAAGAAGATCAAGGTGCTGAGCGGTGGCGAGAAGGCGCGCGTGGCACTGGCTAAGACCATCATCACCAAAGCCAATTTCATGCTGCTGGATGAGCCTACCAATCACCTTGACATGCAGAGCGTGGAGATGCTCATCGAAGCGCTGAATGAATATGAAGGAACGCTGATCATCGTCAGCCACGACCGTTACTTTATTTCCCGCACGGCCAATAAGATCTGGTGGATAGAGGATGGCTTTATCAAGGAGTTTATTGGTACGTTCGACGAATGGCATACCTGGCTCGAGGACCGGGAAAAGAAGGCCAAGGCCGTTGCGCAGCCGGCGATAAAAGCACCGGCCAAAACACCGGTAAAGGAAAAGGAGCCGGTGGTGGAAGTGAAAAAAGCGCCCGATCACGAGAGCCGCGCCCGCCAGAAGGAGTACGATAAGCTGCAGAAAAAAGTGGAGCGCCTCGAGGCCGATCTGAAGAAGATGAATGAGGAGAAAACCACGCTCGAGGCTCAACTGGGCGACCCGTCATTTTACGCGGATAAGCAGAAATTCAGCGAGCTCGATGCGAAGTATCGCGCGCACATGGCCTCTCTCAATACCGTGAACACAGATTATGAAAAAGCCTTTGAAGCTATGATGGAGCTCGAAGAAAAGCTTTCCTGATTTGCCATTATCTTTCAAGCCGAAAATATACCAACATGCCGTCCTTTGATATTTCTTCGAAAGTAGATCTCCAGACGCTCGACAATGCCATTAACGTGGTAAAAAAAGAAGTGGAAAACCGCTACGATTTTAAGGGCAGCCATATTCAGGTTGTGCTGAATAAAAAGGAGATGGTCATTAATCTGGAAGTGGAGAGCGATATGCAGCTGAAGCAATTGGAGGATATCCTGTTGACCAAAAGCATGCGTCAGGGTATCGAGGCAAATGCCTTTGACATGAGTAAGGAACCCAGTGCATCAGGTAAGTATATTCGGAAGTCAGTGCCTGTAAAAAACGGTCTGGACCGCGACGTTTCTAAGAAGATCGTAAAACTGATCAAGGATAGCGGCCTTAAAGTTCAGCCAGCCATAATGGACGACATTATTCGCGTGACCGCGAAGAAGATCGACGACCTTCAGGAAGTGATCCAGCTTTGCCGTACAGGCAATCTTGATCTGCCACTGCAGTTCATTAACATGAAATCCTAACCAGTAGTCCAGGTAAGCGCCCATGGAAGAAAAAGTCCAGCAAGAATCGCCAAAGGAGCTGTCGATCTTCGACGAAGATGATAAGCTGTTGGAACATGATCGCGAGATCTACCGGGCGGGCGTTGGCAAGGCACGAAAGGCGCTGTTTTTCGTAGGCGCGATGATGTTTGCCGCTGATCTGATTATGCTATGGTCGCAGCGCAGTCAGCAGGATGATGTTTACCTGTACAGTATTCTCGGCGCTGATGTGATCATACTGGCCGTTTTTGTAGGCCTGGGCATTTGGACAAGAAGAAAGCCCTACACGGCCATTCTTACCGGGCTGATCTTCTTTTGTGTCATCCAGATCCTGGCTATGATCGGCGATCCGACGAATATCTACAAAGGCCTGCTTGTAAAAGGCATCGTCATCGTCACGCTCATTTCAGGGCTAAAGAAAGCACGGGCACTACAGCAGCTGGAACGTCGCTTCGTTGAATAGTGAAGGGTGAGCAGTGAGCAGTGAGCGGTGAGCGGTGGGCAGTGAGCGGTGAGCAGTGAGAGAATGGCTGTTTGCTTTCGATGTCGTCACTGGATCGCCTCCAGGCCTCGTTGCTGATCTGAACGGTGTCGGGTGAAACATCGTTTTGAGGGAATCCGTCCAACGTCATCCAAAGTCATCCAACTCAAATCCGGCAGGCCTAAAACTCTATGCGTGCATCCGCCATCAGGGGTTGCACTTTATCCTTGTCTGAAACGATTGCATCCGCCAGGCTTATCTTCCAGTCGATAGCCAGGGCAGGATCGTTGTAGGCAATGCCGCCTTCTGTGCTTTTGTCGTAATAATTGTCGCACTTGTACAGGATCTCGGCAGTTTCGCTCAATACCGAATAGCCATGTGCAAAGCCGCGCGGCACGAGGAATTGCAAGCGGTTCTCTGCGCTAAGCTCGATTCCATACCACTGGCCAAATGTCTTGCTGTCCCTGCGGATATCGACAACAACATCCCAAATGGTGCCCTCAAGCACACGGATCAGTTTTGTCTGTGGAGTAGGGTTGTTCTGGTAATGCAATCCACGGAGGACGCCCCGCACAGAACGCGCCTGATTGTCCTGAACGAAAGGAATATTGTGACCTGTGATCTCGCTAAAAGTCTGGCCATTGAAAGATTCAAAGAAATAGCCGCGATCATCGAAAAATACGCGAGGTTCCAGGATAAGCAGGCCTTCTATGTTTGTTTTCGTCAGTTTCATGCAGGGGTTTTTGTGTTGCCAACTACTTCGAGCACTCCTTCGGTGATAAAGCGAAGCTCTTCTTCTGTAAGCTCTGTATGGATCGGCAGAGACATCACACAGGAATTCAGGGCATCCGTCACAGGCAGGCAACAATTGCTGTCTACAAATGACTTGAGCATATTTTGCTCGTGGCTGGAGACCGGGTAATAGATCATTGAAGGAATCCCCCTGTCGGCAAGCTGCTGAACAACGGCATTGCGGTCAACTCCCGACAATTTCAGCGTGTACTGGTGAAATACATGGTGGCTGTAAGGTGCACGGTATGGCGTAGTGATGCGCTCGTTACCGGCGAATGCGGCATCATAATAATCAGCTGCGGCGCGACGGGCATCACAATAGGCATCGAGGTGCTTCAGCTTGATACGAAGCACGGCAGCCTGCAATGTATCGAGACGGCTGTTGCAGCCCACGATCTCATGGTAATAGCGAACCTTCTGTCCGTGATTCGCGATCATGCGAAGCTTGTCAGCAGTCGCGTCATCGTTGGTGAACATCGCGCCTCCATCACCATAGCATCCGAGATTCTTCGACGGGAAAAATGAGGTACAGCCAATGAGGCCCATCGTACCGGTTTTTACAGTACGGCCATCAGAAAAAGTATAGGTACCACCGATTGCCTGTGCATTGTCTTCAATGAGCGGCAAATGATGTTCAGCTGCCAGCTTCATCAAGGGCTCCATATCAGCGCACTGTCCGTACAGGTGAACCGGGATAATGGCCTTCGTCCGTGGCGTGATCGCTGCGCGGACGGAATCGATATTCATCGTAAACGTGTCGGGATCTACATCCACAAACACCGGCTTCAGACGAAGCAGGGCGACCACCTCTACTGTGGCTATATATGTAAAAGACGGAGTGATGATCTCATCGCCCGGCTGCACGTCCAGTGACATGAGTGCCATCTGTAATGCGTCGGTGCCATTAGCACAGGGAATGACATGTTTTACGCCCAGATATTCGGCCAGCTCTTTGCCAAAAGCCGCCACATCCGGTCCATTGATAAAAGCGGCGCTTTCCACCACGCGCTGCATGGCTGCATCCACTTCAGGCTTTATTTTTTCGTACTGACGCTTGAGGTCAACCATCTGAAGTGGCCGCATAGAATAATGGGGATTTTTAGCTGCGCGCAAAAGTAAGGCATAATTAAAACGCCTTTGTGGATTGTGCTATTGTATGGTGTAGGATTGTATGGTTGGGATTCGGAACTCGTTTGGGTTGGGCTTATGTCTGAGACCTGGAATTGGTTTGGATGTTTGGATCGGTGGACTGACCCAATTCCGTTCGGAGGTTCTACTCACGGGTTAACGGGTCAACGATCAATCGGGAATCGATCAATGCGACCTAAGACCGGCGCTACCGTATCTTTATCGCCACTTTACCCAATGAGAACTGCATTACTGGCTTCGCTGTTTTTATTTACGGCCCCGCTTGCCACTTTCGCCCAGGACGATCTTTTCGGCGGTGAGAAGGAACCTCTTCGCAAAGGCCTGGTCATTGGCCTGAACGGCACCGTCGATTTTCCCGGCGCCGACATGGCCAAACGCTTCGGCGCCTCTTACAGGATCGGGCCTTCCCTGATGTATAAGACTACAGCCAACTATATGTTCGGCTTGAAAGCTGACTTTATCATGGGTGGTAAGATCAACGAAGATTCGCTGTTCGCCGGCGTCAGCGACGAGGATGGGAATTTTATCAATAGCGATGGCAAGCGCATTGCTATCGGGCTGAATGAACGGGGATATGCAGTCGGGCTGCAGGGTGGAAAGATCTTTTCGCTGTGGGGAAATAATCCCAACAACGGCCTGCTGGTATTAACGGGCGTTGGATTTATTCAGCATAAGATCAAGATCACCGACAAGGATAAAACGATTCCGCAGATCCGCGGCGAGTATGAAAAAGGCTATGATCGCCTGACCAATGGCGGTTACGTGGAACAGTTTGTCGGCTATAACTATTTTGATAAAAAAGGCCTGCTCAACTTTCACATCGGGCTGAATTTTATGGCGGGCTTTACGCAAGGCCGCCGCGATTATCTTTTCGATGTACGGCGTAAAGACGACGAGCCGCGTCTGGATCTTTTGTTCGGTATCCGCGGAGGGCTGTACATCCCGATTTTCAATAAGAAGTCCGAAGAGCTGTTTTTTGAGTAGTAGAAGATAAACAGCTAATGGAGCTATTTGTCGGGTCAATCGCGGAATCCGAGGAATCCCTGTTCCGGATGACTTTTGAACCGCCTTACCAGGTCGAAAAAATACTGCACGGCGTCGCTTCTTTCTTCGGTGACCCAAAGCCGTTCCTGCAACCATTTAAGAGCAGCCGCTTCGTTTTCTGAGGTATTGATGTAATTAAGTGCTTCCTCGTAAGCTCCCTTATCATTTCCGAACAGCTCGGACATTATCTGATATTTTTCATTAATGCTGATAAAAGAGCGAATGTCTTTTGGCGCGCTTGTTTTTGCCGCCTGCGGCTTTGATGCCGGCGACGTTACTTCCTGAGCAGCGGGCAATTTCTCCTTTGCTGATGCCGCATGCGTGTCCGCTGCCGGCTTGTTTTCCGGCCGCGAAGGCTGGGGGACCTGGCGTTTTGCGGAAAGAGGGATATCGTCGTTTTCCTCTTCTTCCTCGCTCGACTTATCCATAGCTGCAGCCAGCTCGGCGAGGGTAGGCTCGTGGATCGGAGTCATTGGTACAGGAGGAATTACCGGCGTAACAGGAGGCACCATATTCGCGGCGGGCTTATTTACTGGTACGGAATCCGGCAATGTTGTAGTGGTCGCTGTAGGTTTTGCCGGAGTGGCCACGACGGGTTCAGTAACCGGCTTCGGTGGAATCGGGGGGGCAGATTGAGCAACTGGTGCTGCGGCAGGTTTTGGAGCTGCGCTTGTGGCGCCCGGCGTCGGGGCAACAGGTTGGCGGCCCGGGTTTGCGAGCCGACCGCGCCACTCAAGAAGGTCTGCATACAGCACGCGTGTGTAATCCAGCATCAGGTCAACGTCAATCGTGGTCCGGCGATCAGGTTGATCGGCCAGCTCGGCGATTTTTTGCAGCAGTGTAGGGATACGCATACGTGTCAGGATGGGGTGTTTTCAGGGTTTCGGTGATATGTTATCAAAGATATTCAGTGCCTGAACTGCATATTACATTTGTCTTCCGCAACTTCCAACTCCCGGCAACCAACTTTAATGTTTTTAGAGCCAAATCACACAGGCGCCCGCAACGGCTGGATTGAGGTCATCTGCGGTTCGATGTTCTCCGGCAAGACCGAAGAGATTATCCGGCGGCTGAAACGCGCCCAAATCGCCAGACAGCAGGTAGAGATATTTAAGCCTGCCATCGATGTCCGTTATCACGAGCTTGATATTGTATCGCACAATAACCAGAATCGTATCGGAAGCACGCCGGTAGAGAACGCCGCTGAGATCCTGCTGCTGGCAGGTGATGCTGCTGTGGTGGGAATTGATGAAGCGCAGTTCTTCGACAATGATCTGCCGGAGGTGGCGGAGCACCTCGCGAAAAAAGGCGTTCGTGTGATCGTTGCCGGACTGGACATGGATTTTACCGGCGCCCCTTTCGGGCCAATGCCGCAATTGCTTGCAAGGGCGGAGTACATTACCAAGCTGCATGCGATCTGCGCCCGTTGCGGCGGGTTAGCAGCCTACTCCTACCGCAAAGCGGAGGGAGGGGGACAGATCCTATTGGGGGAGGAAGATGTCTATGAAGCACGGTGCAGGGGATGTTTCTTCGGATGATTTACCGAACTTCTTAATTCGGAGCATGTCGTCTAACTTCCTGCTTCAAACCGAAATACGAATGAGGCACATTCTTATGTTCTTGACCCTTGTCTTGATTTGCACGGCTGATGGACAAGCGCAACCCGGCGCCATCAAATATTACACTACGATCAATCAGGCAGAACTAGCAATTTGTCGCAAGGACTTGCCCACTGCATTCCGGTATTTTCAAAAGGCTTTTGAAATAAATCCCGATAAGCCGTTTTCCCGGGATCTGCTCAATGCGTATCACTGCGCGATGGACCTTCGGCGATATGACAAGGCCGAAACGTACTTGCAGGTTCTGCTATCCCGGGGCGTCAATCAATGGGCAGTGAAAAGCTGGATAAGAAAAGGGCTGGCCGGGGCGGATCTGGACAGCGTCGATCGCTGGCTGGCTATCTATCCAAACGACACGAACAAATCCGACGCTTTATCTGTTCAATTACGCCAAATGCATGACAGAGATCAGGCTACGAGGCGTTACTTCTCAAAACTGAACGATGGAAAATACATGGTGGACTCTGTGTACAAAATTGACCAGTTGAATGGAGATACACTAGCGATGATCTTTAAAAAATATGGCGTGCCGGACGAAGGCCGGGTGGGCCATCTCGATGGCTATCCCGGCGGCGCGGTTTATGGTACGGTGATTCATCATTATATGGGTGGATATGGGGCGGGCCTTGGATCTCATATCTTGGACACCATGCTTTTTAAGGCCATTTTTACGTATGATTTTCATCCGGTAGAATTTCTGAAAATTTTTAACAGCTCGGAAGCGAATGTGACGAAAACCCCATTCAAATACAGGAATTATACACTCCACACGCCCGTGACCATAGACTATATTAACTTATGGGTGGCTGATAGCGAGCAGGTGTTTCCGCAATATTTAGCCTCTGAAGTGGAAAGCAGGATGAACAAAGAAAGGGCGGCATTAGGTATAGAAAGCCTGGATGAACTCAGAAATAAGCAGGCATTCAGCAGGGAGGCTGCGGCAGCAAATGCGGTCTACAACAAATACGCGCTTGGCAACAGTTTCGGCGCTGCCCTCGATTCAGATGATCCGGTCAAAGCCGCTCCGTATATCGCTGAGTTTTCAAAATACAAACCGAAACCAGCACCGCCAAAGACGCTACCCGCAAGCAAGCAGTCCTACCACCGCAGATGATCTGCCGGCTTTTCGTAAAATGGAATTATCAGTGGAGAAAAATAGATTTGTGAAAGCTTCCATGCCGCAAATCACGGTTCTCTACTTTTACACCTATGCTGCGCCGCGTTCAATACCTCATTCTTTTGCTCCTGCTGCCCTTGGGTGCAGGTGCTTCTGCAACCGACGATACCTGGACTCTCGAGCGCTGCGTCGCCTATGCGCTGGCGCATAATATTTCTATCCAGCAAAACGTCCTCAATGAGCGTCTCGCGGCTTTGACCCTAAAGCAAAGCAGGCTTTCACAATTGCCGAACGCTAATGTCAATATGGGCTATGGCATTTCTCATGGCCGCTCCATCGACCCTACGACCAACCAGTTCGTCAGCGGCAGCTACAACTTCGGATCATTTGGCGCCCAGGCGGATGTTCTGGTATTCGGCTGGTTTCAAAAGCGCAATACGATAAAGAAGAACGACCTTGCCCACAAGGCAGCGGAAAGTGATCTGGAGCAGCTGAAAGATGACGTGTCCCTCAATGTTGCGACGGGCTTCCTCCGTGCATTGCTAGCCAAAGAGCAGATCGGCGTCGCTCAGAAGCAGGTGGACCTTTCCTTTCAACAACTAACGCAGACGAGAAAATTCGCCGAAGCCGGCCGCGTTCCCGAGCTGAATGTGGCGCAGCTCAGCTCGCAGGTCGCTAGCGACAGCAGCCTGCTCATTACTGCCATCGCCGACTATAATGCGGCGCTGCTCGATCTCAAAGCGCTGCTCAATCTTGATTTTGAAGAGCCTTTTTCCATCACGCCGCCTGAGGTTGACATTGCTTCGCTGACAGAGCTCACTACATATACTCCGGCGCAGGTTTATGCGCAAGCTCTAAAGCATTTCGGGGCAGTTCGCAGCGCCGAGCTGAAGGTGGCCAGTGCCGAAAAAGGCTACCAGGCTGCCAGAGGGCAACTATGGCCGCAGATCACGCTGAATACGCAGATAGGGACGAACTACGCCACCACTTACAAGGACTATGGCACACCCTATGTTTCCGGCACGCAGACCGTCGGTTATGTAGATGTTGGTGGTACGCAGTTCCCTATCAATACGCCTACCTACTCCGTGCCGGTGCTTGGTACTACCGCTTACCGTGATCAGTTTAACAACAACCTCCGCCAGACCTATTCCATCAACCTGAACGTGCCCATCTTCAATGCCTGGACCGCGCAGTCCAACGTTCGTTCGAGTAAAATAGGCATTGCATCGCAAGAGCTCGCCAAATACAGTACAGAGCTGAAGCTGAAGCAGGATGTCTATAAAGCGGTGAATGATGCGCAAAGCGCCTTTCAGAAATACAAAGCCGCCCAGCGCGCTGCAGAGGCTGCCAACATAGCCTTTGGCTTTGGCGAGAAGCGATATGATCTTGGCCTCACCAATACAGTAGAATACCTGGTGATCCAGAATAGTCAATACCGGGCAGATGTTTCCCTCGTGAGCGCCAAATACGACCTCATCTTCCGCCTGAAGGTTATCGACTACTATCTCGGGCGGGCGTTAAAGCTGTAGAACCACGAGAACCAGGATCTATTGGATTAATGGATTTACCACGTCATAAATCCAATTTTACCGCTTTAATGATTGGTTCTTTAGAAAAAGTAATGAGTGTAGCGTGGTTAATCCCTAAATCCAAAAAATCGCGGTTCTATTGTGGTCAAACCTGAAAATCCTCCAAATCCCGTTTCTGTTCTGAACGAAGCCATTCTTGCTGCCGGCGCTATCATACAACGTCGCTTTCACGGCTCATTTGTCGTTGATCATAAGGAGGGCATCAATAATCTTGTAACAGAAGTCGACAAGCAGGCGGAAGCGGCCATTATTGAGATTATACACCACCATTTTCCGGATCACACCATTCTGAGCGAGGAGGCCGGCCTCCTTGAACAGCATTCCGATTACGTCTGGTTCGTGGATCCCATAGACGGCACCGTGAATTTTGCCCACGGCATTCCTATTTGCTGCGTCAGCATCGCCCTTCGTTACAAGCAGGAACTGATCATTGGCGCCATTTACAACCCGATGATGAATGAGCTGTTTTTTGCAGAAAAAGGCAAAGGCGCAACGTTAAACGGCGAGCCCATTCACGTATCAAAGAAGTCTGATTTTTCGCGTGCCTGTCTTGTGACCGGCTTTCCTTACCGCATGCCGACGGTCGGGGATCATCCGCTGAAAGTCTTTGAGCGGGCGATTATGCGTGGATTGCCGGTAAGAAGGCTCGGCTCTGCCGCCATCGATCTTTGCTGGGTTGCCTGCGGCCGTTTCGACGGTTTTTGGGAATATAATCTCAGTCCATGGGATATTGCGGCGGGCTACCTGATCGTTGCGGAGGCTGGAGGAATGATCACGAATTTTGACGGCCGTCCCTACGATGTTTTTGACAAGGAAACACTCGCGACCAACGGCCTGATCCATGCGGACCTTCTAGCCCTGATCCGCAATGCGGAAGGCCAGACGGGGGTTATTGTTTAGAGTTGGATGGAGTTGGAAGAAGTTGGATGGAGTTGGATGATGGTGGATTGAGTTGGATGATGTTGGACCACCTGTAGTCGCAGGCTATATATGCTAAGTGCATTGGCGAATTGGCAAATTGGCGAATTAACCGTCCTTTGCCGAAATTTCAGCTGCATGGAACCCCAACGTACCGAAGTGGCCACTCTTGGCGAATTTGGCCTGATCGAGCATCTAACGCGCGACAACGAAACCCAGAATGCCGGCACGCTCCTGAGCGTAGGCGATGATGCCGCGGTTATCGATCATTTCGGGAAGCAAACGGTCGTTACCACCGACCTGCTGCTCGAAGGCATTCACTTCGATCTGACCTATACTCCGCTGAAGCACCTCGGCTACAAGGCCGCCGTCGTTAATATCTCGGACCTCTGCGCGATGATGGCGACGCCTACCCACATCACGGTCAGCATTGGCATTTCCAACCGGTTTTCCGTCGAAGCGCTGGATGAGCTATACAGTGGTATTTATGCAGCCTGTTCCCGTTACGGCGTGGATCTTGTGGGCGGTGATACCTCTACCTCTATTAAAGGCCTCGTGATCAGTGTGACGGCCATCGGCGAGGTGGTCAGCGACAAATTCGTCACCCGCAGCGGCGCCCAGGTGAATGACCTGATCTGCGTAAGCGGCGACCTCGGCGGCGCTTACCTCGGCCTGCAATTGCTGGAGCGGGAAAAAGCACTATTCATGGAGCACCCGGACATTCAGCCGGAGCTGTCGCAGCACACTTATCCTATCGGCAGACTGCTGAAGCCGGAACCAAGGACCGATATCGTCACTTTCCTGCAAGAGACCGGTATCGTACCAACGTCCATGATCGATGTATCTGACGGTCTCAGCTCCGAGCTCCTGCACATTTGCAGGAAGAGCGGGGTAGGCTGCGTTGTTCACGACGACAAGATCCCGGTGCATCCGGATAGCAAGGAGGCCGCTGAAGAGCTGAACCTGAGCCCTGTCACCTGCGCGCTGAGTGGTGGAGAGGATTATGAGCTGCTCTTTACCGTTGCGCAGGCCGATTTTGAGAAGCTGCAGGTGAATACAGGTATTTCCGTGATCGGATACGTCACCGAGGCGGAGAAAGGCGCTCTGTTACAGACAAAAGCAGGCCCCGCGCATAGGCTTACTGCTCAGGGATGGAATGCTTTTCAGTAAAAGTGGATAAGTATTTTGAAAGAGATTTAACTTTTCACTTTCGTTCGTCCGTAATTTTTGTATTTTGGCGTTCAAATAATGCATGTTCATGAAGTTTTGGAAAACTACCCTCCTCAGTATTTGTAGCTTTTTGGCCATTTCGGGCACCGTTCTGATCGCTTCCTGCGAGAAGGACGCATGCACTGAGCTTAAGTGCAAGAACGGCAGCGCATGTACTGAAGGCTTTTGCCGTTGCCAGACCGGCTACGAAGGTTCTGAATGCGAGTTGAAGACCGTAAACCGCTTCCTGGGCACCTATATCGGCTACAACCACTGCAATGAAGATCCTCCACTGCTCGATACTGTAGACGTTGTGCTCCTGGCCAATCCGAACGTTGTAGAGTTCGGTTACAGGAATAACAACTCCAGCGAACGCATCCGCGGGATCGCTGAAGGTTATACGATCACTGTTCCGGACGATGACAGCGGCACCGGCGTGCGTAAGGTGAATGCCGTGATCGACCACAACAAGATCACCATATTCCTGGAGCGTGATTTCAATGTAGAGCAGAATCCGGGTGCCAAATCCGTTTGCACCTTTGTAGGAGAAAAAAAATAATCTATCAACCGATATTTTTAGAAGCCGGACCAATGAGTCCGGCTTTTTTATGTGCAGGCGGGCCGGGTATCGTAAGTTTGCGCCATGTCCATTCGCGTAGCGGCGCTCACCAAGGAATACGGTGAGCAGAAGGCGGTAAATGCCATTTCCTTTGAATTGAAAGCAGGTGAGATCGTAGGTTTTCTCGGCCCTAACGGCGCCGGAAAGAGCACGACCATGAAAATGATCACCGGCTACCTCGCTCCCACGTCGGGAACGGCCAGCGTGTGCGGGTTTGATACCCAGATGCAGCCAATGGAAGTGCGCAGGCGGGTAGGCTACCTTGCAGAAGCTAATCCCCTGTACTATGACATGTATGTACGGGAGTACCTCGAATTCACGGCCGGCATTCACAAGTTGGGCAAGCTGGCAAAAGAGCGCATGGAGGAAATGATCTCCCTGACCGGTCTCACGCGTGAATCGCAGAAGAAGATCGGTGCGCTCTCGAAAGGCTATAAGCAGCGCGTGGGGCTGGCGCAGGCCATGATCCATCATCCTGAAGTCCTTATCCTCGATGAGCCTACGTCCGGCCTCGACCCCAACCAGATCGTCGAGATCCGCGACCTGATCATGACGGTCGGTAGGGCAAAGACCGTACTGCTTTCCACGCACATCATGCAGGAAGTACAGGCCATGTGCAGCAGGGTAATAATCATCAATCGCGGCAATATCGTCGCCGACGACAGCGTGGATGCTTTGAAGGCCGGTGCTGCCGAGGGCGGAGCATTGCTGGTGACATTTAACAAAGCCGTTCCCCAGGCTAAACTGACTGCGCTCAAACAGGTAAAGCGTGCGGAGGCGATGGGCGAAGCCACATGGAGACTGCATACTGGTAATCCGGACGTTCTGCGCAAAGCCCTGATGCAATGGGCTCTTTCTGAAGACGTTGGCATCGTATCCATGCAGACGGAAGCGCATTCGCTGGAAGAGGTATTCCGCAATCTGACCGCGAATGCCGGAGAACAAACATCTGCCAAGTAACTGATGATGGGCCGCTGATCGAGCTGATTGAGCTGATGTGCGCAGATTCGAGGGCATTACCGCAGTATCTCAGATCAGTGAAAATCAACCCAATCAGTCCAATCAGTGTTCTATTTACGATGCCAATAGAACGCGGATCGAGCTGATTTAACTGATGTGCGCAGTTCTGCAGGCAATTACCCCGTTATCTCAAACCAGTGAAAATCAGTCCAATCAGTGTTCTATTTACGATACCAATAGAATGCTCATCGAGCTGATTGATCTGATGTGCGCAGATCTGCGGGCAATTCCCAGTATCTCAAACCAGTGAAAATCAGCCTAATCAGCCCAATCAGCGGCCCATTTTCCCATAACACAAAATAAAACGGACCGCTTCCGTGGAAGCAGTCCGTCATTGGTATTCAAAATTCAGAGCTTAAGCGTTTCCGCCGCTGGTTCTTGATTCCCGGCGCTCATTCAGCTCTTCTTCACGCTCCTGCTCCTTGTCGTAAGCGCGGATGATCTGCTTTACGAGGCGGTGACGCACCACGTCGCTCTCATCAAGCTGGATGTGCGCGATGCCTTCGATATTCTTCAGAATGCGCGAGGCTTTGAAAAGACCGGATCTCTGGTTTTTCGGCAGGTCAATCTGCGTCATGTCGCCGGTGATAATGGCTTTCGCAGATGAACCGATACGCGTGAGGAACATCTTCAACTGCAGGTCGGTCGCATTCTGCGCCTCATCGAGGATGATAAAGGCGTTGTCGAGCGTACGGCCGCGCATATACGCCAGCGGCGCGATCTCAATGATGCGGTTGGCCATATAATAGTTGAGCTTGTCGCTGGGCAGCATATCATCCAGCGCATCATACAGGGGACGCAGGTACGGATCGATCTTCTCCTTAAGGTCACCTGGCAGGAAGCCCAGGCTTTCGCCGGCCTCTACCGCAGGACGCGTAAGAATGATCTTCCGGACTGCCTTGTTTTTCAATGCGCGAACCGCGAGAGCTACGGCTGTATACGTCTTACCTGTACCGGCAGGGCCGAGGGCGAAGATGATATCATTCTTCTCCGCAACGGACGCCATCATTCGTTGATTCTGCGTTTTGGCGCGGATAACCTTGCCATTGGGGCCGAATACGAGGATGTCGTTGCCAGCGCTTTCATCGATAACAACCGGTCCTTCCATGCTGTCGTCGTCGCCCAGGATCTGCGCGAAATATTGCTCGCTGAGATGCCCGTTGCGTTCGAGATATTTAACGACGTTTCCGATGCGCTCCTGTGCGCTGGCCACCTCGTCTTGCCGCCCGGAGAGCTTTATCTGCTGCCCTCGCGAAAGGATTTTCAGTAGCGGAAAACGTTTTTTCAGCAGGTCAAACTTACTGTTGTTGATTCCGAAGAATTCTATCGGGTTGACCGTTTCGAGGTTGATGATGGCTTCTGTCAATGGAGGTTCGGTTTTGGGTTCACTCTAAGATAGGGGAAATCAAATACTATGCCGCCCAAAATATTCGTTAAGCCACCTTGTATCCCGCAGCCTTGAAATCTTCCACCTTTTTAGCCAAGTCCTTGTTGCTCAGGGCAAACATCCGGGCTACGAGTACGGCCGCATTGCGCGCGCCGGCCTTACCTACAGCCAGCGTGCCTACAGGCAGACCAGCGGGCATTTGTACGATGCTGTACAGGGCGTCGATGCCGCCGGGAAGACCGCCTTCCAGGGGAACGCCGAGGACCGGCAGTGAGGTATAAGCTGCGCAAACGCCGGGCAATGCAGCCGCCATTCCTGCGGCAGCGATCACAGCGCCAAATCCTTTTTCGGCTGCGGTGACCATCAGCTCGCGGACCTGATCAGGGTTGCGGTGCGCGGAGGCTACGATCATTTCGCTTTCAATACCAAACCAGGCCAGCCAGGCTTTGCTTTCAGACATTACCGGCTCATCCGATTGGGAGCCCATGATGATAAGTGCTTTCATTCTGTGTATTTAATTGATGCGCAAAATTGCGGCTTTGGACGCTTATTGCCGCAGATTTTCTCCACAAGCGGATAAAGCAGTTCTGGCCAGAGTATCTTTAGCGCCTCGAGAAACGTCCATGCAGTCATTTTCGCAGAAAGTAATAGTAATAACAGGCGGATCATCAGGTATTGGTAATGCTTTAGTTGCGGAATCGCTGCGGCGGGGCGCCCGGGTCGCCACCTGTGGCAGAAATCTCCAGAAACTCCGGGCTTCCTTCCCGAATTCCGACCCCTCCAGCCTGCTCCTGGCGGAAACTGATGTGCGCGACGAAGGAGCCTGCGCAGCATTTATTCAATCGGTGATCGACCAATGGGGCGGGATAGATGTATTAATTAATAATGCGGGCATTTCCATGCGGGCCCTTTTTGCCGATTCCCAGCTATCGGTTTTGCGGGAGGTGATGGATATCAACTTCTGGGGAGCAGTGCAATGCACTAAATATGCGCTTCCGCACCTGCTGAAAACCAAGGGCGTTGTCGTAGGCATTTCATCCATAGCAGGTTATAGAGGATTGCCGGGGCGGACGGGCTACAGCGCCTCGAAATTCGCCTTGCAGGGTTTCCTGGAAGCACTGCGGACGGAACTGCTTCATAGCGGCACCCACGTGATGTGGGTCAGCCCCGGATTTACGGCTTCCAATATCCGCAACGTGGCCCGCGCGGCAGATGGCAGCTCTCAGGGCGAGACTCCGCTGGACGAAGGCGGCTTAATGAGCGCTGAGACCTGTGCCACCCGGATCCTCGATGCCGTGGCAGCGCGTAAGCGGACAGTGGTAATGACGGGTCAGGGAAAATTGACGGTCTGGCTAAATAAGCTGTTTCCCGCATTTACTGATACTCAGGTATATAACCATTTCAAGAAAGAACCGGGATCACCGTTGAGGTAGTTGATTAGTTGACTGGTTGACTAGTTGACTAGTTGGTTTGGGAATATAGTTGACTCGTGATCGAATCCGGTGAACAAAGGCTCCTCATTAGTTAATACAGCAATCGACCTAACACCGTCCAACCTCTCAACTTGCAGACTAATCAACCTATCAACCTATCAACATATCAGCCTTTCCCTATCCAAACCAGTCAACTAGTCAACTAGTCAACTAGTCAACCAGTCAACCAGTCAACTAGTCAACTAGTCAACCAGTCAACCAGTCAACCAGTCAACCAGTCAACTAGTCAACCACTCAACGACCCAAAGCCAACGTTCAGGCCGAACCGCGCGTCTTAACGGTACACTTCTACTGCGTAACTTTCAGCAATTATGAATCTTCGTTCCCTGACGATATTAGCCGTTTGCAGCCTTGTCGGCTACCAGGCCGAGGCCCAGAATGGTAATATCTATCTGGAAGACAGCTCAATACAAGTTGTACACTCTGCTGCGAAACGGCACCTGGCCTGGGCCGGCGGCTTTAATTCACCGCAGTTTGCGAATGCAGATCTGAATAAGGACGGCCTGGCAGATCTGGTGGTCTTTGAATGGAAGGAGCGGGTACTCCGGACCTTTATTAATAAGGGAACAGCAAGCTCGGCCTATTATTCTTACGCCCCGAAATACGCGAAGGCCTTCCCGGTTTGCTATGATTATATATACATGCCGGACTACAACCGGGATGGTGTTCCCGACCTCGTGCAGAAAGGCGGGCAGGGATTTGCGATTTACAAGGGCTATTACAATAGCAGTAACGAGCTGAATTTCACCTTCTACAGGGATCTCCGCTACAACTCGCCCGTCTTCGGTAATATAAATGCCTATACCCAGGGCTCCGATATCCCGGGGATCATTGACGTGGATGGCGATGGTGATATAGACTTCTTTGGCTTTGATGTGAATGGAGGGATCATCTCTTTTTATAAAAACTGCCAGGTAGAGCTCGGTTTGCCAAAGGATACCATAAGAGTTTGTAATCCAACTAATTGCTGGGGACATGTGTTTCAATCTTACGATCGGAGCTATGTACTGGGGATAGTGCCGGCCAGCGGCTCGCCGCTCTGCCCGACGCTGGGCAATTTCGGCTGTAAGCTGGTTGATGGCCAGAATCTGCTTAAAGAAACCAGGCACCAGGGAAACTGCATGCTGCTACTTGATTACGACGGCGATGGAGATGTGGATATGCTTGACGGGAATATCTCTTTCACCGACATTCAGTTCCTGCGCAATGGCCGGGCCCAGTATGGAGGCACGGACAGCATGATCGCACAGGATACTTTATGGCAAAGCGGTGGGAAGCAGCTCTATATGCCCAATTGGCCCGCCGCATCCTATGCCGATGCTGATGGTGATGGCAAAAAGGACATTCTGATCTCGCCACATGATTTTGTCGGCGCGGAGAATTACCGCTGCATAGCACTTTATAAAAATACCGGCACTGTGGCGGCGCCGATATTCACTTATCAGCACGATACATTCCTGGTGGAAAAATCCATTGACGCCGGAACGGCTTCATATCCAGCTTTATATGATTACAATCGCGATGGCCGGCTGGATCTGTTCGTAGGCTCTGAAGGATATTTTCAGCCGGGTGGCACCAGCCGCAGCCGGGTTTCATATTACCAGAACAGCGTTTCGGGAAGCAAAACCAGCCTTACGCTCCAGACCGGAGATTTCGGCAATATGTTCGCCCAAAATTTCTCGGGCGCGGCGCCTGCATTCGGGGATATTGACGGTGATGGATTGGACGACATGGTCATTGGCCATACCGACGGCACCCTGACCTACTACAAGAATATTGCGCCGACCAATGGCGTGACGCCGAACTGGACGCTGACCCAGCTTATGCTCAAGAGCAGCGCCGGCGATACCATCGATGTAGGATACAGCTCGACACCGTACGTCTATGACATGAATAAGGACGGCAAACCCGATCTGCTCATTGGAAATCAAAGCGGAAGACTGGCTTATTATGAAAATAACAGCACAGGGGGAGTGCCTTCGCTCACATTTGTCACCGCTCAGCTAGGGAACGTAAAAGCTGACTCAACAAACACATTCTCAGCATATTCCAACTTCTGGATCGGGAAAATGGACGTTACGAACACCGAATACCTGCTGACCGGGAATTCTGTCGGCCATATTGTACAGTATACCGGCTTCCAGAATGGGAATGTGACCACGCCGTACAAGCTCATTACCGAAAATTATTCCGGCATCATTGCCGGCCGCCGCAGCACCATTACCGCCGGCGATATCGACAACGATGGGAAGACAGAGATGATTATCGGCAATAGCCTTGGCGGTCTTTACCTGTATAAGCAGGGCCCGGTCGTGGGGATAGAGGAAACCGTTACCGCGGCGGCAGTTGGATGCAGCCTGTATCCAAACCCCGCTCACGGGGAGGTCGTCGTGAAATGGGAATCGGGATTTGCCGTGGGGGAAACACCGCTGCAGGTGTCCGTGTACAACGCGCTTGGTCAGCTGAGCCGGCAAAAAGCCGGTATTGGAAGGAGCGGCGCGATGGTCGTTGACATTGCCGGATTGCCCTCCGGGATCTATACCTGCCGTATTTCCGCCGGGGCGAAGACGGCAACCTTAAAGCTTACTGTAATAGAATAGTCAAACTGTCATAAACGCACCGGACTTTTGACGCTTGAGCGCCAAACCTTTCGGTGTATTCGTACGTCTATACCCGCAATCAATTTTGCGCCGATTATTATTAGGGATTGTTTAACTTGCAACAGGCTCGTTAACGGAACTTAAGAGTGGAAAGCATCGGAATCGTAAACCGTATGATTTTTTTTGTGCCTAATTGTAAAGCATTTATTGTAGTATTTTCACGCCAAGACTGACTGATATGAGGAAACAACTCTTACTCGCTTTTTTATTGTTTGCCGGTTTTGCATCTAAAGGGCAGATAATTTTTTCTGAGAGCTTTGACGGTACAACATTCCCGCCGACGGGTTGGACGTTGATTAACGGTGCAACGAACTCAAACCCCACGAGCGGCCACTTGGGTTGGGAACGTATTACCTCAGCGTATACCTACTACAATGCAGGCACTTCTACCACGCCGGCATCCCATTCGGGCGCGGGTTACGCCTGGTTCAATAGCTGGGACATTGCCACCGGCGGCGTTTCCGATCTGATCACTCCGGCGCTCAATTTTACCTCGCCAGCGGGTCCATACAGCGTTTCAGTCTGGCTTCACCACCTTGTTTATCCCAATTTTACCTCGACCGACAAGGTAGAGGTATATGTAAATACAACTGCTTCTGTTACAGGGGCGACTTTGCTGGGTACAGTCATTACAAGCGCGGGTAACCTTGCAACTGGTTGGTATAAATACACGTTTCCTATCGGCGCTGGCTTTAACGGTGCTACTAACTATATCATATTCAGGGGAGTATCAGCATATGGCATCGACGTATCCATGGATGATGTTTCCGTTCAGACGCAGACTCCTCCTCCGCCGACGGTGACTTCCAATAGTCCTGTTTGCCCGGGTAGCACACTCACCATTACTGCAACAGCGAACCCGGCCTATCCGAGCCCCAGCTATACGCTCACGGGCCCTGGCATTACCCCTCAGAATAATACCACCGGGGTATTCAACGTAGCAAATGCCACGACAGCAAACAGCGGCTCTTATAACGTAATCGTCTCTTCCGGCGGTTTTACGTCCGGTGCAACGACTATAGCAGCCAGCATCTACAATACGCCAACAAATATCACTACCGGCAACGTCGTTACGCCTACTACCTGCCTCGGTACTGATGGTTCTTTCCAGATCTGCGGCCTGACGCCAAGTACTGGTTATACGCTGAACTATCGCAAGAATAATACGGCGGCAGCGCCGGTGTCCATCACTTCCAACGCCAGTGGCTGCTATGTTCTCGGCAGTCTGGGCGTGGGCTCTTACGACAACATCCAGGTGACCTCACTGTCGCCTTCGCTGTGTAAATCGAACATGATCACCTCTCCGGTGCTTGTTCCATCGCCAAACCCGCCAGCTACTCCGCGGCCAACCTATAATAGCCCATTGTGTCCTAACGCCACGCTCCAGCTGAGTGTGATCAATACGGCGGCCTATCCTACAGGAACGACTTATTCCTGGACTGGTCCCGGCGGCTTCGTTTCCCCAACTCCGCCTGCAACCAATACGACCGGCGTAGCAACACGCGCGAACGTCACTGCAGCAGACGGAGGTATCTATACAGTTACAGCAACTACGCCTACAGGCTGTTCAGCCCAGGATACGATCACCGTGGTTGTACGGAGCCCGGATCCGGCGCCAATTCCAACTAATATCACTTATTGTCAATATGATATCGCCCTGCCGCTTTCGGTAGCAACTCTTCCTGGTGCAACGGCAACCTGGTATACGACGCCGACCGGCGGCACTGGCACCACTACAGCTCCGACGCCAAATACTTCAACACCGACACCGTTCCCGACCAATATGATCTACTACGTGTCGCAAACACTTACTTGTGAGAGCCCACGTGCACCGCTTTATGTGATCATTACGCCGAAGCCTAACCCACCCTCTGTTGCCGATTCAACGATCGACTATTGCCAGTACGAGCAGGTAGGCCCGTTGAGCGCGAGTGGGACTGCAATTCGCTGGTTCAATACTCCGACAGGTGGTACAGGCAGCGTTACAGCGCCAACGCCTTCTACGCTGATCCCAGGCACTTATTACTTCTACGCATCTCAGACAGTTTCTAATTGCGAAAGCGATCGCCGCACGATTCGTGTGATCATCAAGCCGAAGCCACAGCCTCCGGTTGTTGTGTCGCCGCTTAATCTTTGCCAGGGCGATCCTATCGCTCCGCTTACCGCCGTTGGTAAGGACCTGCTGTGGTATACGATTCCGGTAGGTGGAGTAGGTGTTCCGGTTGCGCCACTTATCAATACTGGTTATGAAGATTCTTTCCAATATTATGTAACTCAGACTGTTAACGGCTGCGAGAGCGATCGCGCGCTGCTGGCCGTATATGTTCGCTACAAGCCGAACGGCATTATCACTGCCGCCAGCCAGAGCGTTTGCCAGGATGCAGTCGATACTTTCTACTATTATGGTAATGCCCGCCCTGATGCGGAATATGTATGGTTTGCACCTTTGAGCGCGCAGTTCATCTCCGGACAGGGTACTGCCGGACCTGTGATCATTCACTTCGATACCGCAGGTACTTCAGTTGTCCAGCTTATCATCAACAACAAGGGTTGTATCTCCAACCTGGTGGCGGCGCCGATCACGATCCGTCCGCTGCCTAAGATCAGCTATGTGAATCGCCAGGATGTCTGCGAGAATGAGCTGGTAACCGTTGCACTCGATGGTATCGAGCCAAATATCACTGGCTACAACTGGGATTTTGGATCTGACAATTATGTCCTGGAATATGGTGTGCTGACGACCGGCGGTCCGTTCGGCATTCGTTATCCGACTCAGGGTCACTATCAGATCTCTGTGACGGCGACGAAGAATTTCTGTAATTCGAAGCCTATTTTCCAGTCGATCTACGTTCATCCGAACCCGGACGCTCATATTAGTGCAGCAACCGGCCAGGATCCGAATAATTTCTGTGCTTCAGATACCCTGCACCTTTCCGTTCGCCAGGTAACAGAAGGAGCCACCTATACATGGACACCTGCGGCCTTCTTCCAGGGATCTGAGGATACGCTCAATAACCTGGTATCAGCCGTGGTGAGCCATTCTTCTAAGGTGCATGTCAATGTGAAGACAGCGTTTGGCTGCGAAGCGAACGACAGCATTCAGGTAAACACCAAGCCATGCTGCGGCGTGTATTTCGCGAATGCGTTTGCTCCTGACAGCAAGATCGAGAAGAACAAAACCTTCAAGCCGATCACCGAGGGCGTTCACAAGATCAATACCTTCCGCGTCGTGAATCGTTGGGGCCAGGTTGTGTACGAGACCAAGATCGAGCGCGCAGGCTGGGATGGCCGCTACAATGGCGTACCTCAGGACATGGGTACTTATTACTGGTATATCAGCTATAAGTGCGACGGCAAGAATGTAGAAGACCGTGGAGAAGTGCTTCTGATGAGGTAATTTCTCAGAATCAGAAAGCCTCAATAGCGAAGAGCGGCTGCCCCGGATTGACCCGGGACAGCCGCTCTTTCATTATTGGCGGAAAATCAACACGTTATATTATTATATGCCGCAATTGTCAAATGTGAGTAGTCTGTTAGGAAAAATGAAGGGCCGGTTAGTAAGTTCTGAGAATTGTTTTTAGATTTAGCCCCAAAACCTGGTATAAGCCGGAAGCACTTTCATAACTACCTCTTTTTCACAACAATGGTAAAATCACTACTTGTAACCCTATTAATGCTCGTCGGAATCGCTGCAGAAGGACAGGTCCTTCTCTCCGAGAGCTTTGATGGGACCGGCTTTCCACCGTCTGGCTGGACAACTACCGGTACCGGAACGAACTACAATTCCGGCATCAATTACTGGCAGCGTACTACCAACGGTGGTTACGGTAATTATCCTACGCCCAATACGCACTCCGGTGCCGGGATGGCAGCCTACGAGGCGTATTGGACCTCCTCCGGCGGTACTTCGGAGCTCGTGTCTCCGTCTATGAGCTTTACGGCTACCGGAAATAAGGTGCTTACATTTTGGGTTTACCAGATCCAGGATTTTGGCCGGGATAGTCTCCACGTGTGGGTCAACACCAGCGCTACGGCGACCGGTGGGACCTTACTGCAAGCCATTGAGCCAAACTATAATCCAAGCAGTGTAGGCTGGGTGCAATACACGGTTACCATTCCGGCGTCCTATAACGGCGCGAACAATTACATCATATTCAAGGCTAAATCTGCTTTTTGGGACGATATCTTCCTGGATGATGTAGAACTGCTCAACCTCGTTCCCTGCAGCGGAACGGTCACGGCAGGTACGGCCACCGGATCGCCGAATCCCGTTTGTCCAAACACCCCGCTGACGCTGACCGCCACAGGATACACCGTTGCTGCTAATATGTATTACAGGTGGCAGTCTTCTCCTGCCGGAGCTAATACCTGGACAACGATCGCCGGGGCGACCACTCCTGTTTACACGATCACCGGCGGTATTACAACGGCGACAGACTACCGCTTCTTCGACAGCTGTACGAACACTGGCGGCGGTTCTTCAGTGTCCAATACTGTTGCCGTAACGATCAATTCCTACCAAAACTGCTACTGCACACCGATTTACGGTACCAGTGGCTGTGCCGATCCTGACGACATCAACACAATCACGCTGGTTGGTTTCAACAGCACCGGCATTAGCCAGATCAATGCTGGTTGCCCTTCCGGCAATGTAAACGGATATGTCAATTACACCAGCCTGACGCCGGTACAAATGCTCCAGGGTAATAATTATTCCGGCACAATGAACACCAGCTTGTACACCAGCGAATATGTACGAATCTGGATCGATTTCAATAACGATGGTGTGTTTAGCGGCACAGAACAGGTTTCGGCCTTTGGACCATTAGCTGTCAAGTCGGCAACCTCGAGCTATACCGTTTCGGTACCTGCCGGCGCCGCCCTGGGCTTGCACAGAATGCGCGTGCGCCTGGCATACGGAGCAACGCCTGCAAGCTCTATTGATCCCTGCTCGCTCTACGGGTATGGCGAGACGCGGGATTATATGGTGAACATCCTTACCGCTCAGCCACCGGCGCCAACAGTTACGACCAACAGTCCCGTTTGCCCTGGCAGCACGATCACCATTACCGCTACCTCCACTTACCCAAGCCCAAGCTTTACGGTAATTGGACCAGCCAGCTACGCTGCTAATAACACTACGGGCATCTTCAATATTCCCAATGCAACTGTAGCCAATGCGGGAGCTTATAACGTTACAGTTACTTCCGGAGGATTTACCTCTCCGATCACGACAGTGGCTGTTGTGGTATACAATACGCCGACCAATATCACTACATCCAACGTTGTGTCTCCGACAACCTGTCTCGGCACTGATGGATCGTTCCAGATCTGTGGCCTGACGGCAAGCACTGGCTATACATTGACTTATCGTAAGAATAACGTTGCAGTAGGCCCTGTCTCAATTACCTCGAATGCCAGCGGCTGCTTTGTTCTTGGCGGTTTGTCTGTTGGCTCTTACGACAATATCCAGGTGACTTCTCTCACGCCTTCCCTGTGTAAGTCGAATATCATTACATCGACGGTCATCGTTCCTGCTCTGACTCCTCCGCCGACGCCGAAGCCGGCATATAACAATCCTTTGTGCCCCGGTGCTACGCTGCAGCTGAGCGTTACTAATACTGCAGCAGCTGTTCCCGGTAGTCAATACTCATGGACCGGCCCGGGCAGCTATACAGCAGGCCCCAATGGTACCGGCATAGCTACCCGCGCCAATGCCGTATCCGCCTTTAGTGGAATTTATACGGTAACAGTAACAACACCTACCGGCTGCTCAGCCCAGGATACTATTACTGTAACAGTGCGTAACCCGGATGCGGCTCCGCTGCCCAATAATATTACCTATTGTCAGTACGATATCGCTGTTCCGTTCACGGCCCAGGGAGTTGGTCTGAAGTGGTATGATACCGCGGGCAATCCTGCCGGTACGCTCCTTCCCGGCGCCCCGACACCGCCGACCAACGTACCGGGCGTGCGCATGTGGTTCGTAACTCAGACTTCAGTTTGCGAGAGCCCGAAGACGCCGATCTATGTGCTGATCAAGCCAAAGCCGAATCCGCCATCAGTATCTGATTCTACGATCGATTATTGCCAGTACGAGCAGGTTGGCCCCCTTAGCGCCAGCGGTACTGCAATTCAGTGGTTCAGCACACTGACCGGCGGCAGCGGTTCTTCAACAGCACCTACACCGTCCACGCTGATTCCGGGTACCTACTTCTTCTATGCTTCGCAGACAGTGAACGGATGCGAAAGCGATCGCAAAACCATCCGCGTGATCGTTAAGCCAAAGCCAGAGCCTCCGGTTGTGGTATCTCCGCTTAATCTTTGCCAGGGAGACCCTATGACTCCGCTCACCGCTGTCGGCAAGGACCTGCTGTGGTATACGATTCCTGTAGGCGGAGTTGGTGTTCCGGTTGCGCCGATCATCAATACCGGCTATGAAGACTCCTTCCGGTATTATGTGACTCAGACCGTGAATGGTTGCGAGAGCGACCGCGCACTGATGTCCGTATATGTTCGCTACAAGCCGAACGGCATTATCACTGCCGCCAGCCAGAGCGTTTGCCAGGATGCAGTCGATACTTTCTACTATTATGGTAATGCCCGCCCTGATGCGGAATATGTATGGTTTGCACCTTTGAGCGCGCAGTTCATCTCCGGACAGGGTACTGCCGGACCTGTGATCATTCACTTCGATACCGCAGGTACTTCAGTTGTCCAGCTTATCATCAACAACAAGGGTTGTATCTCCAACCTGGTGGCGGCGCCGATCACGATCCGTCCGCTGCCTAAGATCAGCTATGTGAATCGCCAGGATGTCTGCGAGAATGAGCTGGTAACCGTTGCACTCGATGGTATCGAGCCAAATATCACTGGCTACAACTGGGATTTTGGATCTGACAATTATGTCCTGGAATATGGTGTGCTGACGACCGGCGGTCCGTTCGGCATTCGTTATCCGACTCAGGGTCACTATCAGATCTCTGTGACGGCGACGAAGAATTTCTGTAATTCGAAGCCTATTTTCCAGTCGATCTACGTTCATCCGAACCCGGATGCACATATCAGTGCAGCAACCGGCCAGGATCCGAATAATTTCTGCTCTTCGGATACGCTTCACCTGTCTGTACGTCAGGTAGCGGAAGGAGCAACCTACACATGGACGCCCGCCGCTTACTTCCAGAGCTACAAGGATAGTCTGAATCACCTCGTTTCTGCGGTGGTAAGTCATACTTCGTATGTTCATGTGAATGTGAAGACTGCGTTCGGTTGCGAGGCAACGGACAGCCTGCATGTGACGACGAAGCCATGCTGCGGCGTGTATTTCGCGAATGCCTTTGCTCCCGAAAGCAAGATCGAGAAGAACAAGACCTTCAAGCCGATCACCGAGGGCGTTCACAAGATCAATACCTTCCGTGTCGTGAATCGCTGGGGCCAGGTTGTGTATGAAACCAAGGTTGAGCGCGCAGGTTGGGATGGCCGTTACAATGGCGCACTCCAGGATATGGGAACTTACTACTGGTACATCAGCTATAAGTGCGATGGCAAGAATGTAGAAGATCGCGGTGAAGTATTGCTGATGCGATAACAACCAAAAGTTGACACAAAAACGGCTGCTCGAAGAGCAGCCGTTTTTTTTATCGGGTGTGACAGCCGGGCTATTAAGCCAGACGCCATCCCAGTCCATTAATTAGCTCTTATCAGCTCCAGCGCACGATGCTGTTTCCATTTCATGAACTTCTCCAGCTTCGGTAGCGGGAACATTCCCCATTCCGCCGGAGCTTCCGGCAGTTCGCTCACCTCAACATGGTGCATGTTTAGTGCGAAAGCCTTTTCGCCGAGGATATACTCGATCATTTTTGCAATGACCGGTTGCAGCCAGGATTTATCCTTTATTTCCTCATAATTGGGAATACCTACGCGCACACCTGTCACTTCCGGAAATCCCGGATAGCCCATTGGCTGAAACCACATATTCTTGACGCGTAGGATAGTGTCCTCGATGTTTATCTCAAAGTCAGTGCCCCGCGGCGGGATCAGCGCATAAAACTGCCAGCTGTCCAGGTTCGGCGAAGTGGCGATCAGGAATTCTGCGAATTCAAAATATTCCGGGTTGCCCTCGGCAGTAATGATCAGCTCCTGGTCTCCGTTAGGGTCCCCGCCTATCTCGAAGCATAACTTGTCGCAATAGTCGAATAAGTGTTGCTTCAGATCCTGGAGCAGACGGGATTTTGTGTCTTCCCCAACGTCGTTCATGAAAAGATAGGCTGCTGAATTTGCGCTAAACCACTTCCAGAATATTTTTGCTCGCTCTTTCATAATCACCGTGAGCCGACGTTTTTTACTCTGCATCTTTCAGCACGCTTCGTCGTTCACATTACCCAGGCAGAAAATACCGTACCGGCCCTCGCTCATTATCGCAGGATAGCGTTTCTACGCTCCCTGTTCCTCGCTGCCGATCTAATGAAAATGGCATCAAATAGCATTGATAATCAATATGGTATCTACAATTCACCTTCAATCAAAAGATGAGATTGTAATGGCAAAGCCTGCCTTAACTCTTTTTGATTTCATTAAGGAAAAGGCGCGAGATCGCTACAATTCCAGTGTATAAAAAAGGTGTTCGGCATCCTGCCCGTCGGGCCAGCGTTGATTTTCCGAATGAGTAAACCTGAATCCTGCGCGTAGTATCGCAGCTCTCGATGATTCATTGCCCGCTCGGTGCGAAACAGTCACTCGCTCCAGCGCATTTTCTTTCGCCCAGTCAATTCGCGCTGCATAGAAGAGTGCCGAAAGCCCCTTGCCACGATGCAAAGGGCGAATGAATGACGCGATGAACTTCGCTTCTTCGGGATGTTCCGGATCGTTGAAGACGCCCGTTAATCCGACGAGCTCCTTTTCGAAGAAAAGGCCCCAGAACGCGCCGCCGGACTGAGCGAGCCGTTGCTGCCATTGCTCATCGGGAAAGCCGGATTCTCTCAGCAGATTGCTTCCATACACGCCAGGATTCGTAGCAAGCGCATCCAGGCGGATGCTCTTGTAGCTCCGCCAATCTGCCGGCCACAATCTGCGTAGGGAATAGCCGGACTTTGAGTATTCCATCACTGAGCTTTGTTTAAGAACGAAGTCACTGCCGAGGTCCAATCCTTCCTGTAACGTAATAAATAGTTTTCGTGTCCTGCCTCGGGCAGTGTCAACAATGTTTTTGGCCCGGCGAGATTCTCGTAGATAGCTGTGGTCTCTTCAAGACTTACCTTTTTATCGCGGGCTCCGTAGATGAGCAGAGTGGGGCGTTTAATGCTTTTTGCGTACTGCTCGGGATTATGAGTAAAAGCATTAAAGCCATTCTCTACACCTCCCCAGAAGACGAGCAGATTGGCCATGGGAAATGCCGGAACGCCCAGCATCTGAAACCGGTTCTGCACCGTCCTCAACATGGTGCCGAAAGGGCATTCCAGGATCAATGCACTCACGTGCAGATCATCATCCTTCATAGCCTTCATGATCGCTGCTGCACCCATGGAAACCCCGAAGAGTACGACGTTGTTTTCGCCATGAGCTGTCAGATAGTCTACGCAGGATATTACCTGTTCGGCCTCGCAATAGCCGATCGTCGTTAGCGTACCTTCCGATCCGCCTGTGCCCATAAAGTCGGGTATGAGTGTATTGTAATGCAGCTGCTGAAATACCGCTGCCTTGTCCAACATGCTTGCTTTGCTGCCTCCATATCCGTGGCAGAGCACTACAGTGCCCACCGGCTTATCCACTGGCATCCACCAGCATTCTATGCGCTTATTGCTTTGCAGGCTGATGGTCTTGAAAGCCGCCTGGGGCTGTCTCCTGTTCTCTGGCCGGGGCAGGCTCACTCCTGTCGCCAGGGCGATTACTTTATCCTTGAATGAAAGAGAAGCTTCATCCCTGGTCCCCGCCTGTTGTGCCGGACCGAAATGCGTAAACTTATAGGCATGAAATCCCGCTACGATATTCGCCAGCACAAATAGCGTCAGCAGTACGTAAAGACTTTTTCTTAGCAGGGCCCTGAAGTTCATGATGCGCGAGGCGAAGCCAAATTACGCATGCGCCGCTGCAACAAATTAATAAAACCAGCTCGCCGCCGATTTTCTGACCATCGAATGATAGGTGATCAAAGTGTCGTTCTCGTCTGCAGGCACGCGTGGGTAGATATGATACACGATTGTCTTGTTGTAGTGGTCCAGCCCTTCGAAAACATCGCCGATATGCGCATTTGCGGAATCGCATTCGCGCGAAACCTTAAGCGAATCGTAAAAGGGTAGGCTCGTCGCATAAGACACTACGGGAAAATACCCGTCGCTAAACAGCTCCGACGATGCATTGAAGATGCGCGGCTTAGTAAGCACGTCTTCCATCAGGATTGGAAACGAAAGATCCCTTTCTGCGGTGTTCTTGATCTGCCGGATCAAAGAAGACATGTCGTCTTCGTTGCGGTAATGCCAGCCTTCTCCGCCAGGCTGCAGCAGCGACGTACACATGGATTCACTGTTGAAGGCGTCGACAAGCGCATTGTCGGCATATTGCTGGCGGGCGCGGTAGTACCAGTCGATTGCGTCTTTGCCAAAGACCTTTATTGCCCCAACGCGTAAAATATTGAGCTTCCAACTGCCATTATAATTACCATAGACGGTCAGCACGGCGAATGTCCGGAGACTGTCCTCAACATAGCCGATGGATACAAATGTTCTGCGTGTATCCGACTTATAGTTGAGCGTGTAATCATGCTCGCTGTTGTCGCCCGTCGAAACGCTGACAGTGCTGTTTTTCGTTCTTCGCCGTTCATAGAACTGTTTGCGCAGCGTGTAGCGAGCCGATTGAAAAGAGACCTGAGTCTCGGCTGCCAACTCTTTTACCGCCTTACGTTGTGCCGGGTCTTTACGGATATCGTCCGCACACAGCTGCAGGATCTGATCGGGTTTATTGTTGGTGAGGCCGGCTATTACCTTCTTATTAAGCTCCGCGATCTCGGCGCGCAGATCCGAATCAATATTATCATCCTGCTGATCGCCGCCGGGATTGCAAGCGGATAGCAGAATGAGAAGGAAGCAAGAAATAAAGTGAAGTGGGGAGGCGCGAAAGAGGGTCGGGCGAACTATAGTCAGGCGAAGCATTCGCGCTAAATTATTCCCGCAGAGCCGAATAAGAGAAAGAATATTTCAGAGACTGCAGGGCGCGGTAAAAAGGGGTAGTGAAACGCTGGCCAGAGTATTCTATATCCAGACCCTCCGCGACCCGACGAACCATAGGGATAAGGAGCAAAGCACGGAAAAGAGCAACACAAATTCCACGATGAGCGCTTGTTGCCAGTTTATGTTTGGATTAACCGGCATTAAGATGAGACCAACGCCCGATAGATAAAACCAAAATATGGAAAAGCAAATGCCGCATGTTCTGTAAACGATTTTGCGTCGGAATATCAGAGGCAAAAGGAAGATCGAATTAAACAGTGTATGATACCAGGTCAGAGTTCCGGCCCACAGGTCCATGCCGATGTCAAATAGGCTAAGCCCGGCAAACCAGGCGACCGGAATTATCTCCCGGTATTTTTTCTTTAAAAAATATAGCCCCAAAGCTACCGCTGCCATACCCGTAAAATTAAACAGGTAAAAGGACGGGTCAAAAACGCAGCGGGTCGCGGCAACAACTGCCACCAATAAAAAAACGCTGCATGATGCAGCGTTCTTAATTAAACTCGGAATATTAGTCCGAGATGGTCCGGGACAGGAAACTAGTTATAGTTTACTGTTACGGTAAACGGTGTGGACGAAGTATAGACGCCGGCCGTCTGCGCAGCAGTTACGTTCAGTGTAGCACCTACGTTCAGCGTTTCTGTACCACCGGTAAGTGTACCGGTAGCAGTTGGTGTGCTGGTGAAGTTGTCGACCGTCATGCTGTGGCTGGCAGCGTCTGTAAGCGTTACGGAAGAAGGCAGCGTGATCGCGTAGGTGTAGCCGGACTGACCATTAACGGTGAAAGACGCGGCACTAACGGTACCGCTGGTACCTGGCAGCGTAACGCCTGAGGTAGCAGAACGTACGGCTGCCGGAGTCATAACTACAGTACCGCCGGTAGCAGTCTGAACGGCTACGTTGCCAAAGTTCATGTCGGCGGTCTTAGTGATGGTGATCGGGGTTACGATCGTTGCAGAGGATGTAGCGGTTGCACTGGCTTGCGCAGAGGCTTTGTTGCCAAAGGCAAGAAGGATTAGGGCACAGGCAGAAAGTCTGAGGACTGTTTTGTTCATTGGGATTTGAATTTGTGATTTGATGATTGTTAGTTGTGATGAATTTGATTTAGGAGACCATACCACCATCCTTAACTCATTCGGATACCGTCCGGAACGCATAGTGTTTTCCTGTTGTTCCAGAGCTACGGGCACAATAGTAGTTTGCGGAATTGAGCTCTAATAATGAAATATGCTTATTAACCAGTCGTTAGCGAGCTGGTGGTTTGCTGCATTTCGACCTGGTATGGATCGTGGAACTGTCCCGATAGCGGCCAGGGTCTCAGTTCGAATCCATCACGCTGAACAGCTCGACCTCTGCTTCTTTGCCGCGGAGCTTTACTGTATCGAGTCTTTCCCAATGGAAGCCGGCCATCTGCCTCAGCCGGTCCATCAGGCTGCCGGAGACGAGGCAGTCCCGTCCGTATTTATTGCATTCACTCTGTATTCTCGAAGTTGTGTTGAGAACATCGCCGTTGTAGACGATCTCCCGCTTCAGATCGCCGATCTGCGCACTGATCACTTTCCCGAAATGCAGGCCGGCCTTGAATTCCGGTCTTATCCCAAAATTCTCCAGGTAGCTTGCGCTATTGTTCAGGAGGCGTTCGCGGAACATAAAAAAAACTTTCAGGCAGTTCGAATTCTTCAGACCCTGCTTCATGTTCCAGGTAAGCACAACTTCGTCGCCGACATACTGGTAGATCTCCGCTTTGGTTTGTAGCACAGGTTGTGAGATCTCGTGAAAGAGCTCGTTAAGCAATGCATAGAAACGAACATGCCCCAGCTGCTCGGCGATGGTCGTGGAGGATTTCATGTCGAGGAACATGAAGATGCGTTCCTCTTCGCGGGGCTTGTGGTATTTACCCCGGAGGAATTTCCACAGAACGCCGTCGCCCAGGAGATGGTTGATCTGCAGGAAGAATACCAGCAGGCCATAGATCACCAGCGTGTACAGGACCAGGATCCACAGGGCGGGTGATGCCAGGAAGTGCGGCAGCTCGCTCAGGCTGCGGCCTTCGGCAAGGCCGGCGATGGTAGAGAGCATAATATTTACCGCGTAAATGACAGCCGTGTAAAGCAGCGTCTTAATAACGAACATTCTTGTAAAAGACAGGCTCCGGAACCACATCCCCGCTCTGGGCAGCAGGAACAGCTCCATGATACCAAAGATCAATCCCAGCGGAAAACCTATCAGCACGCTATTGTGATCGAGGCGCTCTTCATTGACGAGCTGGAAGATCACGCCGGCGAAGCTGGTAAAGAGGCAGATCAGGGCAAGTGTCTGGATCTTTCTTGCGAATTGTACCTGCATGTAGAAGATATTAAGCCATTGAAAAACGAAGTGATATCTGCGAGGTGATCAGGAACGCGGAAGCCGCTCCCTAATAATCCCAACCTTACATATTGTAAATTTCAGACAGTTTTTATTGGTCGTTAATGCGTTTTTTAACTCTTTTTAAAAGTTGCAGCCCATTTTACTTTTACATACTCTGAAATCTTCATGATTTTATGCAGCATACAAAAGTGATCCTGGAATCAGCCAATAGGTATAATAAGGCTGTTGAAAATAATAACCCGGTGGAGCAGGCAAAGGCGATGGGCGAGTTCCGCGAGAGTCTTTGCCGCTTTGTGCTCGAGGTGATGAAAGAGCAGCGGAAAAACAAGCGTGAGCAGGCAAAGGAGCCTTTCCGATAGATGGTTGTATGGCAGTAGGGGATGTATGGCCGTATGGTTGGAATTGGAAAACACTTCGGCTTTCCAACTTCATCCAACGTCATCCAACTCTATCCAACTCCATCCAACGTCCCCCAGCGTCATCCACGGCATTAAACGGTTAAATAGTCTGCATGAATGTAGATTGACTTTCTTTGTTATGTTTCTCTTGCATTGCGAAATATTCAAAGCAGACAAGCTCTACATATGCTGACGCTGTTCAAATTCCTGTATAATATTATCCGGGTGGTGGCTTACATCGTAGCTGCTGCAGGCGGAATCTTTACTCTGCTCGGCGTGTATGATTTTATACATGCTTTTTCTTATTTCTCGCTCGATGTAGAAGGTAAAAGTGTGGTGGGGCTCGTAGGCGTTGGCCTCCTGAAGGCTGTCGACCTCTTCCTCGTGGCGATCGTTTTCTTCGTATTCTCGATCGGGTTGCTGGTACTATTCAGCTCTAAGGCAGACGAGGCATTACCCGCCGAGATACCGGGTTGGCTTCGCATCCGCAATTTCATGCAGCTGAAGATCATCCTCTGGGAGGCAATTCTAACCAGTCTTGTAGTGTCTTACCTCGCCAAGCTCGCGTCCATGAATTTCAAGGGCTTGCCGTTCACCTATTCCGAGCTCATCATCCCCGCAGCGATCTTGTTCATCGCGCTGAGTATTTATTTTTTGAAGAAGGGGGAGCATTAGGTCCGGGCGGCGGTGGATCAAAATGGGCCCGACTTGTCTGCAACAACGATCGGGACTAATGTCATTATTAGGGTTCGCTGCGATAATGTGGAGATTGCGAATCTGGTTTTCCGGGAAGCCTGACAAATAGCTTGCTTCGCCGAAGGCGGAATTAAATTCAGTGATGCTGGATAGGAATAAGCTACCTTGTAACTAAACGTTATCATGAACAAAAAGGGGCCCATCGTCGTTATCGAGGATGACTTGGATGACCAGATAGTACTTAAAGAGGTTTTTGGGAGAATTAATGTAGCAAATGAGATAAGGTATTTTAGTGATGGCGAAGCCGCACTTGTTTATCTGAAAGATCCTCAGGTTTGTCCTTTTCTTATTCTTTCGGACATCAACATGCCGAAGCTCGACGGTTTTCAACTTAAACAAATGGTGCACACCAACGACGCGCTGAGTGCGAAGTGTATTCCCTATCTGTTTTTTACGACAGCTGTAAATGAAAAAGCCGTGTACGATGCATACACGATGTCAGCCCAGGGGTTCTTTGTCAAACCAGACAACTTTGAGGAACTGGTAACCACATTAAGCGTGATGATCGAATACTGGAAGCGTTGTTATTCGCCGAATAATTTCGATGACTCGTCTGCTCGATTTGCAGCGCTGGCAGTTGGACCTTAAGCCCCGGTCAATAAAATAATTGCCGCATTTTCGGATTCTTAATGCTCCTCGGAAAATAGTGAGCAGTCTGTTCGTAGATATACCCCCCTGCCCCCTGAAGGGGGTGACAGATTGGGAAATGTACCCCGACGAACGTTGTTTATACGCCGTATCGAATAAGCAAGCCGTACTCGCCCCTTTAGGGGAGGGGGTTAATCAGCTCCTCCCAATATTCCGCCCCCCGCCGCGTATGCGGGATCACGATCGTCCCGCCGACGATATTGGCCACGGCGAAAACCTCGTAGATCTGTTCTGTCGTAATGCCTTCTTCGTGGCATTTGCCGAGGTGGTACTTGATGCAGTCGTCGCAGCGCAGCACCATGCTCGCGACTAGGCCAAGCATCTCCTTGGTCTTCACATCCAGCGCGCCCTCGGCGTAAGTATTGGTATCGAGGTTAAACAACCGGTTGATCACCTTATTGTTCTTGCCGATGATCACCTCGTTCATCATCGCCCGGTAGTCGTTGAATTCTTTGATCAGCTCGCTCATAGCCTCAAAAGTAGCACGACCCACTATCTTAGCCGCGAAAAGTTGGATGCTTCGCGTTGGATGCTTCGCGTTGGATGAAGTTGGATGCTTCGCGTTGGATGAAGTTGGAAACTGTTGGTCGCATTGAGGTAGTGAATTCGTATAAGCGATGCAACATCATCCAACTCCATCCAACATCATCCAACTCCATCCAACATCATCCAACTCCATCCAACCTCATCCAACCTCGTCCAACCCCATTCGACTCCATCCAACCGCCTTCCCAATGCACGACCTTTTTAGAAAGAAATCCGTCACCGATATCATAAGAGCCGCCGAGGCCGGTGAGCTGGCCGATGCCGAGAGCGGGCATGCCATGAAACGCGTGCTGACTGCCCGCGATCTCACCTTTATGGGTATCGCCGCCATCGTAGGCGCAGGGATCTTTTCCACCATCGGCACCGCCAGCGCCAACGGCGGTCCAGGCATCATCCTCCTTTTTCTCTTCGTCTCCGTGGCCTGCGGATTCTCGGCCATGTGCTATGCCGAGTTCGCCAGCATGGTGCCGGTGAGCGGCAGCGCTTATACCTACGCTTATGTGGCCTTTGGCGAGATCATCGCCTGGATCATCGGCTGGGATCTTTTAATGGAATACGCCATCGGCAATATCGCCGTGGCCATTTCCTGGAGCGACTACTTCACGGCCCTGCTCGACGGCTTTGGGCTGCATATCCCACGCTACCTGACGATGGATTACTGGACGGCGCAAGCCGCGGCGAGCCCCGATGCCATCGAAGCCTGGACGAAGGCGCCGCTGCTGTTCGGCAATGTCCGGCTCATCTGCGACCTGCCGGCCTTTCTCGTCACCATCGTCATTACCTGGATCATCTATGTGGGTATCAAGGAATCCAAGCGGAGCATGAATGCCATGGTGATCCTGAAGCTGGCGATCATCCTGCTCGTGATCGTGGCGGGCGCCTTTTATGTGGCCCCTGAAAACTGGCATCCGTTCCTGCCCAACGGCATGGGCGGGGTAATGGCCGGCACGGCGGCGGTCTTTTTCTCCTATATCGGCTTCGACGCCATCTCCACGACGGCCGAAGAGTGCAAAGACCCCCAGCGCGACCTGCCCAAAGGCATGTTCGCCTCCCTCATCATCTGTACGGTCGTGTATATCGCCATCGCCCTCGTGCTGACGGGCATGGTGAGCTACAAGGAGCTGAATGTTGGCGATCCGTTGAGCTATGTGTTCCGCCAATTACCCGGAGCCTGGCCCCAGCGCTTTGCAGGCATCATCGAGGTGAGCGCCGTGATCGCCACGGCTTCGGTACTCCTGGTCTTCCAGTTGGGACAGCCCCGCATCTGGATGAGCATGAGCCGCGACGGACTGCTGCCGCCCATTTTTTCCCGGATACATCCCAAATACCGGACGCCCAGCTTCTCCACCATCCTCACAGGCGTGGTGGTAGGGATACCCGCCCTCTTTATGAACCTCCTTTCCAGCACAGTGGGATCCGAAGCTTGGAATTCACGTGACTTGAAGTCGCGGC
>JADMIO010703188.1_pt1 | contig 60723 bp, 56 predicted proteins | sample 8958161 | NCBI WGS metagenome assembly JADMIO01 (sample SAMN16585339, study PRJNA669376) | soil metagenome | isolation source: Crop rotation soil | place: USA: Cullars Rotation, Alabama | collected 2011
CGTCCATGAAGAGGTCGATGTACTCCCTGACCTGGCCGAGGTGCTCGTCGAGCGAGATTCCGGAATCGCTCAGGCTCGCGAACACGAGCCCGCGGTAGGTGCCAAGCCTCGGCACCGGCGTGAGCGAGAAATCCTCGCGCCGCAGGCTGTCGTCATAGCCTTCCTCGAACGTGGGCGCGAGCAGCTGGCCGGTGTTCGCGTAGGTCCAGCCGTGATACGGGCAGCGCAGCTCGCGACCGTTGCCGCGATCGCGATGGCAGACCAGGTTGCCGCGGTGCCGGCAGCGGTTGAAGAACACGCGCACGCGGTCGTCGTCGCCGCGCAGCATGATCACGGGTTGCCGTCCGATCTGCCGCCGCACGTAATCGCCGTGCCGGGGGACTTCGCTCTCGTGCCCGACGTAGACCCAGACCTTGTGCCAGATCGCCGCGAACTCGGCCTCGAAAACCGCAGGGTCGCGATAGAGCTGGCCGCGGATGCGGCTGCCGTGGATCAGCGCGTCCCAGTCGATGATCGAAGGCTCGGCAGACATCGCCCGTCTCCTTTTGCGTGCGCCGGTCGCAGCGGTTCAGGCGAACGGCGGGTCGAAGCCCTTGATCTGCACGCGGTAACCGGAACGCACGTTGGGATAATAGTCCCAGATCGCGAGGTGCTGCGTGCAGCGGTTGTCCCAGAACGCGATCGAGTGCTTCTCCCAGCGGAACCGGCAGCAGAAATCCGGCTTCTCGAGGTGGCCGTACAGAAACGACAGCAACGCCGCGCTCTCGCCGGGCGGCAGCTCGTTGATGTGTGAGGTGAAACCCCGGTTCACGTAGATGAGCTTCCGCTTCGTCTCGGGATGTCGCGGGATCACGGGATGAGTCGAGACGGGGAACTTGCCGTCCGGGTTGAAGCGCCGGAACGCGAGCCCGCCGTCGTGCGTCGCCGTGAGGCCCTCGAGGTATCCTTTCATGCGATCGGAAAGCGCGTCATACGCCGCATACATGCTCGCGAACAGCGTGTCGCCGCCCAGCGGCGGCAGCGTGTGCAGATGCAGGATGCTGCCCAGCGGCGGGATCCGGTCGCACGAGAGATCGGTGTGCCACTCTTCGCCCGCAATGTGTTTCGATTTCGCGTCGGCATGGATCGGGCGAACCTCGGGGTGATTCTCGAGCCCCGGCATCGCCGAGTGCAGGTGCAATTCGCCGAAGCGCCGCCCGAACGCCTTGTGAGTCTCGAGGTCGAGCGGCTGGTTGCGGAAGAAAATCACCTGGTGCTCGAGCAACGCAGCGCGGATCTCGTCGATCTGTGCCGGTGACACCGGTTTCGTGAGATCGACACCGCTGACGACGCCGCCGATGCGTGCCGTGAGCGGCTCGACCGTGATCGTCTCGTACGCCATGCGCGCCCCCGTGGGAGTCAGGATTGTCAGATTGTATGACAGATTATCCGGGCCCGTGTACAGTCCTCCGCCATGCGGATCGCCGTCCCCGATCTGATCTCGAACTCGTACTTTCCGGTCATCGCGGCCAGCGAGCTGGGGTTTTTCGCGTCCGAAGGGCTCGACGTCTCGGTCGAGCTCATCTTTCCGGTCAGCAAGGCATACGAGGCGCTGCGCGACGGCTCGGTCGCATTCGTCGGCGGCTCGGCGCATTCCGCACTGGCGGCGTTCCCGGGCTGGCATGGCGCCCGGCTGTTGTGCGCGCAGGCCCAGGGCATGTACTGGTTTCTCGTCATGCGCAGCGACCTCGGCGCACGCCGCGGCGATCTCGACTGCGTGAAGGGCCACAGCATCGGCGCGGCACCCTGGGTCGACATGGGTCTCAAGCGGTTGCTGGTCGATGCCGGCTACGACCTGGAGCGCGACGGCATCCGCATCGCGCCAGTGCCCGGTGCGCTCAACGCCGGCGTCAACTTCGGCATCAATGCAGCCCGCGCGCTCGAGGAAGGCAGGATCGACGGCTTCTGGGCCAACGGCATGGGTACCGAAGTGGCCGTGCGCCGCGGCGTGGGCACGGTCGTGCTCGATGTCCGGCGCGGCGATGGTCCGCCGGGCTGCTTCGATTACACGTTCAGCGCGCTCGCCACGAGCGACGAGCTCCTGCGCACGCATCCCGACGCCGCCGCGGCGGCCGTCCGTGCGATCGCGAAGACGCTGGCAGCGCTCAAGCGCGACCCGAATCGTGCCACCGAGGCGGCGCGAAGTGTCTTTCCTGCCGACGAAACCGCGCTGATTGCCGAGCTGATCCGCCGTGATCTCCCGTACTACGATCCGTCGATACCGCCGACCGCCATCGCCGGCATGAACCGGTTCACGCGGGCGCTCGGCCTGCTCGCTGCAGACGTCGATTACGCGCAGATCGTCGCGACGCAGCTCGCACCGCTCTGGCAAAGCTGACGCGTGGCATCGCCCCAGTCCGTGACTGCAGCACCCGGCGGACGCCTTGCCTCGTACGGCTGGGTGATCGTCGCGGTCTGTACGTTCGGAGTCTCGACGGGTCCCGCAGCGTTCGCGTTCGGGTCTGCGGGACAGTTCATCGGCGCGTTTCACGACGAGTTCGGCTGGGACCGGACCCAGGTGAGCTTCGGGCTGCTGATCCTGACCGGCATGACTGCGCTGTCGCTGCCGTTCATCGGCCGGCTGATCGACCGCTACGGCGCGCGGCGCGTGCTGGTCCCGTCGCTGGTGATGTTTGCGGGCTGCCTGGCGGCGGTCCCGCTGCTGGTGCACGAGCTCTGGCAGCTCAATCTCGTTTACGTTCTGATGGGCACGGTTGCCGCAGGCACGAACAGTGTGCCGTTCGTGCGCGTGATCTCGGCGTGGTTCGATCGCTCACGCGGCCTCGCCATCGGCATCGCCGGCAGCGGCACGGGCCTCGGTTTCGCGTACGTGCCGCTCGTGGTCGAGTACATGACGGCGCATCACGGCTGGCGGTCCGCGTATTACGCACTGGCGGCCATCGTGCTCGCGATCACGCTGCCGCTCGTGTTGCTGCTGTTCCGGGAGCGACCGGCCGAGGTCGTGCCCGACATCGACGGCACGCCGCAGCCACTCCATCGCTCGGCCGACGTCCAACGCTCGAGCGAGAGCGTGGGGTCGACGCTGCGCGAGGCGCTTGCGCAACGCGACTTCTGGGTGCTGATCGTCGTCTTCGTCGGCCTGGCGTTCGTAGTTTACGGGGTGCTGCCGCACCTGGTGCCGCTGCTCACTGACCGCGGAATCGATTCGGGCACCGCCGCGCTGATCGCGTCGATGTTCGGCGTCTCGGCCTTCTTTGGCCGCGTAGTGATCGGCTGGCTCATCGATCATTTCTTCGCACGCAACGTCGCGCTCGTCTTCTTTGCGCTGTCGGGTGCGGGGCTCGCGCTGCTGAACGCCGACGTGCCCGTCGGGCTGCTCTTCGTCGCGTCCGCGCTCGTCGGTGGCGGTCTGGGCGCGGAGGTTGACCTGCTCGCCTATCTCACGAGCCGCTACTTCGGGCTGCGCTGCTTCTCGGAGATCTTCGGCGTGCTGTTCGGCGCGATCCTCGTGAGCATCGGCCTGGGTCCGGTCGTGTTCGGTCTCGTGCACGACCGGACGCAGTCGTACACCGCCGTGATGTACGCCGGTATCGGTCTCTGCGTCGTTGCCGTTCTCGTGATGGTGCTGTTGCGGCCCTACCCGCAGTGGGGCCGCCGGCAGTCGACGCACGCCTAGGGCATCAGCAGTCCGCCGTTCACGTGGATCACCTGGCCCGTGATCTGGCTCGCGGCCTCCGACAACAGGAAGATCGCGACGCGTGCAATTTCGACCGGCTGCGGAATCGTGCCGAGCGGCATGTTCTTTCTCACGCGCTCGACGCCTGCGTCGCCGCCGTTCATCGCGCGGAATCGCGGCGTGTCGATCGGCCCCGGCGCGATGCAGTTGACGCGCACGCGATCGGGCGCGGCGACCGCCGCAAACGAGCGCGTAAACGCCATCACGCCGGCCTTGGCTGCCGTGTACGCGACCCGGTCAGGACCCGGCATCGAACCGTAACCGCTGCTCGTCGTCACGATCGCGCCGCGTCCGCTCGGCTTGAGATGCGGCAGCGCCGCGCGGCACACGACGTAGACGCTCGTGAGGTTTAAATCGATCTCGACCTTCCACGTGTCGAGGTCCATCTCGGCGAGCGGGCCGAGCTTCGCGCCGCCGACGGTCACGAAAACGGAGTCGAGTCCGCCCTGCGCCGCGACCGCTGCGGCGAACATGCGCTCGACCGCGTCTGGATCCGTCGCATCCGCCATCGCGAAGCGCGCCGCGGATCCCAACCGCCCCACCGCGTCCGCCGTCGCCGGGTTGACGTCGACGACGGTGACCCTGGCGCCGAGCCCGACAGCGAGCTCGGCCGCGGCCCAGCCGAGGCCCGATCCTCCGCCGACGACGACGAGACTGCGATCGTCGAACCGGATCATGTGCCTTCGTAGTAGTGAATCTCGAGCAACAGGCAGCCGCCGACGGACTTGAACGGGCCGTGGTGGACGCCCGGCGGACGGCACGCGTACGTGTAGGTCGCGAACCGCTCGCCGCCCTGCCCGTTGCGGTCGTTGCCCACCCAGAGATCGCCCGTCACCAGGAACACTTCTTCCCAGTAGTCGTGCACGAACGGCGCGGTCGAAAAGAAACCGGGCGGCATCCGCAGCAACCGGGTGCGAGTCCCGGTCCTGTGCTTCTCATCGAGGGCACCCGCGAGAATCTTCTGTTCGACGCCAGAATCGGGCTCGTATCCGGGCGGCAACTCCCAGCCCTGTTTCATGTCGACCGGGCTGAATTCGTCGTGCAACTTGTTGACGGACATTAGTCGCTCACATCTGGCCGAAGCAGACGGCGTGTATCACATGCCAAGCCGGGACCGCAAACCGTACCTTGTCACGGGGCAGCGATCAGCGGCGCCAGGGCCCGCGCGACCGCGAGCAATCGACGATCCTGGTTCTTCGCCGCGACGAGCGACAGACCGACGGGCGCAGCGCCGGCGGCATGGCAAGGCAACGTGATCGCGCAACCGTCGAGAAAATTGACGAGAGCGGCATTGCGAAGCATCAACCGGTTGATCGCAAAGTACGCCTCGTCCTTTTCGAGTGCAGCGATTTCGGGGGCCGCGTGAGGAACGGTCGGCATGATCCAGATGGCATCCTCGCCGAGCGAGTCGAGGACGGAACGCCCGATGCGCGCTCGAGCGTCGAGGAGGTCGCGATAGTCGGCGGCGCTGATGGTCCGGCCCTGTTCGATGCGCACCGCGACACGCGGATCGTAGGCCGATCGCGCGCGGTCGAGCAGCGCGTGATGCCAGGCGAACGCCTCGGCGGCCGTAATTCCTCCGTTTGCATTGACCTTCGGAATCTCGCCGAGCTCGGCCAGCGTGACGTCACGAAGCTGCACGCCCGCGCCGGACAAGCGGGCGAGTGCCGCCTCGATGCTGCTCGCAACGTGAGTTTCCACGTCGTCCCACACCAGCGTCCGCGCGATGCAGAGGCGCAGTCCCGCAGTGGTCACGGCGGCAGGAATGTCGTCGGTCGCGAGCCCCGCCAGTACCGCATCGAGGATCGCGCAACACTCGACCGTACGCGCGATCGGGCCGACGGAATCGAGGGTCTGCGACAGCGGGCAAACGCCACGCCGTGAGATTCGCGCTGCCGTCGGCTTGAACCCAACCAGGCCGCAGAGCGCGGCTGGAATCCGCACGGAACCACCCGTGTCGGTGCCGATGGCCGCCACGCACATTCCGTCGGCGACGGAGACAGCGGCACCCGAGGAGGAGCCCCCCGGAATTCTCTCGCGCACGCGGTCGAAGGGATTGCGTGGGGTTCCGTAATGCGGATTGAGGCCGACCCCGGAGTAGGCGAACTCCGTCATTTTGGTCTTGCCGACGATGATCGCGCCCGCGTCGCGGAGCCGGAGGACGGCGTCGGCATCGACGGTCGCGGCGGGCGCATCGGCCAGCACGCGTGAACCTGCAGTCGTGACACAGCCGGCGACGTCGAACAGATCCTTGACGCTGACCGGAAGGCCGCCGAGTACCGTCGCCGGAGCACCGGCAGCGTGTCTCGCGTCCCACGCTTCGGCATCACGCCGCGCCGTCGCAGTGTGGAGTTGCGTGAAAACCCGCGCGCCTTCGCCACCCGGATCGCGAGCGCGTGTCAGCGCCGTGGACACCAGCTCGCGGGAGCTCGTCTCCCGTCTCGACATGGCCGCCGCCACGGCCGCAATTGAGGTAAACGCGTCCAACAAGTCTTCAGATCCTTGCACGTGCACTCGATGGCAGCAGACGGTCCCCCGAGAGTCCAGCAGGGGTACCTTAGCCCGGCTCGACTGATGGGATGGACTCCTCCCGATTTGTTTTCGGCATCATCGTGCCAGCTGGCCTCATGTGGTGTGGGTGTCAGCGCAACCAACCGGAAGGAGTCCGAGATGAATGCTACGACCGTCGCCGTTGACTTGGCAAAGAACGTCTTCGAGCTCGCCGTCGCTGATCGGCATTGGAAGATCGTCGAGCGCCACCGCCTCACGCGCGGTCAATTCGAGCGCTGGTTCGTCAATCGAGCGGTCGCTCGGGTCGTCATGGAGGCCTGCGGCTCCGCACACCACTGGGCGCGCTGGCTCAAGGCACTGGGCACCGAGGTTCAACTGCTGCCGCCGCGATACGTCCGTCCGTACGTCAAGCGCAACAAGACCGACGCGGCGGATGCCGCCGCGCTACTCGAGGCGCTGCGCTGCGCCGAGGTCGTCCCCGTGCGCGTCAAGTCGGTCGAGCAGCAGGCACTGCAGAGCCTGCACCGCACTCGCTCGCTGTGGATGGCGACCCGCACCGCCCGCATCAACGCCCTGCGCGGCTTCTGCCGCGAGTTCGGCATCGTCATCGCCCCCGGCTCGCGCGTCGGCATCGAGCAGATCGCACGCGTGCTCGCCGATCCGCACAGCTCGGTGCCCACGCTGCTGCGCGGCGCCATGTCACTGCTCGTCGAGGAAATCCGCCTGCTCGAGGCGCGCATCGCTCAGCTCGAGACCACCCTCAGCGCGGCGGCTCGCGAATCGCCCGCCTGCGCCACCCTGCTGTCGGTGCCCGGCGTGGGGCTGCTCACCGCCACCGCGCTCGCCGCCGCCACCGGCGGCTCGGTCGCCCACTTCAAGAGCGCGCGCAACTTCGCCGCGTGGTTCGGCCTCACTCCCAAGGAACGTTCCTCCGGCACCACGCGCCGTCTCGGCCGCATCTCCAAGCGCGGCGATCGCTACCTGCGCATGCTGCTCACCCACGGCGCCCGCTCCGTGCTGCGCGCGGCAGCCGTCGCCCAGCGCGCCGGCCGCCCCCTCGATCCCTTGCGACACTGGGCGCTCGCCGTGCAGGCGCGCAGCAATCACAACAAGGCCGCCTGCGCTCTCGCCAACAAGCTCGCCCGCATCTGCTACGCCGCGCTGCGCGATCAGGAGCCTTTCGCGACCGAGCGCCTGCATCGCAAACTCACCCGTCAGGCCTACCCGATGCCGGCGTGACCCTCGTTTCCCACCGCCGCTTGCACGGAGATTGATCGCCCATCATGGCCAACCGGGATCACCCCACACCGCTAGATGCCGATAACTCCTCTGGCGGAGTTCGCTCCGTCGCTCGCAACGATTGGCACCGCGGTGACGCAGATTCCATGTCGGCACGGGCCACCACGAGCCCAACTCAGATGCCGGATATACGACTGCAGGCGTTTCCCCGACAGCCATCAAACCCGATCACGTCTCCGACTTGCGGGAGGAGTCCATATACGAGGGGTTAGGCCTCACTTGTCTTGACTAGGCGACGATGTCTTTGGGATACGCCGTTTGGATGTGCAGTGGAGCCCATGACTCTGCCGCCGCGACCTTGTCCGCGAGCACAAAGACCGAGCTAACCAAGACGTGCTTGAGATAGTTCTGAGGACCCGAACTCGGGACTAATTTGTTGCCAACCCTGGCCATCGGGCTTTGGACCACGGCGGCCTTGATTTTGCCGAGGGTTGCGCTCAGCTGTACCGTGATGGAGCAACTTTGTACGTTGTGCGCGTTGAGCGTCGCAAGCTCCTGTTGCCCCTTTGAATCATGCAGCGCCTCCTCGACCGCAAGCACCAAGTCCTTGCGACTTGCGAAGGTCGAGTCTTGGCGAATCTGCCTTCTGTCAAAAGGATCATCGCGCTGCTCGGTGTGACGACTGATGGCGTGACCGGCGTGCGCCTTCGCCGCTGGACTTGAGGGGCGTAGCCTGCGCTCGCTCAAGTAGAGCATCTGGTGGACTTCCTCGCGTGTGTACTTGCGGTCGTAACCCATTGGTCCACCGGTAAGGCTGTTAGATGTTGCTCGATGGTAGTTCGACTACTTCAACAAGGCTAGCCACAGCCGACCCGTCCTGATATTCCGACGTGCGAAGGGATGGGGCGTGAGGCCTAACTTCAATTAGGCCGACAGCAATTATGCCGACACCCGTTTTGCGTATCGGTTAAACGCCGCAAGCCGGCCGATTGCGGTTCAAGACGACGGCGAGTAGTCACGTCATTGCTGAGTCACACTCCTTGGACTCTTGGCTGAGACTGAATCACCGTTCATGCGGCCCGTCAAACTGACCGTCCGTTTGTAGCCGAACTGAGACGGTCAAGCTGGGTCACGATCTCACACTGACTGCGAGGTCAGAAAACTGGCTCGTTCTTTTCTCGCCTCCTCTCACAGCGGTTAAGAATGCGGCGTAGCGACCCAAAACTGCCACGGTAGGCAGACATCGCCAGCAGGCATACCAGCAACCACACGTCATGGAATGCCCCGCCGCCGCCTCCGCCGCCAGTTTGCGAGCTCTGAGTGATCGTAACTTGTGCTGAGTCGAAGCGGCTGGTGTCGGCTGCCGATGTCGCCGTCACGGTCACAGTAGCCGACGAAGGCACGGTTCCCGGTGCCCTGTAGGTGCCTGACGTCGAAATGGTGCCCACCGTCGAGTTCCCGCCGGTCACCCCGTCAACCCGCCACGTCACGGCCGTGTTCAAAGTGTTTTCGACCGTTGCAGTAAACGCCTGTGTTCCGCCGCCCGCGCTGACGCTTGCGGTGCTTGGAGACACTGTGACTGTAATGTCCGGAGACGGCGTGGTCACCCGGACGTCGGCGGAGTCTTGCGCACCTCCAGTGTCGGTCACGGTCAACCGCAACTTGACGACCCCGTTGTTCGTCGCCGTGAACGAAGCGTTCTGCATATCCGCGTTGGTGATCGCCGGGGGCTCTCCGCTCGATGAAACCACCGTCCAGGCATAGCGGGCGAGCGAGCGGCCATTGGATGCAAAGCTGCCCGAGCCATTGAGGCTGACCGTCTGTCCGTACGCCGCCGCAGTCATGTCGATCGTTGCGACGGCCACCGGACGCAGCGCTTCCGCCACCGAGTCATTGGCGTTCGCCATGCCCGCGCCGCAAGTGTCAGTCCTGCAGTTACATTCACTGGTCTGAAGGTCATTCCCACCGCCGGGAACGTGACAATCCGGGACCGTCGTGTCCGACGATTTCGGGAAGGGCTTCGCCCCGCTCTGCAACCGCTCAATAAGCTGCGCAGAGTCGAGCTGACTGTTCACCGCTGACATGAGCGCTGCGATTCCCGTCACGATGGGCGCTGAAAAACTCGTGCCGACGTTGAAATTCGTCTGGTCCGTGTACGTGTTGGCGCCTGGCGTCATGGCGCCGTCGTTCGATGTGGTATCGATCGAATACAGACAGGCTCCGCTCAGGTTCACGCAATTGCCGCCCGGCGCGCTGAGCGCAATCTCGGGGCCGAGATTGCTGAATCCGACCTTGGTGCCTGCGTGCCGCAGACCGGCGACAGCGGCTACGCCGGGGCAGTTCGCGGGCGAAGCGACCCGCCCGCCATCGTTGCCCGCCGAGGCCACGACGAGCACGCCGCGCGCGACGACCTGCGAGATTGCATCCCGCCAGGATTGGGGACAATTCCCGGTGCTGCCCAAACTCAGGTTGATGATTTTTGCAGGGTCAGGATTGTCCGCCACACCGCTGACGTGAATGCCCGCCGCCCACAGCACCCCCGAAATGATGTCCGAGTCGACGCCCCCGCATTGGCCCAGAACACGCACAGGCAGGATCCGCGCCTCCCACGTGATGCCCGCAACGCCGGTCGCGTTATTGGTCAATGCGGCGACGATGCCGGCCACCCGGGTACCGTGCCAGGAGCTGTCGGAGCCCTGACACCAATCACCGGGGTCAGAAGCGTCTGCATCGCGCCCACCGCCGTCGTTCGCAGCCGTGGGGTCGGTTATGAAATCGTAGCCGCTGAGCAGCCGACCCGAGGCGGCGACGCGCTTGAGATCCGGATGGTTGAAGCGCACGCCGGTATCGATTACCGCGATGACAATGCCGGCCGCTCCTTGCGTCGTATCCCACGCCGTTACCGCGTCGATGGCGCTGGGCGTGGTGCTGTCATTCTTCAGGTGCCATTGAGAGCCGAGGAACAGCGGGTCGTTGGGCATTGCATGGATGTAGCGCCGGTAATCCGGCTCGGCGTATTCGACCGCCGGGTCGGCTCGCAACCGGGCCACAGTCGTGCTGAGCGATTCACCCGAGCTTAGAGTCTGCACCTGCAGGGCGTGCATCCCAGCCGCGATCTCATGCGATGCCTTGAGCATCAGACCGGCGCGTTGAGCCAATGCAACGGCCCGGACTTTGGTGGACTGCGCTTGCGTCGTATCCCTCTGGCGAGCGGCGATGTCCAGGCTTTCCGCGCGGAACTTCACAATCACGTTCTGGACGTCGGCCTCAACCTCTGGTGGCTGCTTTCGTACCTCATTGACCTCGGTGTCCGCCCCAAACGACAGCGCGCAAAACATCAGACACAGGCAGAACAGCAGCTTCAATGCATACATACGAGATCTACACCCAGCTCGACACGTTCTACACGATAATCTTCCGGCTCTTTGGCAGCGGTAGCCTCGGGGCTTACGTCGGTCGCCCGCGTAGGATGAGCGCGCTCGTACAGAGCACTAGGCGGGGTCGCGCCGGAGCGCCTGGCACATGCAATGTACGGCGCCCCCGCCATTGCTGATCATCGACACGTCCGGGTCAAGCACGGTAAGGCCCTCGGCACGGCAAACCGCCGCGAGCGAGCGGCTCGAAGCCGGGATCAGCACGCGCTCATTGCCAAGCGCGACGACATTACAGCCAAGCTGCATCGCGTCGCTGTACGGCACGTCGAGCACGCGAATCCCCTTCGAGCGAAGCCACTGCACCAGTCCCGGCTCCACTGCTTCGACACAAACCACGGCCAGATCCTCTGCGAGCATACCCATCTGCACGTCCAGATGAAGGAAGTGCGGGTCGAAGGCGTAGGTATGAAACTCCCAGCCTTCCGCCTCGAACCAGCGCTTGATCTGGAGGACGGCGCCTTCGATCGAGCGCTCACCGGAGTAGCCACAGATCGCAACGCCAGGTTTGAGCACCATGAAGTCGCCACCCTCGAGATTGCCGGCCGTGATCAAGTCGTAAATCGGGATGTCATGGCTCAGGTAGAAACGCAGGCACTCGGCGTACTCGCCGCGGCGGAAAGGCTTGTACAGCTGCGTGATCACCGCGCCCCACGGCGTCATGACACTGCTGTCACGAGCAAATACCTGGTAGGGGAGTGCCTCGCACGGATTCAACGTGTGAATTCGCACGCCTGCGCTGCGGAATGCGTCAATCAGCTCGCCGTGCTGCCGTCGCGCGATAGTCGCGTCAAACTCGAGACCGATCCGGTGGCTGCGCTCGACCACGGCGTTGCCCGGGCGCCACGAGAAGTGATCGACCGGCCCCGTCAGCACGTCACGCAGCACGCCGTACTCGCTGTCGATGCCCCAGTTCTCGGGTCGCGGTGTTCCACCCTCCTCCACTCTCGTCCTCAGCTGCATGCATCCTCCCGCAGAGACCGGGCTATTCGTTCGCGGCCGCGAGCACCGCTCTCAATAACACGTTTGCGCCGGCCTCGAGATCTTCAGGCGCGGCTCGCTCTTGCTCGTTGTGACTCAGGCCGCCGGCGCAAGGTACAAAGATCATTGCGGTCGGAGCGAACTTCGCCACGTGGAGCGAATCGTGCCCCGCCCCGCTCACGATCCGCCGGCTCGCGTAACCAAGGGACGACGCAGAGGTTTCGACAAGATCGACCAGTCGCGTGTCGAACACCGTCGCAGGCATGCCCCAGACCGGCTGGACCGCGAAGTCGATATGGCACCGCCGGGCACTGGTTTCGACGAGGTCATGGAACTCCGCAACCATCTGCGTCAGCGTCACAGCTTGCGGGTGACGCAGGTCCACGGAAATTGAAAGCTGCCCGGGAACCGTGTTGCGTGAGCCGGGCCTTACCCGCACATCACCAATGGTTGCCCGCCCCCAGGGCGAGTTCCGGTGCGCAAGCTCGAACGCGCCGTCGATGATCGGACAGGCAGCGCGCCAGGGATCTCGCCGGTCCTCCATTGGCGTGGGACCGGCATGACATTCGACACCATCGAGGACCACATCGAGCCATTCGAGTCCCTGGATTCCGGTCACTACGCCGATGGTCGTGCCCGTGCGTTCGAGAATCGGCCCCTGTTCGATGTGCGCTTCGAACGCGGCGTGCAAACGCCGCGTCTGCGCCGGTGCTGACCCCCGGTAGCCGATGCGGTCAAGCTCGTCGAGGAATTTGTGCCCGTCGCGGTCAGTCCGGTCATACGCGAACTCGAGCGTGTGTGCGCCAGCCACGACGCCGGATCCGAGCATCGCCGGAACAAATCGCGATCCTTCCTCGTTCGTCCAGCTCACGACTTCGATCGTTCGCCGACAGTCGACCTGCCGATCCGCAAGCACCCGCAACACCTCGAGACCTGCCAGCACTCCGTAGACTCCGTCGAACCGGCCGCCGGTCGGCTGAGTATCGAGGTGGCTGCCAATGAGGACCGGCGGCGCTTCCGACTCCGTGCCGGGGCGAACCGCGAAGACGTTGCCCATTTCATCGACTCGGATCTGGCAGCCGATCTCGCGCGCCCACTGTACAAACTGATCGCGCGCGCGGCGGTCCTCGTCCGAGAGGGCTGGTCGATTACAGCCCCCGAGTGCCGTCTTGCCGATCTCCGCCATTGCCATGAGCGCCGACCAGAGTCGATCGCGGTCTGCGCGCAAGTCCTCGATCGGCTGACTCATTGCTGCAAGTGTACCGACTGGCTCCGCCATGCCGTCAGCGCTGAGACGATCGCGATGCACGCGACGATGCCTGCGGGAGCCGACGCTTGCTTGCCGGTCGCCTCGAGGAGTGCCGTTGCCGAGAGGGGTAACAATCCTGCAACTACGCCAGCCAGGTTGTACGCAAGTGCAACGCCACTGTAGCGCAGTCGTGCCGGGAACAATCCGCTCAATAGAGCGCCCGATGCCGCATAGACAGCCGACACGGTGCAGACCCCGGACGCAACCCCGAGAAACACGAGTGACGGCTGCCTCGATTCGATCATCAGGAAAGCCGGCCACGCGACGGCCGCACAGAGGAGCGCCCCATAGAACGTGATCCGCCATGGACGGATTCGGTCCACGATACGTGCGACGCATACGATCACGATCAGTTCCGCGATGGATGTCATCAGCGTGGCGCCGACCATCGTCGTCTCCGTGATGCCCAGCACGCGGACTCCGTAGCCGATGGCGAATGTCGTGAACATGTAGTAGCCGCCGATGCCGATCAGGGCCGTGCCCATCGCCAGCAGCAGCCGTCCTGGAACCTGCGTGATGATCTCCAACACGGGCGCGTCGGGTTTCGCAGCGGCGCTGCTGGATGCGAACACTGGCGATTCGTCCATGGCGCGCCGGAGATAGAAAGCAACGCCAAGCAACGGAAACGCAGCCAGGAATGGCAGCCGCCAGCCCCAGTGGTCGAACTGGGTCGGATCCAGACGCAAGACGAGCGCGAATGCGCCGGAAGACAGCAGGGCACCCACCGGGGAACCGAGCTGCGGCAGCGACGCGTACCAACCGCGTCGCTCGGGCGGCGCGTGCTCGAAGGCCAGCGTGACGGCGCCGCTCCACTCGCCCCCGACTGCAATGCCCTGCGTGAGCCTCAGCAGAACCAGCAACACCGGTGCGGCAACCCCAATGGAGGAAAAGTCCGGCAGCAGGCCGATCAGCCCGGTCGCCAGTCCAATCAGTGTCACGGTCAGGATCAGCGCTGGTTTGCGGCCGATGCGATCGCCGATCCGGCCGAACAGGGCAGCGCCGAAGGGACGCGCCGCGAACCCGACGCCAAACGTCGCAAACGCGGCGAGCGTCGCCGCAACCGCGTTCAGCTCCGTGAAATACAGGCGATTGAAAACGAGCGATGCAGCGAGTCCGAACAGGTAGTAGTCATACCACTCCATGGCCGTGCCGGCGAAGGTCGCCAGCGCAACTCGACGCAGAGTGGCTCGGTGCTCCAGCGATGCGATTGTGCCGTCCGACATGTGCGCGTTGAATCTACGTTCGCATTCAGCTCGAAGCGATCCTCACAGAAACCGGCTGCTGTTGCGAGTATGTGCGGAAAATACGGGTGGCTGCGGCAAGCTCTGCGGGCGTCCCAGAGGCTACGCAAAGCGCATTCAGACCTTACCCGCTGGCGAGCTACCTGCACTATCGGCTGAGCTGACCGCATGCACTTTCCCGTCACGTATGATGCCGTATTCGCGGACCACGAGGTGCACGATGGCATTCCGCAGATTCCTCATCACCGCGATGCTGACGGCGACGCTCAGTCCCGCAGCACGGGCCGCAACGCCACGCTGGGCGATCGTCATCCACGGCGGTTCGGGTGTTATCGAGCGCGCGAAGATCACACCGGAGCAGGAAGCTGCCTACCGCGCCTCGCTCACGCGTGCGATCAACGCCGGCAGGGAGGTACTCACGAATAACGGTACGTCGCTTGATGCCGTCGAGGCGGCCGTCCAGTTGATGGAGGACGACCCGCTCTTCAATGCCGGCCGCGGCGCCGTATTCACGGCGCAAGGTCGCAACGAGCTCGATGCCGCAATCATGGACGGTCGCACACTCAACGCCGGCGCGGTCGCCTGCGTGACGCGCACGCGCCATCCGATCTCGCTCGCACGTCGCGTGATGGAAAAAACGCCGCACGTGATGTTGATGGGCGACGGTGCCGACGCGTTCTCGCGCGAGCAGGGTCTCGAGCAGGTCGAACCGGGCTGGTTCTACACCGAGCAACGCTGGAAGAGCCTCGAGGACGCGCTCAAGGAGAAAGGTCTGCCGATCCCGCCGAAGCCCGCGGGTATTCCCAAGGGTGCCTCGAACGGTCTCATCCATGACGAAGGCAAGCACGGCACGGTCGGGGTCGTCGCACTCGACTCGCAAGGGAACATCGCCGCCGGCACGTCGACCGGCGGGCTCACTGCGAAACGCTGGGGCCGCGTCGGCGATACGCCGATCATCGGTGCGGGTACCTACGCGTCGAACGGATCCTGTGCCGTGTCGGGCACCGGAACCGGCGAATACTTTATTCGCCTCACGGTCGCGCGGGAGATCTGCGCGCTCGTCGAGTACAAGGGTCTGAGCCTGCAAGCGGCGGCAGACGAGGTCATCAAGAAGCAGATGGTCGCGCTGGGCGGCGACGGCGGCGCAATCGCCATCACACGGGCGGGCGAGATGGCATGGAGCTTCAACACCGAAGGCCTCTATCGGGCGCGGGCGGTTGAGGGAGGCCCTCTCGAGGTCGTGATCTATGAAGATCCGCGCTGACGGTGGCAAAGCTATCGCAAGACGAAGCCATCGCATGAGGTGGGTCAGGCGCGCCAGTCCTGAACACATCAGATGCGGCTGACGGCCGAACCGAACGGCAGAGCCGGCAGCAAGTAAAAACATCCGGCTGCGCCGGGTTAGTGCTGACACGCCGCCTGCATCCAGCGACGGCTCTGCGTCCGGGCGGGCGTCTCTCCCTTTACGTGAGCAGTACGTTAGGTCCGCGCGTCAATCGTGTCAAGTATCTGTATAGTCGTATACTATACAGATCATGAACACATCCTCGAAAGTGCGGCGATCGCTGTGTACTCAATAAAGGCTGTCTCGAGGGCGACCGGCCTGACGGTCGAGACATTGCGAGCATGGGAACGCCGCCATGCGGTAGTGGTCCCGCAGCGCGACGAAACCGGCCGACGGGTGTACCGACCGCAGGATGTCACCCGATTGCGCCAGCTCAAGGAAGCCACCAACCGGGGACACCCGATCAGCCGATTGGCGCCCCTTGGCGAGGCGCAGCTGGACGCACTGCTCCGTGACCCGCATCCGAACGACGCTGAGTCGGGGTTTACGCCGTTGGTAGCACGGATCCTCGAAGCCGCGGGGCGTTTTCAGGTGAGTGAGTGCGAGCAGCCGATTGCGCTCGCGACTGCGCTGCTGCCGCCGTCTCGGCTCATTTCGGAGGTGTTGCAGCCGTTGTTGCGCGATGTAGGGCTGCGCTGGCACGAGGGAGAACTGTCGATCGCCCAGGAGAGGCTCGTGTCCGGTGCGGTTCGTCGCAATCTCAGCAAGGCGCTGGAGATTCATGATCGCGCCGCGCGCGGCTCTTCAGTCGTGTTCGCAACGCTGCCGGGCGAGCGTCACGAGCTGGGGCTGATGATGTGCGCAATGCTGTGCGCAAGCCGGGGTTGCACTGTCCACTATCTCGGGCCCGATGTTCCCGTAGACGAACTGGCACGCTATGCACGCGCGGTCTCGGCAAGCGTGATTGCGCTGAGCGTCATCCTGGACGAGCCGGCCGTGCCAGTGCCCGACCAGTTGCGCGAGCTTGCCGAAGCCCTCCTGCCCGGAATGACGATCTGGCTGGGCGGTTCGGGCACTTCCCAGCTAACACCCAAGGCGCTGCCGCGTGCCTGCATCGTGATCCCGGATCAGCTCGATCTCGAGCGGCGTCTCGACTTGATGCGGGCCGCGTGATTGGTCGCCGGCCAGGTAACTGTTTCATCGCTAGCACGCATCCGGTGGCGGGTGCGCGCCGTATGTTCATTGACAGCGGAACGCGGAGCAACATGGTGGACCCCAGGCAGCAAGGAACAAACAGGTCGGGACATACGCTGCTGGCCGTTACCCGGCGCTGGATGGACACGGCCGCTCCGCTCGACACCGACGAGTCCGATCCCGCTTTCGACCGCGTCGACTGGCTGCGCACGTCGCCGTTCGTGGCGATGCACGTCGCGTGTCTCGCGGTGTACTGGGTGGGCGTCTCGAGCGTAGCGGTGTGGACGGCGGTTGCGTTGTACGTAGTCCGCATGTTTGCGCTGACGGGCTTCTATCACCGCTACTTTTCCCACCGCACGTTCCGTACCACTCGCCGCGTGCAATTCGCGTTTGCACTGATTGGCGCCGCGTGCGTCCAGCGGGGCCCATTGTGGTGGGCGGCTCACCATCGCAATCATCATCGCCACGCCGATACTCCGCTCGATCCGCATTCTCCACGGGTTTACGGGTTCTTCCGGAGCCATGTCGGCTGGTTCCTGACTCCACGCGGGTTCCGTACGGACTGGAAGCGCATCCCCGACCTCGCGAAATTCCCTGAGCTGCGGTGGCTCGACCGCTACGATACGTTGGTCCCCGTACTGCTGGCCGCAGGTCTATTCGTGATCGGCGCGATCCTGCAGCGAACCGCGCCGGAGCTTGGCACCAGCGGTGCGCAGCTGCTGGTCTGGGGCTTCGTCGTCTCGACCGTCGTACTGTTTCACCTCAGCGTGACGATAAATTCGCTGGCGCACGGCTTCGGTTCGCGTCGCTTTGAAACAAGAGACGATAGCCGGAACAACGGCTGGCTCGCACTGATCACCTTCGGCGAGGGCTGGCACAACAACCACCATTTCTTCCCCGGCTCGGCGCGGCAGGGATTCCGCTGGTGGGAGCTGGACTTGACCTGGTACGGCCTCAAGTTGCTGGCGCTGCTGGGTCTGATTCGCGATCTCCGGCCGGTTCCGGCCTGGGTCGGCGCGCAGGGCCGCCACTGACATGCGGGTCGCGGTGGTGGGGTCCGGCATCGCCGGGCTGGTGTCGGCCTGGATCCTGTCGCAGCGGCATCAAGTCGTGCTGTTCGAAGCCAGTGACTACCTGGGCGGCCACACGCACACGCACGATATCGAGCTGAACGGCCGTCGCCACGCCGTCGACACCGGCTTCATCGTTCACAATCCGACGCACTATCCGTTGCTTACCCGTTTGTTCGTCGACCTGGGTGTTCGCACCCAGCCGACCACGATGAGCTTCTCGGTGCGCAACGAGGCCACGGGACTCGAGTACAACGCAACCACGCTCGACACGCTGTTCTGCCAGCGCCGCAATCTGGTGTCGTTGCGGTTCCTCGGCATGCTGCGCGACCTGTTGCGCTTCTACCGGATCGCTCCTGCGCTGCTCGAGCAGACAGACGACGGTCCCAGCCTCGGTGCCTATCTCGAGCAATACGGGTTTGGAGCAGCCTTCCGCGACGAACACCTGGTACCGATGGCAGCCGCTCTCTGGTCTGCGCCGTCGGCGCAGGTCCTGTCGTTCCCGGCACGATATCTGGTCCGCTTCCTCGTCAATCACCACATGCTGCAGATCGCCGGACGGCCGCAATGGCGCGTGGTGCAGGGCGGATCGCGCAGTTACATCGATGCGCTGTGTGCGCGCTGGAGAGTAGACACGCGACCTGCAACGCCCGTTCTTTCGGTGAGGCGCTGCGCGGACGGCGTCGAGCTGCGCGTCGCCGCCGGCATCGAGCGCTTCGACCAGGTCGTGCTGGCATGCCATAGCGACCAGTCGCTTGCGCTGCTCGCGGATGCGGACCAGCGCGAGCGCGAGATCCTCGGCGCGATCCGCTACCAGGCCAACGACACGGTGCTGCATACCGACGCGCGCATGCTGCCTCGCAATCGCAAGGCATGGGCGGCGTGGAATGCGCACATTCCACGCCAGGCCGCCGACACCTGCACGGTGAGCTATTGCATGAACATTCTGCAGGGGATCGCCTCGGACGAACCCCTGATCGTCAGCTTGAATGGCGGAGATGCCATCGATCCGGCGAGAGTGCTGCGGCGCATCGTCTACCATCACCCGGTCTACACGCACCAGTCGGTCGCCGCGCAGCGGCGCAAACCTGAGATTCAGGGTCGGCGCAGGACGTGGTACGCCGGCGCGTACTGGGGCTGGGGTTTCCATGAGGATGGAGTGCGCAGCGCCACCGAGGTCGCACGTGGCCTCGGCGTGCACTGGCCAGATGCGCCGCCGACAGTCGAACCGTCCGGCCGGGCTGCACGCGCGGCGGAACTGTCGTGCGCGTGACCGCTGTCACCGCAGCGCCTTTGTCGAGTGCCGTGTACGAAGGCACGGTTTGGCATCGGCGACATGCGCCGACACTGCACGCATTCCGCTACCGCATGGCGCAGGTGTACCTCGACCTGGATGAAGTCGACCGCGCGTTCGACGGACGCTGGCTGTGGTCGGCTGGTCGCCGCAACGTCGCCGAGTTCCGTCGCACCGACTACCTCGCACCACACGACGTGCCGCTCGCGGAGGCCGTACGCGAGCGCGTGACGCAGGCGACCGGCCAACGGCCGCGCGGACCGATCCGGCTCCTGACGCACCTGCGCTACTGCGGTTATGTGTTCAACCCGGTCAGCTTCTACTACTGCCATGCAGCCGATGGCGAGACGCTCGAGTGCATCGTCGCCGAGATCACCAACACGCCCTGGCGCGAGCGGCACGCCTACGTGTTGCCGGTGGGCACGGCGCAGCGGCGCGGCCCGGTGCTGCACTGGAGCCTCTGCAAGGCCTTCCACGTCTCGCCGTTTCTGCCCCTCGACCGTGATTATCGCTGGTCGTTCACGGCTCCCCGGGACGAATTACGCGTGCACATGAGCGTGCTGCGCAGCGGCGAACGCGAGTTCGATGCGACGCTCGAGATGCGCCGGAAACCGCTCGACGGGCGTTCGCTGGCTCGCCTGTTGTGGCGCTACCCGGCGATGACTGCGCGCGTAGTCGGTGCGATTCACTGGCAGGCGCTGCGGCTGTGGCTCAAGCGCACGCCGGTGTATGACCACCCTCGACGCCTGCGGGGAACACGATGAACGAGATCGTTTGTGATGCGCCCGGTGCCAACGCCGGTTACGGTGTGCTCGATCGCCTGTTGCGCCGGCGCCTGCTCGCCCAACTGGGCGGCCTCGGCGAAAGACCTCTGGAGGTCGCAGATTCTCTGGGCACTGTAGAGCTCGGTGGGACGGACCAGGGCGTGACGCCCTTGCGCATCCGCGTCGATGACCCGGGGTTTTATCGCGCGGTCGCCGGCCAAGGAAGTGTCGGCGCCGGCAAGGCCTACATCGACGGACTGTGGCGCTGCGACGACCTTGTCGGCCTTGTGCGTTCACTGGTGTTGACTCGTGACCGGCTCGATCGTATGGAGCACGGGCTCGCCCGTCTGGGCGGTCTGGCGCTGAGGGGCTGGAACGCCTTGCGACGCAACACGCGCACCGGCAGCCGGCGCAACATCGCGGAGCACTACGACCTCGGCAACGAGTTCTTCGCGTTGTTCCTGTCTCCGGACCTGATGTATTCCTCTGCCATGTTCACCGACGCGGCAGACACTCTCGAAGTGGCGTCGACGCGCAAGCTCGAGCACATCTGCCGGAAGCTGGACCTGCAACCCGGCGACCGCGTGATCGAAATCGGCGGCGGCTGGGGTGGATTCGCCCTTCATGCCGCTCAGCACTACGGCTGCCACGTGACCACCACGACGATTTCGCGCGAGCAACACGATCTCGCCCGCAGTCGCATTGAGGCTGCCGGTCTGTCGGACCGCGTGACGCTGCTGCTCGAGGACTACCGTGACCTGTCGGGTTGCTATGACAAGCTGGTCTCGATCGAGATGATCGAAGCGATCGGTGCAGAATATCTCGACACGTATTTCGGAAAAGTGGGTGCGCTGCTGGCGCCCCACGGGCTCGCGTTGGTGCAGGCGATCACCATCGAAGACCACCGCTACGCGCAGGCGTTGCGCTCGGTGGACTTCATCAAGCGGTACGTCTTCCCCGGCAGTTTCATGCCGTCGATTGCCGCGATGATGGCGGCCAAGTCGCGGGCGAGCGACCTAGGCCTGGTGCACCTCGAGGATTTCGGCGATTCATACGCGCGGACACTCGAGGCATGGCGCGCACGTTTCCTGATGCGCAAGGCAGAGGTGCGCACGCTGGGCTACGACGAACGCTTTATCCGCTTGTGGGAATTCTACCTGGCCTATTGCGAGGGGGGCTTTCGGGAACGTTCGGTCGGTGTCTCGCAGCTGCTGCTTGCGAAGCCGCGCTGGCGTCGAGGGGCCGTGGTCTTCGGGCCTGTCCCGGACTCCGTGGCGTAACGGGCGCAGCGCGATGAACCCGTGGCTGCACATCGGTTTTGTCTGGCTGGCAGCGTCCCTCGCGATGGCGGCGGGTTGGCAGTGGCAGCGTCGCCGGGCCAACGCCGGCATCGTCGATGCGATCTGGGCCGCAGGCGTTGGCGGCAGCGCGATCCATTACGCCGTAGTCGGCGATGGCGCCGTGCTGCCGCGGGTCACGCTCGCCGTGCTCGGCGGCGCCTGGGGACTGCGACTGGCGATGCACCTCTGGAAGCGGGTGGCCACCGAGCCCGAGGATGGTCGTTACCGGCAGCTGCGCGGGCACTGGCAGGGAAATCAGCGATATTTTTTCCTGTTCTTCCAGTTCCAGGCGCTGCTGATCCTGCTTTTCTCGCTGCCGTTCGTCGCAGTGGCGCACAACCCCGAAACGGGCTTCACCCCATGGTGGGTGAGCGGCATCGCCGTCTGGCTGGCCAGCGTAGCCGGAGAATCGATTGCGGACCGGCAGCTGGCGCGGTTCCGCGCCGAGCCGTCGAATCGCGGCAGGACCTGCCGGCAGGGGCTCTGGCGTTACTCGCGCCATCCCAATTACTTCTTCGAGTGGACGCACTGGATCTCCTATGTGCTCCTTGGCGTCGGCTCGCCCTGGCACGCGCTCGCGTGGTCGGGACCGATCGTCATGTACGCGTTTCTGCGCTGGATCAGCGGCATTCCCTACACGGAAGCGCAGGCGCTGCGCACGCGAGGCGACGACTATCGCGACTATCAGCGCACCACGTCGATGCTGCTGCCCTGGTTTCCGAAAGGAGCTGCCCGATGACCGAAATCGCGATCGAGGACAAGGATCCGGCTCCAGATCAACCGGCTGCAGGACTGCTGGGATGGGCCGAGCGCGGGGTGCTGCCGGACGTGGCGCTGCGCTACGGCATCCGGCGGCTTTGCGCGCGTCGGCTTCGCGAGGAACTGGCAGGCGGTCCCGCGGCGCAGGCCCGGCTCTTCGGCCAGCGCATCGAGATGCTGCGCCGCAGTCCGGTGGCCCTACACACCGACGTCGCCAACGCGCAGCACTACGAGCTTCCGCCCGCGTTCTTCCGGCTCTGCCTCGGCCAACGCATGAAGTACTCGGCCTGCCTCTACCCTCGCGGCGACGAAACGCTCGACGAGGCCGAGGAGGCGATGCTGCGTTTGTACGACGAGCGCGCTCAGCTCGCCGATGGTCAGGAGATTCTCGAACTGGGATGCGGCTGGGGTTCGCTGACTCTATGGATGGCCGAACGCTACCCGAATGCACGCATCACGGCGGTGTCCAACTCGCGCCTGCAACGCGCGTACATCGAGGCTCAGTGCGGCCAGCGTGGCCTGCGCAACGTGCGCGTCATTACGGACGACGCCAATCGGCTGCAGCTGGATCCGGGGCGATTCGATCGCTGTGTCTCGATCGAGATGTTCGAGCACATGCGCAACTACGAGGCCCTGCTTGGCCGCATCGCACGCTGGATGCGCCCGGGCGGCAAGCTGTTCGTGCATGTGTTCTGTCATCGCACGGCCATGTACCCGTTCGAGACGGATGGCGATGACGACTGGATGGGCCGTCATTTCTTTACCGGCGGGCTGATGCCGGCGGCCGACACGCTGCTGTGGTTTCAGCGTGACCTTCGCATCGAGGACAGATGGCTGGTGGACGGAACGCACTACGCACGCACGGCGAACGACTGGCTGCGGCGGCAGGATGCCAACCACGAAGCAGTGCTCACGGCGTTGGCTCCGGTCTGCGGAGCGAAGCAGGCACCCCTGCTCGCGCAGCGCTGGCGCATGTTCTGGATGGCCTGCGCCGAAACCTTCGGCTACGACGGTGGCGGGCAATGGCTGGTCGCGCATTATCGCTTCACGACGACGGAGACGACCCGATGCCCGCCGGCGTCCTGATGCCCGCGCTGCTCCTCGGCGCCTTGCTGGCCGTGCCCGCCGCCGCTGCAACGCCCGACAAGCCGATCCCGTCAGTGCCGCAGGTAGACCTGCCGCGCTTCATGGGTGGCTGGTACGTCATTGCGCACATCCCCAGCTTCGTGGAGCGGCGGGCCTGCAATGCGGTCGAATCGTATGCACTGCGGCCGGACGGCAACGTGCAGACGACATTTCGTTATCGCAACGCCTTCGACGGGCCATTGCGCACCATGCGCCCGACCGGCTACGTCAGGCCCGGTACCGGCAACGCGATCTGGGGCATGCAGTTCGTGTGGCCGATCAAGGCGGAATACGTGGTCGTTTATTTGAATGACGATTACACCCAGACCATCGTCGGACGCAGCGCACGCGACTACGCCTGGATCATGGCACGCACCCCGACCATTCCCGCGGCCGATTACGCCGCGGCCGTGGAGCGCCTGCGCGACCTCGGCTATTCGCTGGCGGACCTTCGCAAGGTTCCCCAGCAGTGGCCCGAGATCGGGAAGTGAGGCGCCAACGCACGCAGAGCGCGCGTCTGATGTGACGTTACCCGTCGTTGCTGGCGTCCGCTACCGTGTTGAAAGGTGATGTCTAGCCAACGAGCGCCTCGCGCCCACCATCCGCCTTCATGCAGTACTGCGCACTCCGAATGTGACACCCGGTTTGTTGTTCAAACTTGTAAGCCTCGCCGCAGCAGCCCAAGTCGCTACCGTGCGCATCCCTGCTTCTTGTTGTAATTGTTCTGCGTGACGCCGCGGAAGCGTCTGGACGTAAAAGAACGCTGATCCATCTTGGGGGAGATGTTACATAACTTGATGCTGGTTACACTCACCGGCCGCTAACATGTCCACCCCCCGCTCCGTTAACCGAATAAAGGTGTCGCATGGCCATTTCCCCGTTCGCCGGTAAGCCGGCCCCCAGGGAACTGCTGATCGACCCGGCGCGGCTCGAGCGTGAGTACTATGCGCGCAAGCCCGAGCCGGACGATCCGGCACAGCTGGTGAGCTTCGGCACCAGCGGCCACCGCGGCTCAGCGTTCAACGGGTCGTTCAACGAGGCGCACATCCTCGCGATCACTCAGGCGATCTGCGAGTACCGACGCACGCAGGGCATCAGTGGGCCGCTCTTCATGGGTCGCGATACGCATGCGCTATCCGGGCCCGCGCAGCGCAGCGCCCTGGAAGTGCTCGCGGCCAACGACGTCGAGACGATCATTCAGAGCGACGATGGCTTCACACCTACACCGGCGATATCGCGGGCGATTCTTGTGCACAACCGCGACCGCACGGACCGGCTGGCCGACGGCATTGTCGTCACGCCGTCGCACAACCCGCCGGAGGATGGTGGTTTCAAGTACAACCCGCCGAACGGCGGACCGGCCGAGGCCGAGGTGACGGGCTGGATTCAAACGCGCGCCAACGCGCTGCTGCGCGAAGACAATCACGGCGTGAAGCGTCTGCCGCTCGCTGCGGCCCAACGTGCTGCGACAATCACCGAACAAGACTTCGCCGCACCGTATGTCGAGGACCTGCGGCACGTCGTCGACATGGACGCGATCCGCGCTTGGCGACTGAAGCTCGCGGTGGACCCACTCGGCGGCGCCGCCGTGCATTACTGGGAGCCGATCAATCGCGTTTACGGCCTCCAGATCGAAGTGGTCAATCCGACGGTCGACCCGACCTTCTCGTTCATGACCGTGGATCACGACGGCAGGATCCGCATGGACTGCTCGAGTCCGTACGCGATGGCCAGCCTGCTCGGGCTGAAAGACCGCTTTGACGTCGCCTTCGCGAACGACACCGATGCCGACCGCCACGGCATCGTCACGCCATCGGCCGGATTGCTGAACCCCAACCACTATCTGGCCGTCGCGATCCGCTACCTGATGACGCATCGCCCGGGTTGGAGCGCGAGCGCGGCGGTTGGCAAGACGCTCGTTTCGAGCAGCCTGATCGACCGTGTGGTCGCGGCATGCAACCGTCGACTGTTCGAGGTGCCGGTCGGGTTCAAGTGGTTCGCACCGGGTTTGCTCGACCGCTCGGTCTGCTTCGGCGGCGAGGAGAGCGCAGGTGCGAGCTTCCTGCGCCGCGATGGAACGGTGTGGACCACCGATAAGGATGGGCTCGTCCTCGCGCTGCTCGCCGCCGAGATCACCGCGCGCACCGACAGGGACCCAGGTGAGCACTACCGGGAGCTCACGGCACAGTTCGGCGCTCCGTACTACACGCGCATCGATGCTCAGGCCACGCCGGAACAGAAGGCGCGTCTCGGCAAGCTCTCCGCCGAGGCTGTGCGAGCCTCCTCACTCGCCGGTGAGCCGATCACCGCGAAGCTGACTCGCGCGCCGGGCAACGACGCGCCTATCGGCGGGCTCAAGGTCGTGACCGCCAATGGCTGGTTCGCGGCACGTCCGTCCGGTACCGAGAATCTCTACAAGGTCTATGCAGAGAGCTTCCGCGACTTGCGTCACCTTCAGACGCTCGTTGACGAAGCTCAGCAGATCGTCGGCGAATCCCTGCGGTGATCATGGATCCCACGCAGGAACTCTCCCGAGGGCACCACCGGAGCGTACCCTCGACGGCCATGCGCAAGGGAAGCATCATCGTTCTGTGCGTGATCGCGCTCGCGGGCTGTGGATGTGCCCGTCTGCCGTCCAAGCCCGGCGAATACGCGGTATCGGTGCAGCCGATGGAGACGGATGACGGTGAGCTTCACGCGACCTACGTTCGGCCTGTAGAGCCACGACACCCCGGCTACCTCGTCGTGTTCGCGACCGGCGACGCCGGCTGGCTCGGTGCCAGCGGCGCCGTGTTCAGGCACCTTGCCGAACAGGGCTATACGATCGCGGGCTTCAGCGCGCCCGAAGCGCTCGAGCCGATCAAACGCTCGGGACAACGCGTCAGCACCGCACAGGCCGCGCTGGGTCTCCAGGAGCTCTACGCGCGAGCGAAGCGTCATCTGGAGCTCCCCGATTCGACGCCGATCATCATCGTCGGCTTCTCGCGTGGTGCCACGGCGGTTGCGTTCACCGCACTGCACCCGGAACTGCGCAGCGGGGTCGAGGGCGCCGTTGCCATCGCACTCACACGCGAAGCGGACTACCTGCGCGTGCCCGAAGGCGAGCGCCGGCCGGAGCTCCAGGTCGACCACCAGGGCCGGATCCAGATCTATCCCGCGCTCAAGCTGCTCGGCTCGACGCGGCTCGCCGTGATCCAGTCGACGAACGACCCCTACGTGCCTGCGGCGGAATCACGTCAGCTTCTCGGACCGGACACGCCGACGCTGCGCCTTTATGCCGTCGAAGCACGCAACCACGGCTTCAGCGACGCGCGCGACAAGTTGATGCAGGACGTCGACGACGCGCTGCACTGGATCGAGGAAGGTGCAGCGCCGAGCCGAGCCGCGGTCGGTTCGAACGGGCGTGGCTAGGACACGCCGGCTTCGAACGGCTTGAGCTGATCCGCGAGCCTATCCGTTCCCATCCGTATAATGGTGGCATCTGCTCAGCCAGAAAAACGACAGTCGCAGTGTTCCTGACCCACCCCCTTGATTCCGCTGCCAGCTTTGAGCACGGCGAGCAAAGTCATGCAGTTGCCACCGCGGCAGAAGATTGATCTCGCGATGGTCGACATAAACCGGGCGTCGCGCGACGCTGCCGGTCCGGAAGCAGCGGCCTTTGCGCTCTCGCTCACCGCCATCGGCGCGCTGGTTCTGACGCTCTATCGGTGCGCAATGTGGATCGCTTACCGTCCGGAAGGGGCGCAGATCAGCACCGATCTGCAGCTCGTCCTCTGGATGGGTTGGCGCTTCGACCTCAAGATGATGGCTGTGCTGGCACTGCTGCTGCTTCTGCCAGCCTGGGTGTTGCCGCTCAGCCTGCGCCGCAGGTTCCTGGTCAACGGCGGCGCGGTGGTCTTGCTGCTCGTCAATCTGCTGGCCCTCGTCAACCATTACTACTTTGGCTTCTACGGTTCCTCGATCGACCCGATGGTGTTCGGTCTGTTCGAAGACGACACCGCGATCGTGTTGCACACGGTGGTCCACGGCTATCCGCTGTTGCGGGTGCTGGCGCTGTGGCTGGCCGTTAGCGCCGTCCAGGCACTGTTCGTCAACCGCATGGCGGCGTGGCTGGGGCGCGCCCCGGCGCCCCGGAAATGGAACCGTGCGCTGGGCTTCATCGTGCTGCTCGCGCTGGCCCTCCTCGCACGCGGCAGCCTCGGCACGTTCCCACTGGGCACCAAGCATCTCAGCGTGGTCGCGGATCCATTTACCAATCAGCTCGTGCCGAATGCCCTGCTGGCCACGTACATCGCGGTGAAGCTCCGCAACCAGGCGTCGCTTGACAACGACCCGAATGCGGGGCTGAAGAAATACGGCTTCCGCTCACCGCGCGAAGCGGCAGCGCTCCTCGGAATGTCGGGTGCGCCGGACGACAGCGCCCTGCTGGCAGGTCTGTATGCGCGCACGCCGGTCGACCCACTGACCCGGCAGCGGCCACCGCACGTGGTCTTTGCGCTCATGGAATCCTTCGGCCGCCACATCCTCGAATACCAGCGCGCCGACAACGACGTGCTGGGGCGGTTTGCGCGACACATGCACGAGGATTACCTGTTTCTGAATGTCGTCTCCTCGCAGAACGGCACCCACGGCACGCTGGAGTCGCTGTTGCTCAACAGCCCGATCACACCGCTGACCCAGGGGCGTTTCGGCTACAGGAAATACGCCGCAGCGGCGGCGCTTCCCTACCAGGCAGCCGGCTACCGCACGGTGTTCCTGACTTCAGGTCCCGCCAGCTGGCGCAACATCACCGACGTGCTCAAGCGCCAGGGATTCGACGAGGTGATCGACGTCAGCACGCTGCGGAAGCGCTATCCCGACGCGCATTTCAACATCCGCGGCGCACCGGACGAATACTCGTTTCGCTACGCGATGGAACTGATTGCAAATGGCGACCAGACAGGTCGGCCCGTCTTCGTTTTCCTGTTCACCACCAACAATCACCCGCCCTACGAGGCTCCGAGCGGCTACGTACCGCGCCCTCTCAATATCGATGCCTATGGCGCTCGCACGCCGGAAAACCGGGAACTCGGCCAGCGGATCTTGACTACCTACCAGTATGCCGCCGATGCGCTCGGGGGATTCCTCGATGACCTGAAAGCATCGCCGCTGGGCGATCACACGGTCGTCGTAGCCGTCGGCGATCACAATACCCGGCAGTTCTTTCACTACACCGGCTACGACGAACTGCCGCTCGCCTACGGCGTGCCGCTGTATTTCTACCTGCCCCCGGCCGCGCGCGCACGCGCGACTTTCGACCCGCGGCGCTTCGCCAGCACGCGCGACATCTTTCCCACGCTCTATCGTCATTCGCTCTCCGCTTCGTGCTATTTCTCGAGCGGCGACGATCTGCTGGAACCCGAGCCGGCGGGCGGCGGCGCGGGCCTGGCACGCTATGAGTACGTGCTTGCGCCTGAAGGCGCCGTCGCTAACCTGAAAGAACCGCAATTTCTACGCTGGGTGGATGACCGGCACATACAGCTGCGGCCCTTCGACGGCGAGATCCCGGCGATGTTGAAATTGCGCGCGCAGCGCGAGAAGGCCAGGGTCGCGCTGCTCGACTGGCACACGCGCATGTCGGCGTTGAAATCCCTTCCGAAGTGGCCGCCCTGTGCGGCGGAGCCCGTGGCAGCGGGTCGCTAGCGCGTCTCAGCGCTTATCTGGCTCGTCAAGACTCGGAAAGGACAAGCGTGCCATGTCGGATGCGGCCGGCCGATTCGATTAACTACTTGCGCCCTACCTCTACGGAATAGGACGCGGCGGTTTTCGACTTTACGTTATCGAGGGTAACCCCAGGCGCGAGCTCGATGAGTGCGAGGCCGGAGTCACGGACTTCGAACACCGCATGATCGGTGATGATCAGGTCAACACAGTGGCTTCCTGTCAGTGGGAGGTCACAGACGGGCAAGATCTTGGGGGTGCCATCCTTTGCGGCGTGTTCCATGACCACAACGACGCGCTTCACTCCTGCGACCAGGTCCATCGCGCCACCCATACCCTTCACCATCTTTCCCGGGATCATCCAGTTGGCGATGTCGCCGGTCTCGGAAACCTGCATTGCGCCGAGGATCGCCAGGTCGATGTGGCCGCCGCGGATCATTGCGAAGCTGTCGCTGCTCGAGAAGTAGCTGGTCTTCGCGATCTCCGTAATCGTCTGCTTGCCGGCATTAATGAGGTCGCTGTCTTCGTCGCCCTCGTACGGAAACGGGCCCATCCCGAGCATGCCGTTTTCTGATTGCAGAGTGACCTTGACGCCGGGCGGAATGTAGTTCGCAACCAGGGTGGGAATCCCGATGCCGAGATTCACGTAGAAGCCGTCCTTGAGTTCCTGCGCAGCGCGGATGGCGAGCTCGTCGCGGGTCCAGGGCATTTATCAGCTCCTCTTCCGTATGGTGCGTTGTTCTATCCGTTTCTCGAGACCCTGCGCCTGAAAGATGCGGTTCACGAAGATGCCCGGCGTATGGATCTGATCGGGATCGAGCGTGCCTACTTCGACCAGCTCCTCAACTTCCGCCACCGTGATCTTGCCCGCGGTCGCCATCATGGGATTGAAGTTGCGTGCGGTTTTTCGGTATACGAGGTTGCCTTCCGTGTCACCCTTCCACGCATGCACGAGCGCGAGGTCGGCCACGACGCCGGTCTCGAGAATGTAGGTCTCGCCGTTGAATTCCCGGTGATCCTTCCCGTCCGCGACGAGAGTGCCGACACCGGTCTTGGTGTAGAAACCGGGGATACCGGCTCCGCCGGCGCGAATCCGCTCGGCAAGCGTGCCCTGCGGATTGAACTCGAGTTCGAGCTGTCCCGACAAATACAGGCGCTCGAACAGCTTGTTCTCACCGACATACGAGCTGATCATTTTTCGGATCTGGCCGGTTTCGAGCAGTATGCCGAGACCGAATCCGTCCACGCCGCAGTTGTTGCTGATGACCGTCAGATTCTTGACGCCGATGTCACGAAGCGCGGTGATCGAATTTTCCGGTATCCCGCAGAGTCCAAAACCGCCGGCCATCACGGTCATGCCGTCGAACGTCGTACCGGCAAGAGCCTCTGCAGCCGTGTTGTGCCACTTCATGAAATGCACCTGTCCAATGTTGCGCACCGCATGAGCGCGCGCACGAGCCACGTATCGTCCTCCCGTGTCGGCTCGTCTCGCGCGCGTTCGGGCGAACTGAAATCCCAGCGGAGAAAACTCCCGGACGTCGATCGCCGCAAGCTTAGCCGCCCGCGATCAGCTTTCCAAATGGAAGCGCACCGTTTGCCCTGCGAGCACCACCGCCAGACACCACGCTGAACACAACTGGCGGCAGCATATTCGGCACAACGGTTCCCGACGGTGGGCGTCAAAGGAGCGAAGACTCCAGCGGAAAAAGGCTCATCAACTCGTTGCCGGTCTCGGTGATCAGCAATTGCTGCTCGAGCTTGACGCCCTGGGCGCCGCCCACCTCGCCGATGTAGCTCTCTACGCAGACGGTCATGCCGGGCACGAGCATGCCATCCTGTGCGTACGGATCCGCCGCGTCCCAGCCGATCGCCGGCCATTCGTCGACCAATCCGACCCCGTGCAGGATCGTGCCGTAGTTCTGCTCGTGCAAGCGCGGCGGAATCTGCCAGGCTTTCTCCCGGTATTCGCTGAACGAGCAGCCCGGGCGCAGCAGCTCGCTGTTGTGCGTGACCTGTTCGACGGCGAACGCATACAGCATTTTCTGCTCGGGTGTCGGGCGATCGGGGCCGCAGTGGAACGTGCGGCTCACGTCTGCGCAATACCCATACGGCCCGACGAGATCGGTGTCGAAGCTGACCAGCTCACCGGCCTGAATGGGCCGGTCAGAAGCCTCCTGAAACCAAGGATTAGTGCGCGGGCCTGCGGTCAGCAAGCGTGTCTCGATCCATTCGCCGTCATGAGCGATGTTCACGCGGTGCAGCTCCGACCATAGCTGGTTTTCAGTGACGCCGGGCTCGAGCAATTCGCGCATGCGCTGCATGCCAAGATCCGCAACGGCGAGCGCGCGCTGCGCACACAGGATTTCCTCCTTGCTCTTTACGGATCGCGCCAGCTCCATGAGACGCTGCCCCTCGACGAGTTTGAATCCGACGCGTTCGAGCGCCTGGTAGCCGAGCAGGTCGCAGCGGTCCACGGCCAGCCGATGCCTGCCGGCACCCATCATCGTTTGAACCAGGTCGGCGATCTCCTGGGCCCAGAGCCTGCTCACGACGCCTGCGTGCTCGGCAACATCGAAGAACGCGTGGATCCGCGCGAGCCGGACTTCGGCGACGGCGGGCAGCCTCTGCCGAGCGATGCTGAGACAATTGTTGTTCGCGTACTCGAACAAAACTGCAGGCCCCTCCGCCGGGACCACGCAGTAGCGCGCCTGGTTGTGAAGCGTCCAAACCGCCATGTTGCGCGAATCGATCGCATAACGGATGTTGACCGGATTCGCGAGCAGCGCGGCCGCGACGTCGTTCTCGATCAGCTGCTGCTGGACGCGGCCGTATCGGTAGGACCGCAAGGCATTGAGGTCGATGGTTGTCATGGTTGCGACGGCTTTGGAATGTTTATGCCGCTGAAGGCGCTTCCGATCGCATCGCACGGCACTATTGCTTGGCGGTTCGCTCTGTCACTGTAATCATCGATCGAACGGGTGTCGAACAAGTCGCACGTGAGCTGGGGCGTCCACCAGCCGCCGACATCGGACCTTAGCAACGACGTGCCACTCTTTGTCACCCGCCTTCACGCCAACCAGAGCACACGGCGCGCCCAGTTCATGCGGAATCTGGACGTCGCCACGATATGGCCTGCTGCCGCGAAACTCGGCGGATCGCGGATTTAAAAGAATTTCTTGTAGCTCTCAATGTAGCCGGTCAATACCGACTCGATCGCCTTCGGATCCATCGAGTACTTCGCGGCTGTGTATTCGTGCACGCCCATCTTGTGTTGGGTATTGCGGGCTTCCCATTCCGCAATCGCCCGATCGGCCGCTTCCGTCTTCGCTAGGCCCGCGTGCTCATAGATTCTGGCGACAACCCTGCCGCTGTCGCTCGTGAGCTCGCTGTAACTGACGTCGAGAATGGTGGGAAAAGACCTTTCGGCGCGCCAAGCCATGAACCCATCTGCGCCTGCTGCCAGTGCCCGCATCACCATTTGCTTGATGCTCACCTTGAAATCCCGGTCGCTGTATGCGCGCAAGAAATTCTCCATCGTACTGGCGGCCGAGGGAAGGGTGCTCAAAGGGTTCCTGTGGGTAGCTACGAATACAGCGTCGGGAAAAGTCTCCGCCAGTAGGGGCTCCATGCCAAAGTACACCGGAACCTTGAGCACCCATGGCCGCCGATCGCCATCGTGAAATTGCCACTGAAGATACTGCAACCCGCGCTTCAAGAACTGAAAGGCGGCTCGGAAGCCGCGCTCGGTGTACCAGGCCGCAAAGCTTGGAACGTTAGCGAACTGACTGATCCACAGTCCAAAGTTGTCGTGCTCCAGAATGGTAGTCTCTTCCTCGGGCTCGAAGATGCCAAAAGCATGCGTCGACCGCGATTGCGGCGAATGGATGTCGAACCATTCTATGTAATCCGCCGCATCTCGAATCCGCTCAGCGGTGTCTTCTTCTCTCCGCCCGCTGCGCAACGCGAAACTGTACCCTTGCCAGAACCGCAAAAATTTGAAGTCCCCCGTCGCGGCCAGTAGCTTTTGCGTCTTGGTCGAGCCGGTACGCCCAGCACCGGTTAAAATCAGCGGCCGTGAAATCTGCTGGTCGAATATCTCGGGATGTGCTCGATGGTCGCGAAGCATGCGAAGCCGATTGCAGAGTATCCGTAAGATCCGTTGCTCCATTGCCGTGGAGCCGGCGCGTGTCAGTGCAGCTTCCTCGTTCAACGAGTGGAGCAGTCTTGCGAGAGGCTCTTGAATTTCTTCGTCGACAATGTCGATCCCGGCTATCAGTCTTGCTCGCCTCACCAGATCTTGCGCTGGAGACGGGATCTGAAACGCCTTGTTCATGGCAGCGGTAAATTCGCCTGGCTCAAAGTGACGCTCGGTATTACGGCCTAGGTTGGCGGAAGCACGACCTTCAGCCTGCGCAAATATTGCGCGTGTCGAGTGGCCCGCATCTGCTCACGCACGCTGCCAGAGACGTGAGGCATCGGGAAAGGTAAGACCGCATCGAGATCGCGCAGCTTGATCTTTTGAAAGCTTTGAATTGCACGGTCGGGATTCGAAGCGCCCTGAAAAATTTCCCAGCGAATGAGCAAGGCGCCGCTGTGCAGCCCACCCGGCTCGAGCCAGTTGACGGCGCTTGGCTCGTTGATGGCGACGATGTAGGTGATCGTGCCATCCGGGTTGTGCCAGGCTTGGTGGTTGTTCAAGCTGGAGAACCGGTGCCGGTAGTCGATCGATACCATCCACGGGTCGGTGAGCTGAATACTCAGATACCGCGCGCTTTGCGGATCGACCGTGATGACTAAAGCTTCCTCGTCGGCAATCTGGAATCTGGCGGCTGCAGTCATCCCCCAGGGCTTGCCCCACGGCGATGGCCTGGAATGCACCCGAGGTTGCGCATTGTGTTCGACAGGCTCCAGCCCTACGTCGTGCCACGCAAACATGTCTCGTGCGTAGCCGTGAACGGATTCTGGGGCCTTCTCCGCCATCTTCGCGAGAGACCAGGGCGGCGTGTTGGGCCCGGATACTCTTCGAACGGTTACTTCAGCGGGCAACTCCTTTGCCCAATTCAGAAGAGTGTCCCGGAGAAGAACGTTTCCGATGTTTGGCGGTAGATGCAGATGATTTCGGCGTCCGTCGGATGGCGAGCTGTCCGCCGTTACGCTGAAAGCGCCGTCCTGGCCAAAATCGATGCCCTCCAATAGCAAGAAGCTTTGCGGCATCCCCCAGCCGGGCGATTTGGCTTCGCACGCCTCAAGGTGAAAATTCAGCGCCTCCGATCCTGGTGAACGCGTGCCGCATATCTCGTACTGACAGGCCGGATCGGCGCTGAAATAGCGGAAGGCGCGATCAGCATTATCGAATCCGTGGCGCCCCGCAGGGATTTCGCCATCGCTGGTTTCCAACGAGGGAGCATTGAAATAGGCGAGGCGGGGGTTCGATGCGTCTGCGGCCGAGGTCGACAATAGTGCGGCGAAGGTGAGTTCGTTGACAGCGTTGTCCAGACGGGCGACTCCATCGGCGACCCGAGCCGCCTTTCGCTTGAGGAAATATTCAGTCCGTATATCGGAAGAAGCTCGTTTCACCTGCGGAAGATCCAGCAACTGCATTGCCTGCCGGGCGACGACTTCGGCGTCCCTGAAAGTACTTTGCCTCGGCGAGAACGAGCTTGGGGATTCTTCGCCGCTCGACCCTTGGTTCATGCGCGTGCGTGACTGAATATTTATGATATATCTTGGTCTAAATCTGCGGCGCGTTCAACTTGCGACGCAGTCAGTACCTGAACGAGATCCGTGTTTCCGGAGACATCCCGAAATGCCGAACGAACTGCAAGGTAAGGTTGCCATCATCACCGGCGGCGCGAGCGGCATCGGACTCGAAACCGCACGCGTGTTCGCGGATGCCGGTTGCCGCATCGTGATTGCCGACATCCAGGATGACCGAGGCCGGTCGGCCGCGGCCTCCATGGGAAGCGACGTCGCGTTCCGGCACACGGACGTTTCCAAGCGCGACGAGATGGCCGCGCTCGTCGGCTTTGCGGTGCAACGATTCGGCCGGCTCGACGTGATGTTCAATAACGCGGGGCTCATGGCCGTCCCAGGCACGAACGACGTTAGCGAGGACGATTTCGAAGACTTCGAACGCACGATGGCGGTCGACCTGCTGGGTGTGATGATCGGGACCCGGTGTGCAGCGCGCGCGATGCGCGATTCCGGCGGCGGATCGATCATCAATACTGCGTCGACGACGGCGACCGTCCCGGGGCTCGGGATCCTGAGCTACCGTGCCGCGAAGGCAGGTGTGCTGAACTTCACGCAGAACGCCGCGATCTCGCTCGGCAAGTACGGCATTCGGGTCAACGCGATCTCGCCGGGCCCCACGGCCACGGACGTGCTGACGCTCGGCCTCGACCTGCCGCCGGCAAAGAAGGAACAGGTCAAGCGCGCTGCATTCACGGCGATGATGGAGAACCGGCAGCCGCTCAAGCGCCTCGGTATGCCCGAGGATATCGCCAATGCGGCGCTCTTTCTCGCCAGCGACCGCTCGGCGCAAGTGACCGGCCTCAACTTGATCGTGTCGGGCGGCGAGCACCTTGGCGATGCAGTCGACTCATCGAAGGTCGTGCTCGACGCGATTCAGAAAGCAATGGCCGGTTGACCCGCCTCGCGCCTAGCGCGAACCGGCGAAACGATACGACGCGCGCACCCAGATCTCGCGGCCACGCTCGGCGAAACAAATCGCTTCGTCGGTGTTGCCACCATTGAAGGGCAAGCCGAACACATTCGGAATGAGCCCGCCAGCGTTGCCGAATGCACCGACGAAGCAATTGTCGGCCGTGACCTCGTCGCTCAGGTTGTTGCCAATCAGCGCAACCTCCCAGGTGTTGTCCGCCGAAAACAGGCGAACAGCAGCGTTCGTCTTCGTATAGCTGTCCTGGACTACGCCGGGACTGTAGGAAATATCCCGGACGATCTCATCGGTATACGATGCGGACGCCGCGAGTCCGAACATCAACGAGCCCGAACCGACCGAACGCTGGTAATCGAACCCGGCCGTCCCCGACCACTCGGGCGCACGCGGCAGTCGCTCACCCGACAAGTCCTGTGCGGAGAATCCGCCCAGGCCGCCGTTCACGTTCGGGTCGAACTCCTGGTTGCAGCCGAGCGCGTCCGTCTGGCCGCCATAGCAGCCGGCCGTCTTGAAGTCATCGAACTCGGCCTTGTTGTATGAAACCGCTGCATTCAGCGTCAGGCCCCGAGCACCTGACGGACGAAATGTCGCGTCCATTTCCACGCCTTCCGACGTCGCGGTCGCCGCATTGACGGTCTTGAGCAGCGTGCCACCGCCGGCCTCCCGGAATTCGGTCTGGCTGACCTGCAGGTTGTCGTATTGATACGAGTAGATCGCTGCGCTGAGTCGCAGCGTGTCATCGAGCAACATGGCCTTGAGACCAAGCTCTCCACCCTTGGCCTCTTCGTTGTCGAATGAAATGTCCTCATCCGGCAACGGAGCGCCTTCGATATTGAACGACCCCGACTTGAACCCCTCCTTGTATGCCGCGAACAGGGTGACGTCGTCATTTAGATGCCAGGTTACCGTGACTTCGGGAGAGACGTCGTCGGCACTGATGTCCTGGACCTGCGAGGGAATGTCGGTGCTGGTCAGGTTGTTGGTCTGAGTGTAATCGCGGTCCTCGGACGTCCAACGTGCGCCGGCCGCGAGTTCCAGGCTCTCGGTCACGTTCCAGATCAGCTGACCGAAGACTGAGAACGTCTCGGTGTTCATCGAGCTGCTGTAATCCCGTATACGCCCACCGAACAGCGGCACGAGGTTCACTCTCGACGTGTCGTAATCGCCGTCCTCGTAGAAGACGCCGAGCATTCCGTTGAGCGACGAGTCGTCGAAATCAGTCTGCAATCGCAGCTCCTCGGTGACGTTCTGCTCATCCGTGGGGCCGAAAGCGGCAAACGTGACGCTCTGGGCCGGCACCGGGAACGGCTGGAACAGGAACTGCAGCACCGGATTCTGCGAGGTTTGATCGACGGTCCCGGGCTGCATGGTGCCGTTGATCAGGAAGTCGTTCTTGTGCTTGACGTAGCCGGTCACCGACGTGAGGGAGATCGCGTCGGTCAGGTTGAAATTCAGCGTCAACGAGCCGAGATCGATGTCCTCCTTGATGAATCGCCGGCCATCATTCGGCATCGCGCCAAAAATGGCCGGGTCCACGTCCGCGATGACCTCGGTATCGTCGAGCTTGCAGTCATCGAGAGGATCGAAGGGGCCCTCGGGACAATAGGAGAGCTGGCCATCGCCGCCGTTACCGTCGATATCGGTGCGTGAGACGGTGTATTTCAAGTTCGCGTTGAACCGGTCGGACGGGTGCCAGGTCAAGGTTCCGCGTGCGAGCAGATCATCCGTTTCGTTCGCACGGTCGCTGCTCGGCTTGACGCCGCCGAGGAATGCACCCGGCTCGGCGATGTTCTTGAAGTACCCGTCCGCCGTTGAATACGAGACCGCCAGTCGACCGCCCCAATTTTCACCAAACGGCGTCGACAGCACCAGTTGTCCGCGCGCTTCGTCGGCCTCCGTCTCGTAACCGACCTCGCCGCTGATTTCCAGGTCCGTGCCCGGGTCGGCCGACCGCAGCGAGATCACGCCGCCGGGGCTGTTCTTGCCGAAAAAGAGTGCCTGGGGACCCTTCAGCACCTCGACCTGCGCGACGTCGAGCATGCCCGCTCGCACCGCGTAACCTTTGCTGATCTGCACGCCGTCGATGTTGAGCGAGACCGACTGGTCGACCGTTGAGCTGAACGAGCTGGTTCCAACACCCCGCAGTGTGATGTTGCCGCCGAATGGGCCGGTGTTCTCCCCGATGATCAACGCGGGAACCCTGTCGGCAAGCGAGTAGAAGTCGTCGGTCTCAAAGACCGCGAGATCGGCTGCGCCGAGGTTCGTGCTGACGACGGGAACGTCGAGATAGCTCTCCTCGCGCTTGCGAGCCGTCACGATGATCTCTTCGAGACCCGAGGATGCCGAGGCCGTGAGCTCCTGTGCTGCGGCCGTCGCGGGCATTGCCAGAGGCAGCAGCAGGCCCAGGATCTCGATCCGGATCCGGTCACGATCGTTTGTCATGCGAGATCTCCTGGCAGGCGTAGCCTGAAATCGGAGGGGCCTGAGCTGCCGTCGAGCGTGTGTCAGCGCCGCTGCCCGTACCGGCGATTAAGGTTACGTGTGGCAGCATTAAGACTTATCGACGACCAGCGCCGTACCCCCGTAGTGCGCGCAATGCAACGATATCGTCGTCGTCTTATTTTTGTCAACATGCGAAACGAAATTGCGGACCGCCAGCGCTCCAACTAGCGCGGCCGCGGGACAGCCAATGACTCAATCAATGGGCCGGCTCGCTCCGCCGCCGAGGTCGAACGAGTACGGGATGCGCATGCCGCCGTCGAGCCGGATGTTGCAACCGTTCAGATAGTCGTTCTCGCAGATGTGAACCACGAGCGCCGCGAACTCGTCGGGCTGGCCCGGCCGTCCAAGCGCAGGCACCATCGTTCGGAGCGCTTCGTACGTACCCTCGACCGCGCCGGCACGGAGCATCTCGGTGTCGATACCACCCGGAGCGATCGTAACGACCCGGATCCGGCGCGGCCCAAGCTCGCGCGCCAGCGACAGGCCGAGTGCCTCGACGCCACCCTTGCTGGCCGCGTAGGTCGCGCCGACCGCGCCGTCCGGCGCACCAATCGACGAGACGTTGACGATGACGCCCCGCAGCCCGCTGGTGAGCGCCGGCGCACCCGCCAACCGCGCCGCAAACTCCCTGGCCACGTACAGCGTGCCGAGTAAGTTCGTTTCTACGATCTGTTGCATCGTGGCCAGGTCGTTCGGCGTGCCGTCCGGCGCGAGCAGCGTATGCATGCGGCCATCCGCCGCCGCGTGCACAAGAATGCGCGCGACTCCGTGCGCCTGTTCCGCCGCTGCAACGGCGCTCTCGACGGCATCCGGATCGGCCACGTCGCACACAATCGGCAAGGCACCGATCTGCGCACCCTTCTGGTCGAGCCGCTCCTTGCGACGCCCGAGCACTGCAACCTTGCAGCCTTTCCCGGCGAGGGCCCGCGCCGCGGCGAAGCCCATGCCCGAGTGCCCGCCCGTCACTATCGCTGCCAGACCCTTCAGTTCCATGTGGGCCCCGCTCGAAATGGGCGATGCAGGCCTGGAAAGCCGCACATCAGAGCAGCCCGCCGAAGCGTCGACGATACTCGGCGAACGCGCGGTCGACGTCGTGCGATGTCTTCCCGTAGTCGGACAGACGATACTCGAACGCGCCGAACCGGTTCGATGGATGGCTCGACTCCCAATCGAGCATCGCCTGACGGATGCGGTCCGGCAGGCTCATGCCGCGTGCGGCATAGACCGACTCCAGCGCCGCAAACGGCTGCTTCGCGATATCGCGAAACGCGACGTCGACGATCTCGAGCCGCCCTTCCAGCGCTTCACGCTGCCGCAGATTCGCATCGACCTGCTCGGCGAGTACCGAGATCACCCAGCTGCCCAGCGCGTCGAGGTCCTGCTCGTCGTAGCAGAGGCCGCGTCCAAGCTCGGCCAGTCGCATGAACGAGGCGCACGCATCCACGGGATCCCGGTGGCATTGTACGAGCGTTGCGCCCGGGAAAACTTCCAGCAGTGCGTCCAGACTGCTCAGGTGGAGCGGTGACTTGAGGACGTAAGGCCGGCCGTCGCGGCCCATCTGCCACTGCAGGTACTGCAGGCAGCGGTGCAGAAACCGGTAGTTGGGCAGCACCGGGCGATTCCTGACCCACGCTTCGTACTTCGGCGCCCGCAGCCGCATCGCGAGCAGCAGGTGGTCGAAGTTCATTTCCATCAAGGTGACGGACTCCTCGTCGACCTCGGTGGCCCGCACGGCGTGGCCGGCCATGAGCTGCGGCAGCAGTGCGTCGATCAGCGCATCCATCTGCTCCGCCGCGGCGATCCGCGGATCGCGTCCGAACGCGTCGAGGCCGCTTGGGAAAGGCGCGGGGTTCAGGATCTGCCAGGTCCTGAGCGACTTGAACCGCTCATCGACGGCCATCGTGCGGTGAAGTTTCGTGGTCCCGGTACGTGGCAAGCCCATGATGATGACGGGCGGCGCCAGTTGCTCCTCGAGGATGCCCGGATTGCGTTTGAGGTCGTCCGCGAAGCGCAGTCGGTTGACGAGAAACCGGACGACGGTCGCCTCGATGATGTCGGTGCCGCGTGCACTCAGCGGAGCTTCGTCTCGGGCGCCGGCGAGAAAGCGCTGGAGACCGGTCCGGAATTCGCCGTCGCCGAAATCGTCGAGACCCGTCTGCTGCCGGGCTGCCGCGAGCAGGCGATCTTCGCGCAGCCTCTCACCAACATCGGCGCCGGCGGCAGCAATCGACGAGCGTAGATTCACGCAGGTGGTCCCAACGGTCTGAGGCGCCGGTGTTTGCGATTATTGATACAAAAGTTATCATTAATCAGAAGTTGGCGCCAGCGGCCATGGCGTCGCGCGACCGGGAGGATGATCGATGTCAGCTGTACGCGCCCAGGACACCTCGGCCACCGGTGTCGTGATCACTGGTGGATCATCGGGTCTTGGTAAGGCAACGGCACTGCTGCTCGCGGAAGCCGGCCGGCCCGTGGCGATCTGGGGCACGAGCGAGACTCGCGTCGGCGAGGTTGCTGAGCAATGCCGCCGCGCCGGGGTCAAGGCCATCGGCCTCACGGTGGACGTCCGGGATCCGGCGGCCGCTCGCGATGCGGCGCGAGCGAGCCGCGATGCGATCGGTCTGATCGGAGGCGTCGTCTGCTCAGCAGCTCGCCTCGTTGTAACCCCGGTTGGAAACCTCGATTTTGGTGACTGGCAGACGACACTCGACATCAATCTCACCGGCACCGCCACCACACTCGAAGCCACATTGCCCTCGCTGCGCGAAATCGGCCGCGGTGCAAGCTTCGTGGCCGTCGCGTCGACCGAGGCGTTCAAGGGCAGCTCGTATCTTGCCGCCTACACCGCGTCGAAGCACGGTGTACTCGGACTCGTGCGTGCGGCGAGCCGGGCGCTCGCGCCGGAAGGCATTCGCGTCAACGCAGTCTGCGCCGGCGCGATGGATACGCCGATGATGACCCGGGCGCTCGCCGACGCGGGTGGAGAGCCACTTCGACAGCAGATGATCGCCGCCATACCGCTGGGATACATTTCGGATCCGACAGAGGTGGGGTACGTCATCCGCTTCCTGCTTTCTTCGGAGGCGTCCTATATGACGGGGGCGGCCGTCCCCGTGGACGGCGGCATGCTCGCCTGAGTCGCCGGCTGGCGGACGCATTTTTCGTGACCAATCATTACCAAATTAACGATGGCAAAAATCAACTGGGACCGAGTCCGTAAGGGCGTCGAGCGCGACAAGCACCAGGTCGTGTGGAAGGCCTATGGCTGGCCGGAGATCACGGATCTCGACTGCACGTGCTTTCACGACGCGCCGATCTCCGAACCTTGGGATCTGCCCGATAAGCTGATTGTATCTGTGGCCATTACCGGCTCGTTCGTACGCCGCAACCGTAACCCGAACCAGCCGTACACGCCCGACGAAATCCGGCTAGCCGCGCGCGAGGTGCTGCTCGCGGGCGCGAGCACGGTGCACATCCACGTGCGCGACGAGAACGGGTACTTCAAGCTGTCGAACGAGCTCTTCGAAGCCGCGGTGCGCCCTCTCAAGGACGAATTCCCCGATCTCGCGGTCGATGGCTGCCTGGTCGCCGGGTTGCCCGGCGACTGGCAGGAAATGGAGAAGGTTCTGCGCAGCCGACTGCTCGACGCATCGCCCGTGAATGCGACCGCGACGTACCTCGGCGATTCGCTGCTCGCGAAACCCGTGCCGATCCTGCTCGAGAAGACGAGGCTGATCCAGGAAGCCGGAGGGATTCCGGAGATCGCCGTCTACAACGACGGCGACGTATCGAACGCCGATCGCTACCTGCTGCGCAGCGGTCTCATCAAGGCTCCCGCGGTCTGGCTCGTGCTGCCGGCGCTGCCCGGCTGCAGCATCATGAACAACCCGAGGCAGATGGTCGACGGACTGCTGCGAATCACGAATGCGATTCGCGACATCGATCCGGGCGGTCTGATCGTCGTGTGCGCGGCCGGTCGCGCTTCGATGGCGTTGGCGACCCTGGCCGTCTCGATGGGACTGCACATCCGGGTCGGCATGGAGGACACCTATTATCTCTACCCGCATCGCAACGACCTGATCGAAAGCAACCTGCAGGCGTTCGAGATGGCTCGCAAGCTCTCGGAGGTCGTGGGCCGGCCGATCGCGACGCGCGCGGAGTATCGCCAGATGATCGGCCTCGGTGCCGCAAGCCGTACCGCGTCGGCCGACGCCGCGCCGGCCTGAACTGACCGCAACGCAGTTCACATCTCATGCCAAACGCGAGCAACCATGCGTTCGCGGCTTCCTGGCCGGAGGACCTGATCAACGGGTTTGCCGTTGCGCTGAAGCACGCGGTCTCCGTTCATTGCCACGGCTGGCCCGACGATGATGGCGATCTCAATGCGGCCGAGGGAGTCCGCCAATCGATCAGGCTTGCGGCTGCTGGCATCATCTCGTTTCTCGAGTCCGACCCCGATTATCCCGAGCTCGTCAAGCAACAGACGCTCAACCGGCAGGTGCAGCTTCCCTCGGCCGACGCTGTTTATCACTACGCGCGCTTACATGGTCGCAACACCTACCGGATTCGCGGCAACCGGGGCTCGGCGCACGTCTTCCAGGTCTCGGTCTGGAACGGCTCGTGCAGCAATCTCAAGGATTACCGGCTCGTCGACAAGCAGGACAGCGATACGAGCACGCATCTCTTCGCCGATCGCGACATCGACCTCGTACTCAGCGCAACACCGCAAGCGGGTCATTGGCTGCGCCTGCCCGACGGCGACTGCGAGATCTTCGTTCGCCAGTACTACGCGGACTGGGAATCGGAGCGACCGGCGATGCTGACGATCGAGCGCGACGGCGCGCGATATCCAGCTCCGCCACCGACGCGCGCAGCAATCGCAGAGCGCCTGGCGATGGTTTCCGACTGGTTGCGGACGCAGTCGAGCTATTTCGAGAAATCCGTGCGATTCCACTTGTCGTCCGATCCGTCGACTCTGCCGCAACTGCCGATACCGGAAGCGTTCCAGGACAACGTCTACCTGAACGGCCACTACCGGTGCGCGAGCGACGAGGCAGTCATCCTCGACGTGACACCGCCTCACGCAGTCTACTGGGGTTTCCAGCTCGCGAGCCTGCAGTGGGAAGCGATGCCGTATCACGAGCGACAGACGTCGTTGAACTTCCGGCAGGCGCGGCTCGATGCCGATGGCCACCTGCGCATCGTCATCAGCCACGAGGACCCGGGCGTTCCAAACTGGTTCGACACGAGCGGCCGCACGCTGGGTCTTCTGTCCGGTCGCTACTACAAGGCGACGTCGGTGCCGCTGCCGACGCTCGAGGTCGTGCCGGTCGCATCGGTTCGCGAGCATTTGCCAGACGACACGCCGCAGGTCACCGCGACCGAGCGCCAGGCCGCGCTGCGACGACGACGCCAGTCCGCGTTCGACCGCCTGTGCGGCGATCAATAGCTTCGCGCACACGCACCGGGTCATAAAGTGTTCCAGGGCAACACACGCATCGACGAGTCCGCTGGCGGGTACTCGCTCGAAGTCGCGCTGGCTGGCGCCGAGCGCGAAGCGGGCTTGTCCGATTTCGGCGATCGCGGCTTCGAGGAACCGCTGACACGCTTGTTCGAGGCGTGCCTCCGCGAGCTGCGCTTCACCGAGATCGGTCTCCAGAACTTCAAGGCCACGATCCAGCGCTTTCTCGTCAATCGCCTGCGTCTGCAGCGCGACCTCACGTTGCACCCGGAGATCCTTGACGAGGAGGTGTGCGATCCGATCATCGTGCTCGGCATGCCGCGCACGGGCACGACGAAGCTGCAGCGCCTCTTGTCCGCGGATCCTCGCAACCAGAAGCTTGCGCTCTGGAAGCTGCTGAACCCCGCACCGTTTCCCGGCGACAGCGATCCTCCCAATGCGGCGCGTCTCGCGTTTGCGAAGATCGTCGAGGATGCGACGCGTGCAAACCCGGACTTCACGATGTCGCACGAAACGGCCGCCGACGAGGCCGATGAGGACTCCTTCCTGCTGCTGTTCAGCTTCGAGTACTCGATGCTGCACAACATCTTTCCGGCCGACTCGTATCTCGCGTGGGTGCGGACTCGATCGCCGCTGGCGGCACATCGCTACGAACGTACCCTTCTGCAGTACCTGCAATGGCAGGAAAGCGGTCGCAAGGCGGGGCGCTGGATCCTCAAGAACCCGGGGCACGTCGGGCATCTCAAGGCACTGCATGCCGTCTTTCCTCGCGCGACCTACGTGCACTCGCATCGCGACATGGCCGAGATCCTGGCGTCGTACTGCCACCTGATCGAGTCGATCTACAAGCCGCTTTACGTCGATTTCGATCCGCGTGAGGTCGGACGGCAGGCGCTCCTCTACTGGGGGCCCGAACTCGAGCGCTACGAACGTGAGCGTGCCGATCTCGGCACGCACGTCGACATCCTCGACGTGCCGTATCGCGGCATCACCGACGATCCGTACCCGATCGTGCGCGAGATCTACTTGCGGGCCGGGATCCCGCTCACCGCCGAAGGCGAGGCAGCGATGCACGCGTGGTCGGATCGCAACCAGCAGCACAAGCATGGCAAGGCGACCTATCGGCTCGAGCGCTACGGCCTCACGGTCGACGACATTCGGCGCGCCTTCCCCGGCGCGCGCTCTTCCTGATCCAGGAGACGGCATGGGCGCGAACCTCGAGACGATGAAGCAGTTCCTCGCGGCTTGGCAAAAGGGCTGGGAGACCGCGTGCCGCGAGTTCATCGCCGCCGACTTCGAGTGCATCGAGCCCCCGGGGCTGCCACAGTCTGGTGTGTTCCGCGGCTGGGATGCTCCGATCCAGATCAGCAACATTTACCGCGGAATCTGGGACATTGAGGTACTCGACTACCAGTTCTGGGACGACGACTCAGGAGTCGTGGTCAGCCGTTACGTGATGAAGTGGACGAACAAGGCGACCGGCAAGTCCATGACCCAGCCCGTCGTCGAGCTCAATCACGTCAAGGCAGGGAAGATCACGCGAATGGAAGTCTTTCATCACGATCCGACGGGCCTCACAGCCACGCTCGTCGCCTGACCGACCGGAGCAGCCATGGGAACACTCGACGGCAAGGTTGCCCTGGTCACCGGGGCGGGCACCGGAATCGGGCGCGCGACGGCGGAGCTCCTCGCCAGCGAGGGAACGCAGGTCGTCATCGCCGCACGGCGTGAGAGCAAGTTGCGCGAAGTCGTAGCGACCGATCCCCGAGGCATCAGCCACGTGCGGATGGATCTCGCGAGCGGCGACGACCGTCAGCGAGCACTCGCCGCGGTGCACGATCGACATGGCCGGCTCGACATCCTCGTGAACAACGCCGCGAACCAGCTCTGGAAGCCATTCCTTGAGCAGTCCGAGGACGAGATCGACACGGTCATCGATACGAATCTCACGTCGACCGCCAAGCTGATTCACGCGGCGGTGCCGCTCTTGAAAGCGACGAATGGCTCGATCGTCAACGTATCGTCGACCGCGAGCCGCTTCGCACCAGTCCCGTCACAGAACCTGACGAGCTACAGCGCCTCGAAGGCCGGGCTCAACATGTTGACGCGCACGCTCGCCGTCGAACTGGGGCCGCTCGGTATCCGGATCAACGCGGTCGCGCCGGGGCTCACCTACGGCGAGCAGTCGAGCGTCACGCTCGACAAAACCGAGCTGCACCCGATGCTCTGTGGCATGACCGCGCTGGGACGTATCGGCCAGCCCGTGGACGTCGCCCGGGTGATCCTGTTCCTCGTCAGTCCACAGGCGGCGTGGGTGACCGGTCAGGTGCTCGATGCGAGCGGCGGCTGGCAGATCGCCGCCGGCTGAGCTCCCGCACGCGAAGCACGCGCCGCCACGGCCCGCGCAGCGCGGCGACCCGAGAATATGCAGTCGGCGATCGAGAGTCCGCTGAAGTTGCTTTCCGAACACACCCCGACCGCCGAGCGGCCCGCGGCGTAGAGACCTTCGATCGGGACGCCGTCTGCACGCGTGACTGCACCCGTCTCTTCATCGACGGTCAACCCGCCGTACGGCATGGTGCCCGAGAATCCCCACTGGTTGCGCAGCGACATGTTCAACGCGAAGTACGGCGGCTCGCTCATCGGGCGAAGGTGAGCGCGCAGTTTACCGTGCTCCGCGTCCGCACCCTGCGCCGCACTCGCGTTGTAAGTGCGGACGGTGGCCTCGAGATTCGCGGGGTCGATGCCGAGTTTCCCCGCGAGATCGGCCACCGTGCGAGCGCGGCGCGTGCCGCCAAGCGTGATGTTGAGGAGCGCCGGCAGGCCCCACCACGAAACGGCGTTGCGCAGCGGCCAGAGCAGCTCGCGCACTCCCTTCCAGAAGGTCGGCGAATCCAGCACGAGCCACGCGGCGCCCTCCTGGGGCTGCTCGGCCACTGCGCAACCGACATTGCCGAGGTAGGCGTCCTCGGTGATGAAGCGCCGGCCCTCCGCATTCACGAGTACGCCAGTGACGTAGGGTTCCGGCGGTGAGATGCCTTTTGTCACGAACATGCGCTCCATGTGACTCAAGCCGGCGCCGACGCTGACGCCGAGCTCGATGCCGCTTCCGTCGCAACCCATCGTCCCGCCACGCACGAGCTCTGGATACGCCTTGCGCACGATCGGCCGATAACGCCCGAACAGCTCGAGGTTGTAGTTGTATCCACCCGCAGCCAGGATCACGCCGCCTCGCGCACGCAGCAGGCGCCGCTCGCCCGGCGCGCGATTCTCGAACTCGCGGCACTCGACGACGGCGGCCTCGGCCGGGCGACCGTTCAGCATCTTGTAGGGGTTCACCTTGCGGAAGATCGCCTGGTGCGCCGCGTGCTGATCGTCACGCAGCGCCTGGACCTCGATGCCGACGACCCGCCCTGCGGCGTCGACTACGAGTCGACGCGCAGGCGCGTGCGTGAGTAACCGCACGCCGGCCTCGAGCGCCGCCGCGCGCAGCGGTGGAAACAGGAAGCGCCCGGTCGGACCCTTGCCGTACGTCCGGTGGCCCCGCGGAATCGGCTTCGCGATGTCGCGGAACTTTTCCATGCCCGAGTAGTAGAGGAAGTACCCGTCGGGCGGATAGGCAATGCGCTTGCCGTAGAACGTCGAGCCGAAGCGTACACCATGCTTTTCGAGCCACTCGACGTCGCCGTTGCTCTCCTCGCAGAAGCGGCGCAGCGTCTCGGCGCGGACCGGCGTGCCCTCGTACGCGAGGTAGCGGTACATCTCGTCCGCGGAGTCGTCGAAGCCCGCCTCGCGCTGGTGACGCGTTCCGCCCGCGTAAATGACGCCGCCGCTCATTGCGGTTGCGCCGCCACCCTCGAATCGATCCACGACCAGGACGCTCGCGCCCGCCGCACGTGCCTCGAGTGCGGCGGATACGCCGGCACCGCCGAAGCCGACGATCACGACGTCGGCCTCGTCGGCCCAGTTCGCCTCGCGCACGTTCGCGAGCGGCAGCGGCGGTTCGACGGCCGCTGTGAACTTCTGTTCCGTCGCGCTCACACTGTCAGTTCCCTGCTACATCTCCGCAGCTGGCGGATGTTGCAGTATAATATTACGTGAGAATACGTTTCGTATTTAATCATGGGCAATCCCGACACGCAGCTTCCGTCTTCGACCACGGCTGAGCGGGTCGTGGTGATTCGTCAGGGTCTGCGTGCCCAGAGGTTGCGATACCACGCCGGCGAGACGCTCCTCGAGACGGCTCGCCGCGGCAACATCGCGCTCGATTCCAATTGCGAGCAAGGCATGTGCGGCACCTGCATGGTTACGCTGCTCAAGGGTACGGTGACCATGCGCCACAATGAGGTGCTCTCCCAGGCCGATATCGAAAGCGGTCTCGTGCTCGCGTGCCAGGCCGTGCCGACCAGCGATCTCGTCGAGATTGAACGGTAGCTGTCGCGGCGCGATCGGCGCGTGTCTCATCGGGATCGCTCAGCCGCTCGGAGTGCCGAGAATCGCCTGAATTTCCGCCCCCATGCGTTCCATGCGGTCGATCTTGTCACCGACAGACAGCCCTCCATCGACGATGAGATTGTGACCCGTGATCTGCGCGGCCCGGTCGCTCGCCAAAAACACCGCGGCGTTGGCGATATCACGCGGCTTGCCGATGCGCGTGAGGATCTGCATTTCGGTCAGCAGCCGCGATGTCGCTTTTCCAATCTTCGTAGCGGTCTCCGGCGGAAATCCTGCGCCCGGGAGATTCGTCTCGACCGGCCCCGGAGAGATGCAGTTGACTCGGATCCCGTGCTTGCCGAGCTCTATCGCGGACACCTGGGTGAACGAGATCACACCCGCCTTTGCGGCGCGGTACATCGGCATACCGAATCCGGCGTAGAACCCGCCGGTCGATGCTGTATTGATGATCACGCCCTGACCTTGGCGCTTCATGACGCGGCCCGCATAACGAGTGCCCAGCATCGGTCCCAGGAGATCGACCGCCATAACCGGCACGAATCGTTCGAAGGTCTCGTCGACCAACTCGACCTTGCTGACCGACTCAGTGATCCCGGCATTATTGAAGAGGATGTCCAGCCCGCCAAATGACTCGACTGCGAATTGCACCAGCGCTTCGACGTCGGCGGCGGAGGATACATCGGCATGACGAAATACCGCTGCAGGCCCGAGCCGTCGCGCGAGCTCGCGACCCGGCTCGTCGGCGACATCTGCTATGACGACGCGGGCACCCTCGTGTACGAACAGTTCCGCAGTAGCCCGGCCGATTCCATTCGCCGCACCGGTGATGATCGCTCGCTTGCTGCTCAGCTCTGCCATGGTGCTTGTGCTCAGTTTCTCGGCAACGCCGAGTCGTATGCTGGATCCGTGTACGTGTATTCGAGAAAGTGGCCGAGCCGGCCACGCGCGTCGGCATAGAAGAACGCCGAGTCGCCAAACGTCCCCGTGTACCCGAGCGGGTGACCGCTGTCGCGGGCCGCTTGCTTGAGCGTCTCGACCTCGTCGCGTGAGCGCGCACGAAACGACAGGTGGTGGAAACGTATCGCGAAGCTGCCATCCGATGGCAGCACGTCGAGATAGCACTGCACCGCGCCGCCAAACGGCTGGATGATCTCGAACTGCATCTCGCCGACGTACGCGAGCGCGACGCGAAAGTCGACGACCTCACCGCTTCCCATCGTGAACGTCACACGGCCCGTGTCCATGAAGTTCTCGACGCCGTAGACCTCGCGGAACACGCCGAGAGCGCGCTCGATGTCGTTCGTGACATAGGAAACCTGCTGCAGGCGCTGAAGGCCGTCTTTCATGCGCTCGTCCTCGTCATCTTCGCCGCGTGACCGCCTCCGCTCGCGTGTCGGGCGCAGAACGCCCGGAGCCGCGGCATGACGTTCCACGCGAACAGCTCGATCGAGCGCGCCGCCAGCGCCACGGGTACGCCGGGCCACATCGGGATGTTCCAGTGCATCGTGAAACGCTCCTGCAGCCACTTCGCCTTCAGCAGCTCGAAAACCTGGTCCGGCGTGCCCACGAAGTAGTGACCGCGCCGCTCGAGATCGGCATCGTCGACGGGCGGGTCGCCGAGCACGGGTTCGCCGGCCTCGATGCCCCAGCGGCAGTAGAGGCCGAGCTGGTGATGAGCCGAAGCCTTGAGCGCGTGCCAATCACGTTCCGGATCGTCCGAAGTGAAGATCCACGGAAAGCTCGAGGCGATCTGCGGATTCGACGTGTCCTTGCCGAGCGAGGCGAGCGCTTCCACGTACATCGCGCGCAGATCGTACGTCGCGATGATGCCGTCACCGAACCTGGCCGCACGGCGAATTCCTGCCGGTGCGACCCCGCCAACCCAGATCTGCGGCCGCGGCTTCTGCACCGGCTTCGGGTGCACGCGGACGTTCCTGAGCTGGAAGAATTCGCCGTCGTGGTCGAAACCGTCCTCGACCCAGCAGCGCGTGACGATCTCGAGGATTTCGTCGCTCAGGCGTCCACGTTTGCGTCGATCGACGCCGTAACCCGCGAACTCGTCCGGCTTGAACCCGATTGCAGGCCCGAGCATGAACCGCCCGTTGCTCAGGTTGTCGATGACGGCACAGTCCTCGGCCAGCCGGATGGGGTGATAGAACGGCGTCAAGAGCACGCCCGTGCCGATACCGATCCGGCGCGTGCGCGCAGCGGTCGCGGCGCACAGCACGAGCGGAGAAGGCAGATAGCCATCCTCGGGAACGAAGTGATGCTCCGTGAACCACGCGGAGTCGTACCCGAGCGCCTCGGCGCTCTCGATGAGCTCCAGCGTCTCGGCGTACAGGTCCGGAAATGAGCGCGAGCCCGCCAGTCGTGCCGGGTTTCGCAGGTCGAAGTTCAAGGCGAATTTCATCGTGAGGGCGCCAGAAACTGTGCGAGGTGTGGCACGTGGCTCAGCAGCCCGCCGTCGACCTTGAGCAGCTGCCCGTTGACATAGGCCGAAGCGTCGCTCGCGAGAAACACCGCCACTTCGGCCACGTGCTCCGGCTCGCCGAGAAACGGCGTAGGAATGTTGGCCAACCAGATCTCGCGCTCCCGGGGACCGACGTTGGCCTTCGCCATGTCCGTCATGATCAGGCCCGGCAGGATTGCATTGCAGCGCACGCCTCGCTTCGCATACGTGGTCGCGATGCAGAGCGTCAGCAGATTGATCGCTGCCTTCGACATCCCGTAGGCGAAGCGCGTCGTCTCGCCGAGCTCGCTGTCGACGGACGAGATGTTGATGATCGAGCCGCCGCCTTGCCCGATCATGTGCGGCAACGCGTGCTTGCAGGCGACCATGATGCTCTGCTGGTTGCTGCGATACGTTTTCTCCCAGACGTCGATGCCTGTGTCGAGGAGATCGCGATCGCTCGCCAGCAGGCGTAGATCGGCCGCGTTGTTGTCGAGTATGTCGAGGCGTCCGTAGTGGGAAACGGTCCCCGCGATCAGCGCCTCCACCTGGTCCGGCTCGCTGACGTCGGTAAGTTGCACACGCGCCTCGCCGCCGGCGCCACGGATCAGCTCCGCAACGGTCTCGGCGCGCCTTTGGTCAATGTCTGCTAGCACGACTGACGCACCCTCGCGCGCAAACGCGATGGCGGTCGCGCGGCCAATCCCGGATGCCGCCCCGGTGACCACAGCAACCCGCCCGTCGAGAGTCTTCACGGCGCCTTCGTCCAGCTCAGGAGAACGCCAGCAACGGCGCCATGCAGCGGTTCATGACGATCGGATCGAAGCACTCGCGCCAGAGCACCACCTTGCCGTCTCGGAAGCCGAGGATCATCACGTAGCGGTTCGCGTATTTCGTGCCCGATACGAACTCACCCTCGCTCGTCTGCTCGAACACGACAACGTTCTGCCCGGGACAGTCGTAGATCTCCGTAATGCTCAGCCGGAAGGTCTTGAAGATCTGCGGGATGAACGCGAACCCCGCGGCCACCTGCGGACCGCCGCGCCGCAATGGTCCCTGGAAGAAAGCCGGGAACGGGCACTCGATCACGAGCTCGTCGTGCAGATGGCGCGCGACGACATCGAAGTCGTAATCGGACACCGCACGCACGATCTCGCGGACGATGCGGACGTTCTCGCTCTCGGCTGCTGTCATCCCCGTGTACTCCAGCGTCGCGTGCAGCGGGCTGCTGCTCAGAGATACTCACGAAAGAACTTGACGACCTCGGCCATCGAGCGATCCATCAGCTCGCCGGCGTACATGTCGTAGTGACCGCAGTCGTAGGCAATCAGCCGCTTCGGCTCGCGGGCAGCCTCGTAGAGCTCCCGGTAGCTCGTCGGCGAGCCTGTCGTATCGTTGTTCCCGACAACCATCGCCGTGGCCCGCGGCGCGATGCGATGCACGATGTCGACCGGACGAAAGTCCATGACGCGTGCAATCGAATCGAAGCCGAAGTAGTTGCGCCACTTCGGGACCGCTTCCCACATCCCCGGTTCCCAGGCCATGCTCTGGTCGTCGATGAATACGTCCATCACGCGCAGGCAGCGATCGACTTCGTTCGTCAACACCCGCTTGCGCCGCGCGTCATCCGCCTTGCGTTTCCACTCCGCCATCTGTTGTGGGGTCCGCCGGTTGGTGACCGCCTCGAAACCGTGCGCGACGCCCACCATGCCGACGTTGACCTTGATCCGCTCGTCGATCGCCGCGGCATACGGGCCGATCAGTGCACCGAAGCTCGCGCCGAAGATACCGAAGCGATCTCCGTCGACGAATTCCAGCGATTCCAGGTAGCTGAAACCGTTGCGCACATCCTCAACCTGCTCGAGCGGCGCCAGCCGGCCGCGCTCGCCGCCGCTGTCGCCCCAGCCCCGATAGTCGATTGCGAAGGCAACGTAACCGGCATCCGTGAAGTAGCGGGCGAACTCCGGCTGCACCATGTCGCGGATGCCCGTGAACCCCTGGCACTGGAGGATCGCCGGATGGCGACGCGACAGATCGAGATCCTCGGGCAGGTACAGGTCCGCAACGATCACGTCCCCTTCGCTGTAATAGGTCACCGTGCTCTTTTGCATGCGTCAGTCTCCAGGGCAGCAGCGGCTCGTGGCGTTCAGCTCAGGTAGGGCGCAGACAAAACGACGGGATATGGATTGAAGAACTCGCGCCAGCGGGTCACACGCCCATCGGCAAACTCGAGCAGCACCACGTACCGGTTCTGATACTCGGGCGCACTCGACGATTTGTAGATGCCGAGGCTCGTGCACTCGAGGATCACGGTGCTACGTGCCTTGCACTCGTAACACTCGTGCACGCTGAATCGAAAGCGGGAGAAGTGACGCGGGATGAAGTCCAGCGCTGCCATGACCGCGGTCTTTCCGACGACGGCGGACGGAGTTCCCTGCGGCGCGAACGGCATCTCCATGCGGATGCTTTCGTCGAGCAGCTCGGCGACGCCGTCGACACCGCTCTCCCGGAGGCTCGCCAGCAGCCGCTTCGCGAGGTCGGTGTTCGTTGCGGATATCAATTCGTGCTCCTATGGCGCCGGAACGGACACGACGAGACCGTCGAGCGACTCCTCGACCTTGATCTGGCACGACAGGCGGCTCGTCGGCTGCACGTCGATCGCGAACTCGAGCATGTCGCGCTCGTGCGTCGCCGGCGGCACGAGGCGTCCGAACCACTCTTCCTCGACGACGACGTGACAGGTGGCGCACGCGCACGCGCCGCCACAGTCCGCGAGGATGCCGGGCACGTCGTGCGCCTTTGCCGACTGCATCAGCGAATCTCCGACGCGTGCGCTGATGCGTTGTTGCATGCCATCAGCCAGCTTGAACAGGACGTCCACCATCGGAGACCCGCGGATCCGCTCAGCGTCCGCTGCTGCGGGTGGCCTGGAATTCCGCGACCGCGCGCTGGATCTGCTGATGGAAGTGCCGGACGCAGACCTCCTCGTCGGTCAGCGGATACGTCTTGAAGGCGCGCGTCTCGAGCCCCGCCTGCTGCGCCTCGAGCAGGCTGAAGTCCTGCAGCGCGGCGTCGAGGAACATGCTCACGCTCGCCTTGTGCGAAAGCAGCTCCGAGAAGTTGCGCGACCTGGTCATGTAGATATTCATCTCGAAGCGCATCTGGTCGTATGCGAGCGGCCACATGCCGTACGTGACCAGGTATCCCGGGTGGTAGATCTGCACGAACATGTTCGGAAAGATCGTGTTGCTCGAGGTACCCCAGTCGTCGAGTTGCAGCGGATCGGCGCCGCGCGGCAGCTTGTCGATCTCGACGCCGAACGGGTAGCGCGGTCCCGTGCCGAAACCCTGCGTCACGCGTTCGTACTCGAAGTTCGTGTGCGCCGGGGGATAGCGCTTGGTGACGTACTGGTAGTGCCGCCCGAGCATACCGAAGTAGTCGATCGGGAACGACGAGCTGTCGTCCATCGGGCTGCCCTTGAACGGCTCCGCGTGCGTCGTGCCCGCGTGATAGATCTCCGAGAAGCCGTCGATCATGCCTTTCCAGTTGGCCTTTGCATGCGCGACCATGCCGTAGTGCTCGGTCATCTGGTCGAACGGATAGCCGTCGAATCCGTTCCAGAGGTGCTCGCCGAGGTACTCCCGAAGCGTCTCTTTCGGTCCGCCCGGGCTCAGGTTGACGAAAATGAATCCGTTCCAGAGGTCGAACGGAACCTCGGCGAGATGCAGCTGGTCACCCTGATCGTCGAGCCACGACTGCCGGTCGGTGAGCACGGCGAGCTTGCCGTCGGGTGTGAACGAGATGCCGTGAAACTTACAGACGAAGCGCTTGCAGTGGCCTGAGATCTCCCGGTCGGCATGCGTTTCCCACGCGAGCTTGTTGCCGCGATGCGGACAGACGTTGTGGAACACCCGGATCCGGCGCTCGCTGTCCCGCGTGACGAGGATCGAGCTCTTCAGGACCTCGATCTCCTTCGTGAAGAAGTCACCGGGGCGCGGAACCATCAGGTCCCGGCCGACGAACAGCCAGTTCGGGCGAAAGATCGCTTCGCGCTCGAGCGCGTAGAACTCCGGTGACACGGTGTCCTCGAGGCTGATGCGTTCCCTGCCGAGCTCGAACTTGTCGGTCCAGCGTTGACCCGGCGACGGTGTCAGTGATTTCATCATTTGAATCCTCAAAGCTCCGGCTCGACCTTCACGTCCCAGTACATCTTCGAGTGCGGCACGCGCGGTTGCTTGAACACCTCGACGGCCTCGGCGACCGGGACCCAGGCGAATACCAGGCGAGCCAGGCACAGGTCCGGGTCGGTGTAGTCATCGAACGGCTTTGCATCGAGATACTGGCGGATCTGCTCCACACGCGGCAGCAACGCGTCGTGAAAATCCTGCAACTCGTCCATGGTGCTCGAGAGCCGCATCGCGTAGCGCTGATTGGTGCCAGGATGATCCCATTTCGCGACGAACCGCGAGAGGTCGGCGAACGGCGGCGGCAAGGTCGTAGCGGATGGTGTCTCCGGCATGTGCGCGGCTCCTGGAAGTTGACGCGCCGTGGCTAGAGCCCGGGCCGCGATTTGTCGTGGAGGTCCGCTGCGCGCTTCCTGAACGTAGCAGGCAAGGTCCGCGGCCCCCGGAACACGAACGTTCCCCAGATATCGAGGTTCTCGTAGGGTACGTCGATCGAGAAGTCGTCGAGCCGCTCGACGATCTCGCGAAATGCGCATTTCATTTCCATGCGCGCGAGCATCGCCCCGATGCAGCGGTGAATGCCGACGCCGAACGTCAGGTGCTGTCCTGCGTTCTTGCGCTCCGGGTCGACCGCGTCGGGCCGCTCGAACTTCGCTGCATCGCGGTTGGCGGACGAGAAGCACAGCCACACGGGAGATCCTTTCGGAATCTTGACGCCCCCGATCTCGCAGTCGACCTTGGCAAACCGCGGCAATTGCGGCACCGGCGACTCGAAGCGCAAGACCTCCTCGACGAACCTCTGCAGCGCTCGACTGCGATCCGGCGCGCTGCGCAGTGACTGCACCATCTCCGGGTGCCGGCCGAGTATCCACGTGCCCCACGATATGCCGTTGCGGGTAGTCTCGTTTCCTGCCGCCAGCAGCGCGACGCAGATCGACAGCAACTCCGGCATCGTGAGCTCGGGTGAGACCGGGTCGTCGATGCGCGCATGCACGAGGTCGGAGATCATGTCGGTGCCGCGTTCGAGCCGGCGCTCCTGGATGGACTGCACGATGAACCGGTGCATATCCATGATGTCGCCCGCGTAGCCGATGGCCTGCTCCCTGGTGATGCCCTGGCCTAGCGGCCCGACAGCGGCGTCGGACCATCTTTTGACGTCGTCGACGCGCGCGCGTGGCACCCCGAGCAGGTCGGAGATCACGTAGATCGCCGTCGGGATCGAAAGAGCCGTCACGAGCTCGGCGCGGCCGTCGTTGACGAACCTGTCCATCAGCTCGCGGACGATCGACGTGATGTGCGGCTCCATCGCCGCGACGCGCTCGGCCGAGAATGCCTGCTCGACGAGCCCGCGCCGCCGCGCGTGCGTCGGCGGGTCGACCTGGAAATTGTCGCTCATGATGTGCGGGCCGTGGCCTTCGCGACGCATCATCGCGTCGATCTCTTCCTGCCATTCGGCCCGCAGCGCCTCGGCGAACCCGAGCTCGTTCGAGAGCTCGGCGGTCATGCGGGCCGCCTGCTGGACGTCCTGGTAGCGCGTCACGAGCCAGGCTTGCGCGCGCTCGTCGAAGTGCACGGGAGCCTCGGCTCGCATGCGCGCGTAGTACTCGAACGGGTCACGGATTGTGACCGGGTCCAGCAGCGACAGCTCCCGCAACTCGCCCATTTGCATGTCCCGGTGCGACCGGATCGGCACGGCCGCTAAATTATTGAACCATCTACTACATAAATCAATTGTCATCTTAGACCAGCCGGACGCTCGACTCAACAACACTGTTGAGTAGCGGACGGTAATCGGGTTCAATGTCCTCAGGGGCAGGTCGCCCGAGTTGCCGCGGGGATCCGGACGTGAGCAATGCGCCGAGTGCCGAGCCGACCCGACGAGCAATCCTGGCCGCCGCCAAGTCGCTGCTCGCCGAGCAGGGCCGCGATGCGCTCAACATGTCGCGGGTTGCACGTCAGGCGCGGATCAACCGCGGTACGACGTACCTGCATTACGCGTCGCGCGAGGCTTTGCTGCTCGATACGCTCAAGGACGTGAGTCGCGAGCTCTGCGCCGAGATCTTTCCGCCGGAAAGCGCGCTCGTCGACGACGATCCCGACAAGTGGATCGACGGCGCCGAGCGGCTGGCGCGGTTCGCAATGGCAAAGCCCGCGCTCGGGCAGATCTGGCTCAACTACATCCTGACGTCGGACGCGGCAGCCAAGGACCCGTTCTGGAAGCAGTGGATCGATGCCAGCCGCCGCCTTGCAAGCACCGGCCGCAGTCGACCGGGGATCGATCAGGAGGTGCTGGCCGTGATGCTGCTCTCGACCTATTTCGTCTGGCCTGTGTGGGTCGAGGCGCACACGCCCGCGGGCGGCAGTCGCGAAGCCATGACGCAACGCCTCGCGCGCGAGACCGTGAGACTGCTGCGCCACGGCGTGTTGCGCGACGAATCACCCGAGCGAAAGCCGGCGCCGGTTACGCACAAGCGCACTGCCCGCCGGCCGCGGCGCCGGCCCGCGCGCGCGTGACCGGACTCAGCGGAACATAAAGCCGGAATACCCGCTGCGCGCAACTTCGGCGCAGATGTCGCGGTACGCCGGGTTCCCGCCAGCCCAGACCAGCGGCTTGACGAAGTTTTCGCGACCGGCGACGTTCTGGTTCGTGCCCGTGAACCACGAAGCCGTCTTCGCGAGCAGCGTCATGTTGGCGGTCTCGTAGACGAGCTCCGTCCACTTGCGCTCGGCATCCGCGGTGACTTCGACGCGCCGGTAGCCGCGATCACGCACGTGCGCGAACAGCTCCGTAATCCATTCGACCTGTACCCCCGAGCAGCGCGGGATGTTGCAGAACGACGCGCCGTTGTGTGCGCCGACGAGCGTGACCAGGTTCGGAAAGCCGTGCACCTGCAAGCCGAGGTATGTTTGCGGTCCCTCTGCCCAGACGTCGTTGAGCCGCCGGCCGGCGAGGCCGGTGATGTTCAGTCGCGTGATTCCGCCGATGATCGCGTCGAATCCGGTCGCGTAGATGATCGAGTCGAACTCGTACTCACGCCGTGAGGTGCGGATGCCGCAGGTCGTCACGCTCTCCACCGGTTCGTCGTACAAGTCGACGAGCGTCACGTTGGGCTGGTTGAAGACTTCGTAGTAGTTTTTCTCCATCGGCACGCGGCGTGTTCCGTAGCCGTGGTTTTTCGGGATCAGCTTCTCGGCGACCTTCGGATCCTTGACGCGGCGGCGGATCTGGCGCGCGACGAAGTCCGTGACCAGCGCGTTCGACCTCGGATCGACGATGATGTCCTGGTAGTTTGCGAGCCAGAACGCGTAGCCGGGAGCCCGATACAGCTTCTCCCAGAACGCCTCGCGCTCCTCGGCAGGAACATCGACAGCATTTCGCTCGACCGAGACGTGCGGAAAGCCACTGACGCTTTTCTCGCAGATCGCCGCGATCTCGGGCCACGACCGGTGCTGCTCCTCGCGCTCGCGCTCGGTGAGAGGGCGGTTGCCGAGCGGCATGCACCAGTTCGGCGTGCGCTGAAACACGACCAGCTGGTTTACGACGGGACCGATCGTCTGCACGATCTGCGTGCCCGACGATCCCGTACCGACGACACCGACGCGCTTGCCGGTAAAGTCGATGTGCATGCCGCCAAAACCGCGCTCGTCGCGCGGCCACAACGCGGTGTGGTACGTCTCGCCGTTGAACGTGTGGATGCCGGGAAACTTCGGCCACTGCACGGCCGACAGCGGCCCGACGGCCGTGATCACGAATCGCGCGGTAATCGGCACCGCGCCCATGTCTTCGAGCTCGACCGACCAGTAGCCTGCGGTGTCGTTCCAGGTGAGCGACCGGACGCGGTTGTTGAACAGGAAATCCTTGCGGATGTCCATGAGGTCGGCCGCGCGGTTCAGGTATCGGAGCACCTCGGTCTGTCCAGCGAAATGCTCGGTCCAGACGAACTCCTCCCGCAGCCGTTCGGACCAGAAGTACGCGTAGGCAATGCTTTCGGAGTCGACGCGGCAGCCGGGATACCGGTTCCAGTACCACACTCCGCCAACGCCGCCGCCCGCCTCGATGCCCTTCACCCTGAGCCCGAGCTCGCGCAGGCGATAGAGCTGGTACATTCCAGAGAAGCCGGCGCCAATGACGACGACGTCGAAGTCGGGCTGTGTCGCAGTCTTCATCGTCACCTCAGCGGAAGGTGGTCCTGCGCGCTCGTGGCCGCGGGGTCGGGCGCTCAGCTTTACGAAACTTTCGTTAGGATAATAATATCACCCAGCAGCACCGGAAAAGCCCGCGGGTGATTCGGCGTGGGAAGCGGATGCGGGTGACCGGTGAATTCAGCCGGCTTGGAACGTCGTCGTCGCGGGGTTCTGCGGCAACGCGCCGGTGCGCTGCTCTAGTTCGGCCTCAGATCGTTCGTTCGGCCCTCTTTCCGCGGTCGAGGCGGCGGTGACGGCTTCGCTCGTGGGTATCGGCATTCTGGTTGCGCGTCTTTTCCGTCGGCTTCGTGCTCGATGTCGTTGCGGCTCGCCGGGTCGCCGCCGCGGTCTTTGCACTGAGCGCTGCGGGGGCGTTATGCCTGCTGGATGCCGACGGTCCGCTCGCGGCGGTCGGCGCGTTTCTGTTCGGCTTCACGGCCGGCGCGGAGTACGACCTGCTCGCGTTCATGGTGTCGCGCTATTTCCCGGGCTCCTCGCAGAACGCCGTGCTCGGCGCGAGCCTCAGCCTGGTCAATGCTGGAGCCGTTCTCTCGCCGCTGCTCGCCGGTGGCCCGTATACCGCAAGCGGGACTTGCACGCCGGGGCTCATGCTCGTCGTACCAGGCTGCCTGCTCGCTTCCGTGCTCGTGACCCGGCTCGGACCGTACCCTGCTCGACCGGCGGATGCGGCGGGCCCGCCGGCCCCGTAGACTACGTACATCTGCGGCCCAGGGCCGGGGGCGGGCGGCTTTCATCATGAGCTCGAGACGATCCACGAAGAAGACCGAAGCGGGCAGCAACGTCGTCGCATTGCCGGTCAAGGCCGCGATGGCGGCGAAACCATCCGCTGAAACCACCGTCGAGGAACTTCCGCCACGAAGACCACGCGGCCGGCCGCGTCACGGCGATCCAGTGGCGCGCGACCTCGCGCGCGACGAGGAAATCCTGCAAATCGCCGCCGAGGTCATCTGGAAGAAGGGCTTTGCAGGCGCGAAACTCGACGACATCGCCGCCGCGGCCGGCATCGTCAAGGGGAGCCTCTATCACTACTTCGAGTCGAAGGAAGAAATCTACGACCGGTTGATCAAGAACGTGCGCGGCACGCTCGATTTCGACGCCGAGGTCAAGCCGGACACACCGGCCGCGGAGCGGCTCGCACACCTCGTGCGGACGCGACTCGCATTGACCGTCGAGTATCCCGTCGAGGTTGCGCTGCTCGTTCGCGAGCTCGTGCACCTCAAGGGTCCTGCCGGCGACTGGGCACGGGAAGATCCGAAGAAGTACTTCAACGCCGTGCGCCAGATCATCCTGCAGGGCCAGAAGGAAGGTACTTTCAGACCAGTCGACATCGACGTCGTCGCGTCGACGATATTCGGCATCTTCGCCCACCTGCCCTACTGGTACCGGAAGGGCGGACGGATCTCGCCCGATTCGCTGGTCGACGAGATGTCCGAGTACATCATCGCGGGCGTCCTCAAGGATCCGGGCAAGGCTCGCAAGCTCATCGCAGACGTCAAGCGACGCTCGGCGGACGAAAAGCTGTGACCGGCGCGAATCCGCGTTCCGTCCGCGGCGGCTCTGATTGACCGCCGCGGAGCAGGCACCGATACTTTACGTTACGGGAGTTTCGTAAAGCGGATACGCACGGCGCACGGGCGACAATCTCGGGAGGTCGACATGGCGGGAGCACTGGAGGGAATCCGCGTCATCGAGCTCGGCCAGGAGATCCAGGGCCCGCTCGCGACGTTGCAGCTCGCTGACATGGGTGCGGAGGTCATCAAGGTCGAGAATCGCGCGACCGGCGATCTGTCGCGGCGCACGACGGT
>JADMIO011564989.1_pt1 | contig 60718 bp, 47 predicted proteins | sample 8958161 | NCBI WGS metagenome assembly JADMIO01 (sample SAMN16585339, study PRJNA669376) | soil metagenome | isolation source: Crop rotation soil | place: USA: Cullars Rotation, Alabama | collected 2011
TTCTCTCTTTCTAACTCTTAGATGATCTGGTCTTCTTCTGCTCCGTTTAACTCTTATTCCCTTTTGTTCTATTGCTCCCTTTATGCTCTTTCTCTCTTTCTAACTCTTAGATGATCTGGTCTTCTTCTGCTCCGTTTAACTCTTCTTTCCTTTTGTTCTATTGCTCCCTTTATGCTCTTTCGCTCTTTCTAACTCTTAGATGATCTGGTCATCTTCTGCTCCGTTTAACTCTTCTTCCCTTTTGTTCTATTGCCCCTTTATGCTCTTTCTCTCTTTCTAACTCTTAGATGATCTGGTCTTCTTCTGCTCCGTTTAACTTTTCTTCCCTTTTGTTCTATTGCTCCCTTTATGCTCTTTCGCTCTTTCTAACTCTTAGATCTTCTTCATGTCTATATTCAATGTAATCTCTACCTCTTTACCCACCACCATGCCGCCGGTTTCCGTAGCCGCATTCCATTTCAGGTTGTAATCAAAACGGTTGATGGTGGTCCTGGCTTTAAAACCTGCATGCGTTCCACCCATGGAAGCAGAGGTGATGGTGCCGCCATAAGTCACGTCAAATGATACGGTTTTAGTGATGTCCCGGATGGTAAGATCACCTGTCAACGTATACTTGTTATTGCCAAGCGGTTGAAATGATTTGCTCACAAATTTGATTTGCGGGAATTTTGCCGCATTGAAAAAATCGTCTGATTTCAGGTGCTTGTCCCTGTTTTCATTACCGGTGTTGATGGAACTGACATCAGCTGTAAAATTGATAACCGCATCGCTAAAATCGGGTTTGTTGCTGGTCATGTTGCCCTCAAAAGCGGTAAAATTGCCGTCCACATCAGATACCACCAGGTGAGAAACCGAAAACCGCACATTGGTATGCGCCTTATCCAGCACCCAATTGGCGGCATTGGGGAATACAGTCGCAATATGCTGACCATCAATCAATTTGGTTGTAGAGGGTACGGCTATAAAAGCTGAACCTGTAATGAACGCGCCGGCTAAAGCCGTTACAAAAGCCATTCTTTTCATGATTAATTATTTTTAATGTTTAAACATTAATAAAGATAGGAAGAATTATCGTGCTTATATAGCGGGCAAGTGAATTTGCTATTTTGTTAACAAGCTTGCCATACCAGACTTGCCATCCGCTTAAATTTTCCTGCCTTTCGGGTATAGCTATTGCGGCTGCGGCGCTTAGCTTTATTTTTGCAGAAATCATTGTATTACATGGGCAATCTTGTTTTATCACAACTTTCCGAAACCCTGGTTGGTTCTGAAATTGTAAAGCTGGGAGGCGAAATCCGTGATCGGATCCGCAAAGGAGAAAAAATATACAATTTCACCGTAGGCGATTTTGATCCGTCCATTTTTCCGATACCGCAGGAACTGGAAGACGGTATCGTAGAAGCTTACCGCAAACATTTCACCAATTACCCGGCGGCTGAAGGCAATATAGATCTCCGCGAATCCATCAGTCATTTCATCAAAGAAAGACAGGAACTGGATTATCAACCCCCGGAAATTTTAGTTGCCGGTGGTGGCCGGCCATTAATATATTCCTTGTTCCGCGCAGTATGCGATAAAGGGGATAAGGTTATTTATGCAGTGCCTTCCTGGAATAATAACCATTACGCCAATTTTGTGGGTGCTGTGCATGTGGTAGTGGAAGCGGGTAAGGAAAATAATTTTATGCCTACAGCGGAACAACTGCGGCCGCATCTTAAAGGTGCCGCCTTACTGGCCCTTTGTTCTCCGCAAAACCCTACCGGCACTACCTTCAGCAAAGATGAATTGCAGGCTATCTGCGATATGGTAGTTGCAGAAAATGAAACACGCGGTCCGCAGGAGAAGAAGTTATATGTGATGTACGACCAGATGTACTCATTGCTTACCTATGGAAAGATTGTGCATTACAATCCCGTTTCATTGCAACCGGAAATGCGGCCGTACACCATTTTTATTGATGCCATCAGCAAAGTATTTGCAGCCACAGGCGTAAGAGTTGGATGGTCGCTTGGTCCTGTTGAAATCATCGACAAAATGAAAGCGATTATGACGCACCTGGGTTCTTGGGCGCCGATGGCAGAACAAAAAGCGGTGGCGGCATTTCTTTATCAGAAAGAAAATATCGATCGTTATCTGTCGCATTTCAAGCAAGAACTGGAGCTACGTTTAGACGGACTATACAATGGATTGCAACAATTGAAAAGCCAGGGCTATCCGGTGGATGCCATTGCTCCGCAGGGCGCCATATACCTCACTGTTCAGTTTGATTTTACGGGTAAAAAAATTGTGGATGGAAAAACATTGGACAAACAATCAGATACCACCCAGTATTTGTTAGACGCAGCAAAACTTGCCGTGGTTCCGTTTTATGCATTTGGTGCGGCTGCCAGTTCAAGCTGGTACAGGCTTAGTGTAGGCACTTGCAAAAAAGAAGAGATTGCAACTGTGTTGGCGCAATTGCAAAAAGCGATGGATAAGCTTCAATAATTTTCAGTCAAAAGTGTAAGCATAAAACAAAAGCCCCGCAATGCGGGGCTTTCAAATATTATTTCAGGCAAGATCAATTTTTATTACAAACAAACTGGAAGGGTTTCAACTCAGGCTGGTGTATCACCTGTACAATTTTTTTACGGTTATGCACTACCTTATGCTTCGTGATGTCAAATACTTCGTGTGCCGTACAAAAACTGTCTACTGTTTCTAATTGAAACAACAAAGAATTGAGTTTCTCGAGTTCTAACTCAATCTGATACTGGTTCATAGATTCATCTTTCACCAGGACAAGCAAATCCCTGTTAGTAGCCTTCATGTCTTATTAGATTTTAATATCCAACATAACCTTTGTGTATCCCACAACCACAATTTTTTCCAGATACACGGCGCTCGCTATTGCAGCTGGCAACGAGTATCGCTATAATCAGTAATAAGAATAATAAACTATTGTTTCTATTTTTCATGGTTTGGAATTTCTAAATTAAACTATTTTGCTTAAAAAATAGTATTTCCTTCCCCGGCAAATTTAAATATTAACAATATAGATAATAAAACCTATACCGCCCTGATAGCCCCGCTGGACTGGGGTCTTGGCCACGCAACCCGTTGCATACCGGTGGTTGAAAAACTCTTAATTGCTGGTTTTAAAGTCGTTATAGCCGCGGAGGGTGATCAGAAAATACTGATGCAAAAAGAGTTCCCGGAACTTGAATTTGTACATTTAAGTGGCTATAAATTGAAATATGGCCGGTCAAAATGGGGAACAATTTTTAAAATTATTTTTCAAATCCCTAAAATGTTGATAGCAATCAACAAGGAAAAAAACTGGTTAAAGGGATTTACTATAAGAAAACACTTAGATTTAATCGTTGCTGATAACCGCTTCGGATTGGCTCATCCCCAAATCAAATCTGTTTTTATGACCCATCAGCTGCAAATAAAAACATCATTGGGATCAAGGGCAGACAGGTTTATTCAAATACTAAATTATCGCTTGATCAATCGTTTTCACGAATGCTGGGTACCGGATGCAGCCGGTGACATCAATCTTGCGGGCGCATTATCACATCCTGTTGCATTACCGAAAATACCGGTTACCTATATAGGTGCATTGTCAAGAATAAAAAGTGAACCTGCTTCCCGCAGTCATTCCTTACTCATATTGATATCCGGACCCGAACCACAAAGAAGCATTTTTGAAGATCTCATATTACAACAGTTGACAGCACATGAATATTCCGCCGTGGTGGTAAGAGGCTTACCCGGCCGTTCCACTACCTTAAATAATGTAGCACCATGGCTAACTATCTTTAATCATTTGCCGCAACAGGAATTACAACAGGCTATCAACGTTGCTGAGGTCATTGTCAGCCGTTCAGGTTACAGTACCATTATGGATGTACTGCCATTGGGTAAAAAATGTATACTGATACCAACACCAGGGCAGGCAGAACAGGAATACCTGGCAGTATCATTGGCTAAAAAAAATCTCGTATGCACGACACCACAGCATTTATTTGATTTACCGCAAATGGTCGAAAAAGCAAAACAATTGCAAGTACCGGATCTGGCTTTTTTAAAAAATGATTCTTTAATTGATGAAGCAATAGAGAAAGTGATTACGCCCGTGTAAACTTTGTCCGGAAAATTTTGCCGCAGATTCGCAGATTACTTGTCTGAACCGGGATTTATTGGATTTAAGGAATGCTTTTTTTGAATCGTTCATTGCGAGCCGCAGCAGGTTTTTACACTTCAATGTAACCTGCGCGGCGAAGCAATGACGGTCACCTTGATGATCTGTTGGCGCTGTTATCGCTGCGCGAAAAAATCAGACGTGCAACAAATCGTCCCAAAGGCCTGTGTTCACCTATGTGTCTACTGTTACTACTGTGGTGAGAAACCTGTTACATCCGCAACCCTTTGCCAGTGATAAGCAATGTATCAAACTGAAACAATATCAACTATGTAATTTGGGATAATCATAAAACAATAGTTTCTTCCTGGCGTCTGTAAAGTCTTTCCAATTTTTTATATCGATGCTAACGGCAAATATGCCACAGGTAGGTATATTGTCTGTAGTTACTTCAGTGGCCAGGCTATTGGCAAAATCGGTTATACCAGGATTGTGCGCAAATATTGCTACGGTATCCAGATCATTATCTATACCACTAATAAAAGAATAAAAAAAAGATTCGGGAGCGAGGTATAAGCCTTTTTCAAATACCAGTTTTTTGCTCGCATCAAACGCATCGGCAAATTTTCCGGCCGTGGTTTTTGCCCTTTTGGCCGGGCTGGAAAAGAAAGTATCAATGGCAGGTATTTGTTTGGCGAGTCTGCGCGACATACTTTCCGCGTCTTTTGTTCCGCGGTTGTTTAGCGGGCGGTCAAAATCGTCCATGGAAGCATCGTCCCAACTGCTTTTGGCGTGGCGTATAAGCAATAATGTTTTCATTGTGAAAAGATACAAAGATCATGAATTTTTCACATCAGCATACCGTGGTTGATTACTGAGAAGTAAAACAGGCCTGTTTTATAGTGGTTTTCGCAAAAGGAAAATTAGTTTAAAAACGGTGGCACAAAAATACACCGCTTTTTCCCAAATCGGGAATAATTTGGCAGGAATTTTTAAATTTAATATCCACGTACGTTTTTCTTTTCTACGTAATTCATGAATGCTTTATTCACTACGCGGTTACCCCCCGGCGTTGGATAATTGCCGGTAAAGTACCAGTCGCCGGTATTGGTAGGGCAGGCATTGTGCAAAGATTCAATCGTCTGGTATATCACTTGTACCGGAATATCCAGTCCTTCCGGTGTAATCAGCCCGGCAATTTTATTGGAGATTTCTTCTGTGGTAAATGGTTTATAAATCTGCCGCACCACGTTTTCAGTATGCAGCTGCCCGGTTCTTGAGAGTTCAACGCAACGGTCGTACAACTCCTGCAGCAGGTCCTCTTTTTCATGCTCTTTCAACAATTCCATCGCCGCGCGGAAAGCAATAAAGTCGCCCAGCTTGCTCATGTCAATGCCATAACAATCCGGGTAGCGTATCTGTGGCGCCGAAGACACAATGATGATCTTTTTGGGCCGCAACCTGGACAGCATGCGTACGATGCTTTCCTTGAGCGTGGTACCCCTTACAATGGAATCGTCTATTACTACCAATGTATCTTCATTTTTGCGCAGGGTACCGTAGGTAATATCATAGACGTGTTGCACCATCTCATTGCGGCTGGCATCTTCGGTAATGAAAGTGCGCATCTTCACATCTTTAATGGCAATTTTTTCAACCCGTATGCGGCGGTTGATCATTTCCGTTAGCTTCTCATCATCGTAATTTTTTCCCCAGGACAAGATACGCTGCACTTTCACCTTGTTCATGTAATCTTCCATTCCTTTCTGAAGGCCGTAAAAAGCCACTTCTGCCGTGTTGGGAATAAAGGAAAATATGGTATTCTTCAGATCGTGGTTGATGGAGTTGAGTACCGCATCGCTCAGATTATAACCCAGGGCATTCCGTTCGCGGTAGATTTTTTCATCGTTTCCGCGTGAAAAGTAAATACGCTCAAAGCTGCAGGCCCTTCTTTCTTTGGGTTCCAGTATCTGTTCTATGCTGAAATCTCCGTTGGCACGTATAATAAGCGCCTGACCCGGCATTAATTCTTTTACTTCGTTTTCGCCCACGTTAAAGGTGGTGCGTATGGCTGCCCGTTCGGAAGCAGCCACAATCATATCTTCCGAGATATAGTAGTAAGAAGGACGGATACCGTGCTCATCGCGCATTACAAACGCATCTCCATTGCCTATCAGTCCGCCGATATGATAACCGCCGTCAAACAATTTAGCGGCCCTTTTCAGCACGTTTATGATATCCAGGTGACCGGGGTCTGCTTCATCTTCTTTTACCATGAAATGGTGTACTACTTCCATCATCGCGGCCAGGTCGCTCTGCCGCTGAAATTCGCCCGGGTCTATATTTACCAGTGAAAAAAGCTCTTCTGTATTCACTAAATTAAAATTCCCGGCCAGGGCCAAGTTGCGGACGGGAATGGTGTTTCTTTTGATAAAGGGATGACAGAAATCGGCGTTGTTTCTTCCCTGTGTGCCATATCGCAAATGCCCCAGCAGCAACTCGCCCAGGAAGCGTACATGGCCTTTTAATAACCCGGGATGTTTTTTTATATCTGGCTGGTATTTCTCCAGGTCGGCTATTTCCTCTGATATCTGCCTGAAGAGGTCTGCTATGGGCTGGGGTGATGCACTGCGCAGGCGCTGCAAAAAAGGGTAACCCGGCTCAACATTCAATTTTACAGAAGCGATACCGGCGCCATCCTGGCCACGGTTATGCTGTTTTTCCATTAAGAGGTACAACTTGTTCAGGCCGTATAAAACAGTACCATATTTCTGCTGGTAATATGGAAGGGATTTACGTAACCGAATGAGTGCCAGCCCGCACTCATGTTTAATTTCATCACTCATGGTAGGAAATGAGGCGCAAAAGTAAGCCGAGTTTGGCAGATAAAAAACCTTTATATAAAACCCGGCTGGTGGTTTTTGTACAACCGCGGCAGGTATTGCCTGGTGGGGCATCCGCATTTTTTACATAAGCCGATAGAAATCAACGGCCCGGAAAAAACGGTGCCGGCAAATAACCTGCTTTGCGGCTGATTACAAAATACTGTTAAACGTAGCCGGCAGAGCTGTTGATAAAGTTCACCAACGACGCAGAATTTTTCAGTTTTAATTTTTTCAGGATGTTGTGGCGGTGTACTTCCACTGTTTTCAGCGATATATCCAGCTGGGTAGCAATCTCCTTTGAAGAATGTCCTTCGCGGATATGGTGAATGATCTGCATTTCTCTTTCAGTAAGCGAATTGATGCTGGGTGTATCCTGGTTATCGTCCAGCAGCTGGTCTGAAATGATCGTCTTTATTTCATCGCATACGTATTTATTGCCCCTGAAAACTTCTGTTATAGCATTGAACATTTCTTCTTTGGAAGAATTTTTTGTTACATAGCCCCTTGCGCCCACCTGCAGCATTTTCTTGGCGTAGGCCGGCTGGGAGTGCATGGATACACCAATCACTTTAGACTCAGGCGAGCCCTTCCTGATTTTTTCTGTGGCTTCAAAGCCATTATACGGTGCCATGTTAATGTCCATCAGTACAATGTCCGGCTTTAGTTCTTTCGCTAATTCTACTGCCTGTTCAGCGTCACCGCATTCTGCCACTACTTCAAATCGCTCATCACTGTTAAGGATATACGTCCAGGTTTCACGTATGAGCTTGTGATCGTCGGCAATTAAAATCGTAATCTTTTCCATACTCCGTTGATTTAAATGTTATGAATTGGTACCTGTATAAAAAGCTTGCAGCCTTTGCCCGGTGCTGTAGTAATGATTACCTCTCCGTTAAAAAGATGTGCCCTGCTCTCAATATTTGAAAGGCCAACGCCTTTTTTAAATTTCACTTTTTCCAGCTCAAACCCTTTACCGTTGTCAACAATTGAGAGATTAATAAGTTTTTCCCTCAATTTTAAATCGATATTGATACGGGTGGCGGCCGCGTGTTTCAGCACATTGCTTACCTGCTCCTGTATGATGCGAAAAAGCATGAGCTTTTGCTTGTCGTTTATAATCCGGTCGAAATCACCGCTGTGGGTAAACTGCACCTGTAACTCTGTAGTCATATGCAGCGATTCCACCAGGTCGTTTATTGAATCAATAAGCCCAAGATCTTTAACGCTGGGCGGTACCAGGGCTTTTGAAATATGCCTGATTTCATTGATGGCGGTAAAGATGCTGTCAGCACTTCTTTTAATCAATGCGTCCTTTTGCCGGGTATCTGTTTTTGCCAGTTCAAGATAGAGCTTGGCGGTAGAAAGAATTTGGTTCACATTATCGTGCAGCTCTTTACCTATTTCCGCCCTTTCTTTTTCCTGCGCATCCACTACGGCCTGGGCAATTGTCTTTTGTTTGTTGATTTCCTGGGTAAGCAACTGGCCTTCCAGCCGTTTACGATCGGTAATGTCCTGCATGGAGCCAACAAACCGCACCGCATTGCCATCGTTATCCCAAACAATAAAAGCGCGGTCGGCCACCAGTACATAACTATTATCGGCCTTCCGGAAACGGTATTCGGCATACACCACTCCTCTCTCTTTGTTCTTTATTGCGCTGGTATATATTTTTGTAGTTTTATCTTTATCATCCGGATGAATTTTACTTTCCCAAAATCCGTGTTTGCCCGGGTGGTGGCCGGAAGTGTACCCGAAAATGGTGTAAAAACTCTCGCCAAAGTATAACCGCTTATTCTTAATATCATAATCCCAGATAGCGTCATTGGTGGCTTTGGTTGCCAGCAGGTAACGCTCATTGCTGATACTGATTTTTTGTTCAGCCTGTTTGTTCTCTATGATAACACCCATTAATGTGGCCACTCTTGAAAACAGTTCCATCTGTTCTTCCGAAGGCGATATCTTTTCACGGTAATACCCCGCAAAAGAACCAAGCACTTTATTGGATGAGGTGACAATGGGGAACGACCAGCAGGCAGCCAGTTTATATTTACTCGCCAATTGTTTGTAATTGCGCCACAACGGATCATTTTTGATATCTGATACAATTACAGTTTTGCGCAGAAAAATGGCGGTCCCGCAGGATCCTGCTTCCGGGCCTATTTCAAGCCCGTTGATTTTATTCGTATACGCTGTTGGCAGTGAGGGCGAGGAAAGGTGTTGCACAGATTTGCCGTCTTCATCGAGCAGCAACACAGAACAATACAGACCGTGGTTAAATTTCTCCAACCCGGATATAAAGTAATCCACCGTGCTCTTCAATGAAGTATCAGGATTGATGTGCAGCTCCAGCACTTCCTTTTCCAGTGACAACAGCATTTGCTGTTTTTTCCGGTGGGTGATGTCTTTAAAATAAATAAATAAGCCCTGCTGTGAAGGATAGGCGCTGATATCAAAATACACTTTTAGCTTACCCACGTACAATTCAAAAGAGAAAGCTTTTTTGGCGGCGATCGCTTTGAGGTAACGGTTGATGTGTTTTATTTTTTTAAGGCCGGGAAAAGCTTTCCATAAATTTTTACCCAGTACTTCCACATCTTTTATGCCGGTGAGTTGCTCCGCTATCGGGTTCCACCAAAGTATACTGAAATGCTGATCCAATGCTATAAATCCATCCGTAATGCTGTTGAGTATATTGGTTATATGGCCGGAATAGGCTTGCAGTTGCTGCTCTGATTGTTTTCGTTCAGAGATATCATGCATACTTATGATGACCCCATCAATTACACTATCCGAAAATTTATTGATGCCTTTTGCTTCCATCCAAGTCCAGGCCTGCTGTTTGTTTTTTAAACGAACATCGGTTACAATGGTAGAATTGGGGTTGACCAATAATTCGCCAAACAATTTCTGGCAGCGTTGCAGATCTTCCGGATGCATAAAATCAAATGCATACCTTCCCGCCAGCTCATCTTCTGTATAGCCCAGTACAGTGGTTACAGAAGGGGTTACATATTTAATCTTTGCGCCCCTGTCCAGCACATATACCACATCCATCAGGTTTTGCAGGATGGATTTGAATTTCAATTCATTTCTGCGGACTGCTTCTGCTGCTTTTATTTTTTCTGTGATATCCCTGTTTACGGAAATATATCCCGTTATCTCGTTATTGGGATCACGCAAGACGGATACCATACACAAGAGGTACACAGGTATGCCCGCTGCTGTAGTATACCAAATTTCCTGCTGCCAGTTGCCCTTCTCCTGTAATTGTTGTTCGGCATCCGGGGCGGCAGAAAGAAAATTATGCGGCAATACATCCGCAATATTTTTTGTAACCGCATCCTTTTCCGTGATACCGTATATTTCTTCCGCCTTGTTATTCCAGGTAACCACGTTAAAGTGCACATCGGTAGATATGATCACATCAGAGGCGCTTTCAATCAGCTTTGCCTGAAAACGGATTTTTTCTTCCGCCATTTTGTAATCATGAATGTCTACCAGGGAGCCGATATAACCAAGGAAAGTACCATCATCTAAAAACCGCGGTATGGATTTATCCAGTACCCAACGGTATTCGCCGGTTCGGTATTTAAGCCGGTAGATAAGGGATACGGACTTTTTTTCCATAAACCCTTTCTTGTATTCGCCGATACCAATATGGATATCACCAGGGTGAATGACTTTATTCCATCCATCGCCCCAGGCTTCGCTTGCACTGATGCCGGTAAAATCCGTCCAGTACTTATTTACATAAATGGTTTTATCTTCCTCATTGCTCACCCAAATCATCACAGGTGCATTGTCTGCCATATTTCGGAAACGCTCTTCGCTTTCCAGCAATATGTTTTGTATTTGTTCTTTTCGGGTTACATCATTTACAATAACCAGTCTTGCGGGCCTGCCGGAATGATGAAAGTTGTACGATTGTACTTCCACCATTATCACCGTACTGTCCTTTTTCCGGTGCATCCAGGTAGTGGGATCAGTTACCTTCACCGGCTTCAGCAATTCCAGGTGATGCAACACTTTTTTTCTTTCGCTCTCCGGCCTGATGTCAAGAATGGTCATCTCCAGGAATTCCTGTTTTGAAAAACCATAATGAGCAATGGCAGCAGCGTTTACATCCAGAAAGAGGAGGGTTGATTTATCGTAAATCCACATCGGTTGCGGATTCTCGTCGAACAAAGATTTATAAGTTTCATGGCCTGATAAATGCGTTCCGTTCTTTGGTGGCTGACCAGATATAAAGCCCGTCCACAGCAAACGGATTTCTTCGGCATTTTTTGCCTGCAACTGCGTCACCGTCCATTTCAATTGCGGGCCGGTACCATGGGCAGTAAGCAATGCCGCGGAAAATTCCAGCACGGCATTTTTGTTGAATACCGCTGCTAACCCTGAGGCAGGTAATACTGGTTCTTTACTCCGTAAAAAGGTGGTAATTGGCTGATTGAATAATTTTTCGCCAGGTTGTTCCAGCGCAAGAAAAAAAGCGTCGTTCACAGATAAAGCGGTTCCATTCATATCTGTGATCACAGTGTAAACCTGTGCCAGGGATTGATTCGTTTCAGGCGTCACTTCCGCTATAATACTTCTCATAATTACCTGGTTAAAAAAGCCTGCTTGCAAATACTACATGTAATAAATCTATATCATATGGGGTGTTTGGGTTTGTAATTCCCATGCCGCTATACATTTACTTTAACTGCATAATAAATGTAAACAAAAAAGCACTGAAATATCAGTGCTATTGGTATAATTAAAGTTTGATAAGTGTTAACCCCTACCTGGCTGCGCTCGTTGAATTTTGCATCCATTTCTGTAATTGCGAGCATGTCTTATAATCATCATCGATCATAATGTAGTAACTGGCAATTTTTGAATTGAACCACTTTTCAATGGCGTCTCCTTTTTTCTCTTCCAGGGCGCGTTGCGCAATGCGGTTATAATCGTCCTTCATGTTTTCGCGGTGGGGTTCGGTCCGCGTCTTGAGATAAACAATACGGACGCTTTTTTTGCCGCGTTCGTCAGTGAATGTAACTGGTTTTGAAAACTCGCCCACTTTCAGTTGCGGCAACAATTTCACCATTTCTTTATCCAGCATATCTATGGTCAGGAAATTGCCATTGGGACCCTGCAGGTTACCACCCGTATATTTTGAATTTTCGTCTTCACTGTATCTCGCAACTGCATCGCCAAAACTGATGGTACCGGCAATTAATTTTGCGCGGATGGAATCCAGTTTTTCCTCTGATATCTTTATTTCATCGTCCGTAATGGTGGGTATTTTCAGGATATGCCTTACAGTGGCATCATCACCGGAGCGGCTTACCATTTGAATGATATGATAGCCGAATTTTGATTTAATCACCGGTGAAACCTGTCCTTCCTTGAGGCGGAAAGCGGCTTTTATAAATTCGGGATCCATTACTTTTTCTGTCCGGTTAATACTATACATACCCCCGGTGTTTTTGCTTCCCGGATCATCAGTATACAGGCTGGCGAGTGTTTCAAATTTGCGGGTGCCGGATTCTACCTGTCTTTTAAAATCAGTGAGTTCATCAATGGAGTTTTTATCCAGATCACGGCTGGCTTTGGGATAAATTAAAATTTGTCCGATCTCCACTTCGCTTTCAAGAAATGCTACGCTGTCTGCCGGTATTTTATCGAAATAGGCTTTTACTTCATTCGGTGTAATCTTGATGCCTTCTACAATTTTATTGCGCATCTGTTCGGCCAGTTTTCTTTCCTTGAACGACTGGCGGAAATCTTCTTTGATCTGGTATACGGTTCTTCCGGCAATCTGTTCCAGCGCTTCTTTGGAACCATAGGCCTGTACAAAACCCCTCACCTGGTTATCCAGCAATGATTCCAGTTCATCTTCACCTACTGTGAGCGAATCTTTTTCAGCCTGCAATACCAGTGCTTTTAATGTAAGGGCCTGTTCCATTACAATGCATTCTGCATTTTCTGGTACGGCCTCATTGCGGCGCTGGCGATCAAGAATTTCGTTGCTGATTTCTGATTTCAGAATAATTTTATCGCCCACAATAGCTACCACTTTGTCTGCTACCACTTTTTGCGGTTGCGCAAAGGCGGCAGCGGCGCACAGTAAAAAAAGAATGGAAAATGTAATTTGTCTCATACAAGTAAGTGCATCTGGATTGCTCAAAAATATTCCGTGTTTCTGTTAAAACTGCGTGTTGGAACGCCATTTAACAAAAGTTTGTTGAGAGTTTAGAGTTATGAATTATGAGTTAAGAGTTATTGGACTGCGTAGCAACTCATAACTCTTAACTCATCACTCTTAATTTATAAAGTTCTTTTCACCTCTTCTTCCTCAAACGCCTCCACAATATCCCCTACTTTCAGATCATTGAAGTTTTTGATGGTTAAACCGCATTCCATACCGGAAGGCACGTCTTTTACATCGTCTTTAAATCTTTTCAGACTGCCCAGTTCTGCGCTGGCGCCTTCGCCTTTGGGATATTCAACAATGCCATCGCGAATGATCCTGACACGGGCGTTGCGGGCGATTTTTCCATCCAGCACAAAGCAACCGGCAACAGTGGCCTTGTCGAACTTATATACTTCCCGTATTTCCACATTGGCCAGTATCTTCTCCTGTATCTTCGGTTCAAGCAGACCTTCCATGGCGCTCTTAATCTCTTCAATGGCGTTGTAAATGATGGAGTAGGTTTTAATTTCCACGCCTTCGTTATCGGCCAGTCTTCCTGCCTGCAATGAAGGACGGCAGTTAAAGCCCACAATTACCGCGTCTGAAGCCGCAGCCAGCAATACATCATTCTCGGTGATCGCGCCCACGCCTTTCAATACCACGTTCACGGCTACCTCTTCAGTAGACAGTTTTTGTAATGAATCGCTCAACGCTTCCACAGAACCGTCCACATCACCTTTAATGATCAGGTTCAGCTGTTTGAAATTACCCAGCGCCAGGCGGCGGCCAATTTCATCCAGTGTAATGTGTTTCTTGGTGCGGATACCTTGTTCACGCAGTATTTGCGCTCTTTTATTGGCTATTTCTTTGGCTTCACCCTCGTCTGCATATACTTTGAATTTTTCACCTGCCTGGGGTGCACCGTTCAATCCCAGAATTTGAACAGGTGTAGAAGGTGGTGCATTGTCCAGTCTTTGGTTGCGCTCATTGGTCATGGCTTTCACACGTCCAAAGTTTTGACCGCTCACCATCAGATCTCCCTGACGCAGGGTACCGTTTTGCACCAGTACGGTAGCCACAAAGCCGCGGCCTTTATCCAGCGAGGCTTCTATGATAGTACCGGAAGCTTCTTTATCAGGATTGGCTTTCAGTTCCAGCAATTCTGCTTCCAGCAGCACTTTTTCCAGCAACAGGTCTACATTCAATCCCTGTTTGGCGCTGAGTTCCTGGCTCTGGTATTTACCGCCCCATTCTTCTACCAGTATATTCATATTGGCCAGCTGCTCGTATATTTTTTTAGGATTGGCGCCGTCCTTATCAATCTTGTTCACTGCAAATATCATCGGCACATTGGCCGCCTGTGCGTGACTGATAGCTTCCTTCGTTTGGGGCATCACCGCATCGTCTGCTGCTACTACAATGATGGCGATATCTGTTACTTTGGCACCACGTGCACGCATGGCCGTAAAGGCTTCGTGACCGGGTGTATCCAGGAACGCTATCTTTTTGCCGTTGGGCAGGGTTACTTCGTAAGCGCCTATGTGTTGGGTGATACCACCTGCTTCGCCAGCTACTACGTTGGCGCTGCGGATATAGTCGAGCAACGAAGTTTTACCGTGGTCTACGTGACCCATGATGGTTACAATGGGCGCGCGGGGCTTCTGCTGTTCCGGATCATCTTCTTCATCTTCCTCCTCCATCTCAGCCTGCTTGTCCATATCTATAAACTCTACATCAAACCCAAATTCTCCTGCAACCAGCTCTATAACGTCTGCTTCCAGGCGCTGGTTGATGGACACCATCAACCCAAGGCCCATACACTTCCCGATAACCTCTGCATAACTCACATCCATCAGGTTGGCCAGTTCGCTGACGCTGATGAACTCCGTTAGCTGCAGCTTGTTGTCCTGCATTTCTTCCGGGTTCTGGTCCGCATTTTCCTGGCGTTTCTCCCGGCGGTATTTTGCCTTAAGGCTCTTGCCACGACCACCGGCGCCTGCCAGTTTTGCCTGTGTCTCGCGTATTTTATCCTGTATTTCTTTTTTGTCGATTTCTTTTACCTCGCGTCTTGCAGCCACACCGCCTCTTTGTGGTGCATTGCCGCCTCTCTTAAAGCCGCCGCCTGCATTACCACCGCGGTTTTGTTGACCAGGAGGTGCGTTGGGATCGCGTTTGATAATGCCCAATCCCGGTCTTCTGGGGGGCTGTCCCACACCACCAGCTTGCTGACCCGGTTGTGCGCCACCCGGATGGCCCTGACCGGGCTGGTGACGTGCCACAAAGGGTTCGCCTTTTTTATCAATGGGGATGCGTTTGCGTTTGCGTTTTTCTTCGTTGGGCTTGGGCCTGGTATCACTGTCTACCGGTAAATCAATTTTACCCAGGATTTTTGGTCCCTCCAGCTTTTCAGCCCGAATGTTTTCAATTACGGGCGCCTGCGCTTCTTCTTCATTTATCTCTTCTGCTTCTACCTGCTCTGTTTTGATTTCCGCCGGTGCAACAGTTTTTGTCTCAACTACAGGTTCTGGACGGGTTTCGGCTTCCTCGCTTACTGGTTCTTCTTTTTCTTTTGGTTCCTCTTTTTTCTTGCTGCCTTTTTTGGGGCGGGTAGAAGAATCAATGGCAGAAAGATCAATCTTATCCAGTACTTTGGGTCCTTCAATTTCCGGGGCTTCTACTTTGCTGATCTCCGGCGCTTTTTCTTCGATGGTTTTTGGTTCTTCTTTCACAGGGGCAACCACCGGCGGCGCAGTAACAACTACTGGCGGCGCTTCCGGTTGTTTTACTTCCTCAACCGGTTTTTTGGCAACGGGTGTCTCCTTTCTAAAGAGAATTTCTTCTTCATCTTTTTTCTTGCGTGCATCTGCACTGCCGCCTTTGGGCAGATCAATCTGATCACTCTTGATTTTTGCAACTTTATCGCTCGCGAATTCCAGTTGCAATGAGCGGTACATGTCTTCAGACAGCTTTGAGGTAGGTTTCAGATCATCTTTACTAAAACCTTTGCCAGAGAGAAATTCAATAAGGGTATCCTTACCGATATTAAACTCTTTGGCGGCAGCCATTAATCGTGGTGTTGTTGTTTCTGACATTCAGTATTTTAAAAATAATAATGATGGTTACCTGTTTTTATCATTGGTTTTTGTTGGTCAAATAACCGCCGGTAAAAACGCTATTGTGTGATCTACTCTTTTTTAAATTCGTTTTCCAGTACTTTTCTTACATCGTCTATGGTTTCTCTTTCCAGGTCTGTTCTTCTTTCCAGCTCATCGGCGGTTAAATCAAGCACACTGCGGGCTGTATCACAACCGATGCGTTTCAGTTCATCAATGATCCAGGTTTCAATTTCATCGCTGAATTCTTCCAGGTCAATATCGAATTCTTCTACTTCGCCTTCATTGTCACGGAATACATCTATGCTATACCCGGTCAATTCCTGCGCCAATTTAATATTCACCCCTTTTCTTCCGATAGCCAGTGATACCTGGTCGGGTTTCAGGTATACATCTGCCTGCATGGATTCATTGTTCAGGTTCATGGTAGTAATCTTGGCAGGCGTAAGCGAACGCTGAATCAGCAACTGGGTGTTAGACGTCCAGTTAATTACATCAATATTTTCGTTTTTCAATTCGCGTACAATCCCATGGATACGGCTTCCCTTCATACCAACGCAGGCGCCTACGGGGTCAATCCTGTCGTCAAAGGATTCTACGGCAACCTTGGCTCTTTCGCCGGGGTCGCGTACAATTTTTTTGATGACAATCAGACCGTCAAAGATCTCCGGTACTTCAATTTCGAGCAACTTAGCTAAAAAATCCGGGCTTGTTCTGGATAGTATAATTACCGGACTATTATTTTTTAGATCCACTCTTCTCACTACTGCACGGATGCTCTCTCCTTTTTTGAAATAATCCTGCGGAATCTGTTCGCTTTTGGGTAATATCAGTTCATTGCCGTCTTCATCCAGCAACAGGATTTCTTTTTTCCAAACCTGGTATACTTCTGCATTGATGATATCACCGATGCGGTCATGATATTTTTTAACCAGCACATTCTTCTTCAAATCACCGATACGGCTGGCCAGTGTTTGTTTGGCTGCCAGGATGGCCCTGCGGCCAAAATCCATGATATCGATGCCTTCATACAATTCTTCGCCTACTTCAAAGTCAGGTTCTATTTTGGCAGCATCTTTATAAGCAATCTCCGCAAGCGGATCATTCACTTCGCCGTCATTGACAATCATACGGCGGCGCATAATTTCCAAATCGCCTTTTTCAGCGTTTACAATTACGTCAAAATTATCATCGCTTCCGTATTTTTTACGCAGCAGGGTTTTAAATACATCTTCCACTACTTTCATCATAGTGGGGCGGTCTATATTTTCCGCATCTTTGAATTCCTGGAACGCTTCAATGAGGTTAATGCTTGCCATATTCCTGTGATTTTGAAAGCCTGGACAACCAGCCTGCAGCGGGTTCTTTATTATACCCGTTTACCTGCCGGTTATTCATGGTTAAAATTTAATTTGAATTTTTGTTGATTTAATATTAATAAATGGGATAGTGTGTTGCACCACTTCCTTTTTTTTATTCTTGCCAATAGTGGATGTTACTTCAATGTCATTTTCATTCACCGCTGTCAGTACACCTTCTGTTAACTGACCGTCTTCCTGTAACACTTCTACATTCCTGCTGATATTCTTCACATACTGCCGGTGCATTTTCAAGGGTTCATCCAACCCGGGAGAAGATACTTCCAGGGAAAAATCGCCTTCCGGGTACAATGCTGCTTCTTCAATTTGTTTATACAGTTTCCGGTTGAGTGAAACACATTTTTCAATAGGCAGGCCTTTATCTGCATCCAGGGCCACCCGAATATTATTGGTCGGTTTTATCCACACATCCACCAGGAAACAATCCGGGTCTTGCTGCAGTAAATCCTGAACCATTCCTGTAATCAATTGTATTTTCGTTTCACTTGCCATTGCTATAAAGGAGAAGGGAACGTTTCCGTTCCCTTCGCTGATTCTTTGTCCGGCACAAATGTACTACATTAATCATATTCCATCCAAATTGTAACTTTCTAAATCGGTTTTTAATTCGCCCGGCGGGCCGTTTATCAAAAAAGGGGGGCATTACACAAACATTAACAGGATTTGCTTGTTCCAATTTGTACTTTTACCCTTGTTATGATACTAAAATATGTACTGTTTGCGCTGGCGGTGTACTTTATTTATAAACTGGTTTTTGACCTGGTAGTGCCCATTTTCCGGACTACCCGCAACATTCGCCGGCAGTTTAGTGATATGCAGCAACACATGCAGGACCAGATGAATGCTACTCAAAATAGCCATCCGGGGCAGCGTGCGCCCCAGCCGCCGCCGGCCAATGAGCCGAAAAAAAGCCATGCAGGCGATTATATTGATTTTGAAGAGGTGAAGTAAACAAGGTACTGATAATGATATTTGCAAAACAAAGCGGCTGACGTATGAAACGCGAGCCGCTTTTAAGTTTATAATAGAGGTGGTTTTAAAACACCCATTGCCACTGAATCCACGACTTCGCGTCTGCTACGTTTACCATGTCATAAGTCAGATTGTCTTCTTTTAGTATAAGATAATAGCCCGCTGGTTCTGCAAACTTGGTCCGTGTATTGGGGAAAGCCGGATTGGCGCCCGCAGGTACGGTACCAAGGGTACCCAGCAATGGAAATATGACGGTACCGCCGGCGGTGAAGGTGGGCGGTCGATAGGCCGCTCCATAGGAAATGGCAATACCACCACTGGCGTTGAAAACAATGGGCGCATACAAATCATAATTGATGTTTCCGCTTACGCCATACTTCGGCCAAAAAATGCTAAACCCTGCATAAGATGGTACGCCGGCAATATTATAGGCATCATCTTTTCCATTTACGTGGAAATTGGTCTCACTAACCCAGTACACACCGTTGTTAACTGCCTTATTCCACCAGGCCCGGGGTGCATTTACGTCGTTTTTCAATGGCGCGATATTACCAGCAATGGTTGCGGGCGTAGACCCGTTTATGGAAGTGCTGATGGTAGAAGTTCCCGGATCCCAGACAATGTTTTCAAACCTGTTCACCGTTGTGGTACCTACCGTTACGGGGGTCACCAGGTTTACGCTGGTGGCGGTAAAATATACACTGCTGCTGACTGATTTCAGGTTGCCTGCACCGTCCAGCGAATTCACATCAACTGATTTGGCTCCGCCCAGTCCGGGCGTCATCTCAAATTGCGAAGCCCCTGCTGTAACCCTTTTAAAGTAGTTCTGGATATTGCCCCAGGCCAACATGGTAGCTTTCAATCCACCGGCGTAATAGGCGTCACGCTGTGCTTTGGTAGCTTTTACCATTACAGCCCCGGCGCTGTTGAGATTGCCTCTCAGCCGGATAGTGTCTCCCAATGTAGCAGCGCTTACACTGTCTGCAAAAGAAAATTCAAAATCGGTTCCCCATCCATATCCTACGCCAAATGGGCTTTTTGATACTGTGGGGTCAGGATCACATGGCACATGCAGATAACTGTAGGTATCAAAAATAAGGGCGGGACGTTGCAATGATTTCACCCGGAAATCAGAAATTTTTGGAACAGCGGCCATAGATGTATCAAAGTCTGAAAACATTCTCACCTTATTACTGTCGTTAAACTCCATAAAATAGGCGAAGGTGGCCACAGGCCCATTTTCACTAACGCCCTGGTTAAAAGCGGTGCCCGTAGTCGTTTCCAGTACTATCCAGCCAAAGGGGGCTTTGGTGAGTTTCGACTGGTAGGCAGCCATAGCATTTGCCACGCGCTGGTCCGGGGTTTCACCGTTAATGGTATCATCAAAAGTCTTTTTGCAACCGGCCAGCAGGCTTACCGCTGCCAGCATATATATCGCTAATTTTTTCATACCCAACAGTGTTTTGATTATTGCAAATAGTTTACAAAAGCAGTACGGCACTTGGCCCTCAATGCATAAAAATCTATATTCCATACCCGCTGAAAATAATCTACTACTACGGCTTCTTTCGCTTTGATGGTTTTGTACCCCTGTGAAGTAGGTCCACCCGCTTGCACCAGTAATTGTTCATATTCGTCATAACCGCCGCTGGGACCGCGTTCACCACCTGCCAGCATGCTGCTGATCATTTCCACGAAATCTTCATCGGGAGCAGCCTGTGCATACTGGGTAATAAAACCGTTTTGACGGGCAGTAACCGGAGGAATATTATACCAGTTGCCGGTATATCCGGAAGAGATAGTTTTAAATGAAACAGGATACAATACATTCTGGTGAAGAATATGACCAAACTCATGGTGCATGGTATGCATGGTTTGTTTGAAAGTGTTGGAGTCTTTCTTCAGCCTGCTGAATACATTCACTTCATATAATAACATGGAAGTACCCCCTTCTGCCTGACCTAAAAACTTGGTGCCATTGGGCAGGTATTCTGCGCTACCGGCCAGTTCCAGTGTTTTTGGAAGAAAACGCCTGAGAAATTGCGTATTACCTGTTTGTTGGGTGTAAGGCAGATAGGCAACATTCAGCAATGCTTTTAACATGGGCACTACCTGGTTCCTGTCCGGCGGTGTAATTGCACTGGGAAAGTCCAGCTGGCCTGGTAACCATTTATAATATACTGCAACATTAAAAGGTACAGTCAGGCTATCGTAAATGAATTTGTCGATGTCGTCATATGTCCATGTATCGCCGCCCAGCCCCGGAGAAGGAGTGGTTAATGGTGTAAAATCGTCTTTCTTACAAGACACCACAGCAGCCATCAGCACAACAACAAGAATCAGTTTTGAAATTATTTTCATCTTAAACAATTTGAGTACTTAAATTATTTTTTACTGGTTTTATCTCGGATTTAATGGAACCCCATATTGCGCCGCTTCTACAGGTACCTGTAATACACGTCTTTTGTCAGTAGGCGCAATGGTAGCTACTATTGTTCCGAAATCACTGCCGCTATACCTGATCACCGGTCTTTTTAAGCGAATGATATCAAACCAGCGCAGGCCTTCCTGCATATAGGTAAAGCGTTTGAAATCCAATGCCGCTTCAATCAAGGAAAGATCTGCGGAAAGACCGTAAAACGCCGTTGCTTTTGCAGCAGATACATTGTGTGTGGCGGGGTTATAAGATTTAATATTACGGCTCACCCAGGCGTTCAGGTCGTTGATGGCAGCGGCCTGATTGCCTGTTCTTACATAGGCTTCGGCCCTGTTCATGAGTATCTCTTCTGCGCTGAATAAGGGCGCACTTCCGTAACGGCTGTCACCGGCATTATAAGGGTTCCATTTGGGGAAGTTGAATACCTGAGGGGTTGCGCCATAAGTAATAATGCCCAGTGCTCCGCCGGTGACATTACTGGCATTAATGAAATTTGAATTGATGCCCTGCCCATAACCATACCGGTAAGAAGCATAGTTATCAAAATAGTTACTCTGAGTTTCCTGCAGTAATATATTCGCCGGGTCTGATGACTGATTGTAAGCAATGGCCAGTTGTGCATATTGCAAAACTGCATAATTGGTTACCTGGTCCCGGAGTAATGACGCAGGCGCTGCTGTTCCAAACACAGCAGAAGCGTGGGTAATCACTTTTGCATAGTCTTGTTTAAATAGATAAAACCGGCTGGCAAATGCATGTGCGGCCTGCAGTGTAAAATGAAACTTGGGTGCAGTGCCGTAAATCTTATCCTGTATCAGCGAAAGACCCCGCACCAAATCACTTTCTATATTGGCGTATACGGAGGCAACGGTACCTCTCTCATATGTTTGAAACACATTGTCCTGGGGTTTTACAACATATGGCACTCCCGGATCTGAAGCTGCAGTAGCAGGATCGTAGGGTTTTGCAAACAAACACACCAGCATAAAATGCGCATAAGCCCTGCACACCAGCGCTTCCCCTTTTTGTGCAGAATACAAGGCAGAATCAGGTCCATTGCAATAACTGAGCGCCTGGTTGGCTACTGCAATGGCTTTATAACAGGAATCCCAATACGCAGTAGGCGAATCGAACTTAACGGTGGTAATATCTTCAAACCGGTAAGCCTGCGAATTGATCTGGTAAGATTCCGGATCGGCGGTGGCAGGTGCGGCACCTTTATCTTCGGCATTATCACTCAATGGTTCGGTAAAAGCCATATAAGTGGCGTGCGGATAGGCAGAAGTAAGCAATTGAGTGACCTGGTCCACACTGGTAATGACAGCCCGGTTATCGGGCAGTTTATTAAGCGTTTTACTGCAGCTGGCTATTCCAATGACAAGCGCAGAAAAGAATATAATTTGAAAGATGTTCTTCATACTGAATAATATTTTTGATTACAGCCCCACTTTTAATGATAAAGTAACTTGTTTGTTTACCGGCAAGGCTACACCACCGGTATTAAAGAACTCAGGATCCTGTCCATGCAAACGGCTGTCGGAATAAATTAGGGCCAGGTTATTACCGGTAAGTGACAGGGAGCCGCTTTTCATTCCCCATTTATTGATAAAAGCGAGTGGGAAATTGTAATTGAGGGTAACTGCCTTTAACCTTACAAATCCGCCATCCGCCACGCGGTCGTGCGAAAAATTATAGTTATTATACGGGAATGAAGATTGTTGTTGCAATGAATAACCGGACCCAGAATACATTTGAACGGATGGTATATTGGTCAGCTTTTCATCTCCGGGCAATTCCCACCTGCGGCCAAATTCATTTGGCAGTGCATCCAGGTCGGAATAATAAGAACCATAAGTGGGTGTGAGCCGGATCTTATTACCTGCCTGATAGGTGATCAATACGTTTACTGAAAAATCTCTGTACCGGAAGGTGTTGAACCAGCCACCGGTAATGGTGGGGTCGGAAGGTCCTTCATACTGCAGGTAAGAGGTATTAAGACTTTGCAAATTGTTTTGCGCGCTCACTTTTCCACTGTCGTTTACATACAACGGGTATCCCAGGTAGCTGTCCAGGCCCTGGTTGCGCAAAGAGAACAATCCCCTGACGGGGTAACCTTCCTTGGCACCGCCGCCTTCACCTACCAATGCCAGTATATTGGGCGTATTTTTTAAGTTGGTAATGTTGGTAATGTTTAAACCGAAATTGAGCGTGCTGGTAATGCCCCAATTCTTTTCCACCACAATTTTGCCGTTAAGTGAGATATCCAAACCATAAGATTTCAGGTCGGCATAGTTGGCATATTGATTTACCTGACCGCCAATACCCGCCGTGCGTACGATACCGATGAGATCGAAACTTTTGCGGCGGTAGTAGTCAACAGTCAATCCCATTCTTTCATCCAGGAAACCGATATCGGTGCCCACGTTCAATTCATATTTCTTTTCCCAGGTAAGATCAAGGTTCTGCAGGTCCTGGATATTGATAGCAGTTTGCTGGTCTACGCTGTTCTGCCGATAGGTAATCAAAGATTTTAGTATCGTAGTGCTGTTGATGGCATTTCCGATACTGGCGTTCAAACCATAACTGGCTTTAAACAACAGGTGACTGATGATCTTTTTATTAAAATCTTTCATGAAATTTTCCTGATCTGCATTCCAGACACCTGCTACCGTCCAGGTAGGCAGCCAACGGGCCTTGGAAGAGCTGCCCATCCGGTTAGAGCCATCGGTACGGGCTGTACCCATAATGGTATAACGGTCTTTGTAAGTGTACTGGGCATTGGCGTAGAACGCTACGGCCCTGTCGTACTCCGGAAACAAGCCATAATAAGTACCACTGGTTTCCACCATTTTCTTGAAAAAGCGATAATCTACAAACGGGGTTCCGCCGTTATTATACTGGTAACCTACACCTGCGTTGTTAGATGTTTGCCTGTCTGTAGACCTGTATTCCTGCCCAATCAGTGCATTTACCTGATGCATTCTGTCGTTGAATGCACGGGCAAATGTGATGGTGTTCCTGAACGTATAATTGGAAAGGGTTCTGTCTGTGCGTTTGTACAAACCGCCGTGTGGCAAAATGGATATTGCCTGTGCAAACGGAAGAGACGGATCCTGGTAAAGGAATGGATTGCTCTGGTTGAGGATGGTATTGTATCCCGGCTGATTGGGATCTCCCACACGGTAGGCATTGGCCGCATTGGCGTCGTCCAATATATCATGTTCTTCTGTTGTTTTCACATAGCGCACAGCGCCCAGGAAATCGTATGTAAGAAATGGTGTGATTTTGTAGGTGAGGTTGCCCTGCAGTTTTCCATCCAGCAAATGCAGGTCGGTATAATTATTCTTCGTTTCATACAGGATATTAAACGGAGCGTAATCTTTTGTTGAGAAGTTATAAGAGCCGTCATCATTATAAGCAGGCAGTGTGCGGCTGGTATTCAGTGAATAGCTGAAGGGATTTATATCAAAATTTCTTGAGAAAGAACCCTGCAGCGGATCTGAATTCCTGTTTTCTGTTCCCGATGTTCTTTGCGCGCGCACGTTACCCGTTACCAGGAAACCAAAGGAGAGTTTCTTTGATACATTATAGTTTTGCCGTGCGGTAACAATGTAGCTTTTTACTTTGTCAGCAATGGTCCAACCCGGGTCTGTATAAAAACTGGCCGACAAATAAGATTGTGACTTATCGGAACCGGAAGAAACGCTGAGTGAGTGCTGTTGGGTAACGGAGTTTTTGAACAACAGGTTGAACCAGTTGGTATTGATATTGGCATATTTCATAAGCCAGGCCTGTCTTCCCTCAGGCGTATTCTGAACGGCAAAATTACCATTGGCATCAGGCGTTTGTACCAGTTTGGCCAGTTCACCATAAATACCCGTGTTACGGGCGTTTACCAATTGCGGGTAAAGCAGCAGGGCTTTTCTTTCCAGTTCCGCGTTTAAAGAAGTCTGCTCAGCGGAACTCATCACATCATAATCTGCGTAGGAGGGTTTTAACTGTACACCAAAGTTACCGGTGTAGCTGATAAGTGGTTTACCGGACCTTCCTTTTTTGGTCGTAATTACTACCACACCATTCATCGCCCTTGCGCCATAAAGCGCGGCAGCAGAAGCATCCTTCAGAATATCGAAAGTTTCAATATCATTGATGTTAAGGCCGGCTACAGAAGAACCCAGCAGCGTACTGGCATCGCCGCTGCTCAACTGTTCATTTGATACGTTTACGATATCTTCCAGCACTACACCATCTACCACCCACAACGGTTTGTTTTCACCGTTGATAGAAGTAGCGCCGCGGATGCGTAGTTTGGGCGCTGAACCAAAACTGCCTGATACGTTTTGAACCGAAACACCGGCGGCACGGCCTTCCAGCATTCGGCTTACATCGGTAATACCGTCAATCTTTACATCGGCCGCCTTAAGCGTTACTGAAGCACCTGTAAATTTTTTACGATCTATTTTCTGGAAACCAGTTACTACCACTTCATCCATACTGGTAATACTTTCACGCAAGGTTACGTTAACCGTTTCGGTAGCTTTTACCTGAATGGTTCTAAACCCTACCATGGAGAGTGATAGTACAGCGGATCTTTTTACTCCCTTCAATTCAAATTCTCCATTGTTATTGGAAGTGGTTGCTTTTTTTGTTCCGATGGCCTGTACTGTTACACCCGTCAGGCGGTTGCCGCTGGAATCTGTAATAACGCCTTTTATATCGATGGAACCGTCAGCCGGATTTTGGGCAAATGCCGAAGGACCAATAAACATAAGCCCCAATAATAGCATCAGTAAAATTTGCCAGCTGTTCGGTTGTTTCTGTTGAAAGGGTAAACTTCGCCTGCAGGTTCCAAAGCGCAAAGCAGTGCCAAAAGCTCTCACATGCATAGTAAATTGTTTTTGGTTACAAAAGCCAACCGATTTCATGAAAGAACAAGGTATAGCAGCAGAAATCGATGGTTAACAAATTTATACAAAACACCCCATGAACATGAACCGCACCTCATATTTTAATTGAAATATTTTTTGAAGATTTCATGCAGCGTTTTCAAACTACCCAGTTTCATTGTTTGATGTTACATTGGTTTGATGTTATCAGGCGCAACCTGCACCGCACAATCTTTACAACGCAATCAGGCCGGCACGTTAGCTTATCAAGTGAAGTGATGGCAGCCACCCCGCTCATTGCATATAATACTGCCACAATCCCGAAAAGGTTGCTTTAGAAACAATCATGGTGGGGGCCTTACTTACCCGGATGCCAGCAAAAACAACAGTCTACTAAAATGGTCTGGATCTGAAGGAGGTGGCGGCAGAATACTCAACTTTTCTGAAACAGGGGTATATCCAATATGGTTAAAGGTGGTTCAAGGAAAAAAGTTTGCATGCCCACTGCCTCCGCTCCGCTGAAATTGGAGGCCGTATCATCAATAAACAGGGTTTCGGCAGCATTTAAATTATTTTCATCTAATACCAGCTGATAGATTGGTGCATGGGGTTTACGCAAATGAACAGCGTGCGAATAATAGGCTTTTTCAAAAATATCTTCCAGTCGCTTACCTGTTTCTTTATACAGCTGATCCTGGAAAGCGCGGTGGTGAAGGGAATTGGTATTGCTCAGCAAAAAAATGCGATACTGTGTTTTAAGCTTTTCCAGTAATTGAATACGTGCCGGCGGAAAATCAAGCAGCAGTGCATTCCAGGCATGAATGATATCTTTTTCCGCAAGCGGGCGGCCGGCAATTTGCTGTATGCCTTTTACAAATGCCGCATCATCTATTTTTCCGATTTCATATTCTTCAAAAAAGGGCGTGATATGAAACTGTGTCATATGCTGCCGGAAATCAGTAAACCCAAGATCGGCAAACGCATTTTCTGTCTTTGCAAAATTTATATTGAGGATAACCCCACCCAGATCAAAGATGATATTTTTTATTGCAGGCATGGAGCGAAGATATTTTAAATGATGAATTTTGAATTTTAAATTATTGCGCAACCCCGCGCCGCTCCAATTCAAAATTTAACATACACCATTCAAAATATTAATTCACGATTCTCATATTGCGCAAGCCGCGCTGAAACTGCCGGGGTATCGGCATGCCACTGTTTTGCTGACTGCCTTTGCGTATATTATAGGTAAAGCTTAACATAAGATAACGGTTCAGTACATTGGTGCGGGTATCCTGCAGATAATTATCGCCGGTGCTGCGGGTCAAGCTTTTATTCTGGTTCAGTATATCATAAACCGCCAGTTTAATTTCACCATCCTTCTTTTTAAAAATCTGCAATGCCAGGCTGGCATTCCAGTATGCTACGTGTTGATTATACCCTGCAGAAAGACCAGAATTAACAGTATAATCAAGATCAGTACCCGCTACCAGCCGTTTAAAAAATGTATAATTGATCTCAGGCGAATAGGTTTGTGTATAATATTCGCTGTTGAGGTTGGATTGCAGGCTGTATTTAAATGTATTGTAAGCAACACTGCCATTAAATCCGAGGTCCAGTTGTTTACGGTTGTAATTGATGCCGAGCGATTGCGTAACGATCAAGCCATTTGTATAATTTCTTTGCTTGTACAAAAGGCTTACATCTTTGTTATAAATGATAAAAGTGGTGGCATTGATATTTCCGCCTTTTAATTTCTTCATGGTTTTTCCATAGGTAAAAAACAGCGATGCATTGTACGCGCCGTTAAGATTAACGGGCCTGGTAAGTTGTACGCCGCGGCTCAATGTATCAATGCTGTTCGCAATTTTATTTTGGGTAAGCGAAGCATTTACATTGAATGCAATAAACTGGAAATTCGCCAGCACAAAACGGTTATACCCCATATTCAGGTTGTGTATGAATTCCTGTTTCAAATCCGGATTACCTGTTCTGATGTTCTGCGGATTAGAAACATCCTGCACATTCTGTAATTGCGAAGTAGATGGCTGGTTGGTACGGCCGCGGTAATTGAGCCGCAGGTTTTGGCCTGGTTTTGGCGTGTAATTGAAACTGGCATTGGGGTTGAAATTCACATAGTTTCTTGTAATGACAGAATCTTTGCTGCTGCCGTTGTTAAATACATGACTCTCCAAAGAAGCGAACTGTACAGAACCTCCCAATTGGTAATTGTATTTTTTCTTTTGTACCCTGAAATTGCCGCCTACCCGGTGGGCAATAAAGCTATTGGTGAAGTAATTTGTTTGTAATGGGTTCGGCTTTTCATATTTACCGCTGAGCGTATCAAAATTATTCGTCCTTTTGTCAGAATTATTCTGGTTATTGCTGTACGCATAATTCAGTTCTATCAATTTGTTTTTACCGACTGGTTCGGTATACGACGCACTTACCACATTGTTATTGGAATTTGTTTTTTGCGACGACTCGTAATGCTGGCTCAAATATTTGGATAGCGTGTCGCCATTTGGGGTAAACAGCACCTGCGGCGATATATTCAGGCCATTGCCCGTACTATGATTATAATTATTACTGAAACCCAGCGTAAATGTTCTGCCTGTTTTATTCAATCTTCTGCGGTAAAGCAAATTATTATTAAGGCTGATACCATCTCTGTCGTTTGAATTATAGGTGTTGCCTGCCAGCGCCCGGTATTGCTGCGCTCGTTTCACGGAAAACACGGTAGATGTATCATTGCTGAACCCATCTGAATGTTGTACCGTAAAACTGGGCGTGTACAAAATGGAATTCATGGAATCTATCCGGTATTCAAAGCGCAGATTGAACCGGTGGCTGGTATTCTGGTTTTCAGAAACCTTATCGTCGTTACTGTTGGTGGTAGAGTCGTTCGGGAAAAAAGTTTGCCTGAAAATATTTTGTACTGACGTGTTTTTAGTGTGCGATATAAAATAACTTCCGCTGACATCAATTTTATTGCTCCAGCTGTCGCGGTAATTGAGACCGCCGGAAATGCTGGATGTAATACCATTGGACGAACCTCCAAAACCCAGTCCTGCAATACCACCGCGGGTAGCAACCATTTGTCCAACTCCGCCCAATCCCCCTCCGGGTCCGCCACCGCCCGGACCGCCGCCTCCGGGACCTCCGCCAAATCCGCCACCGGGCCCGCCATTGCCGAAGCCACCCATGGTGCTGATGATATCTGAAAAAGAAAAGCCCTGTTTATTGGTATTGTTTACCGCACCAATCAGGGATAGTTGGCGGTTGCCCTTGAACCGGTTAAAGGAAAGGTTGTTGTCATAACGGTTATCTGTACCTGCACCTAAGTTTATTTTGCCGAAGTAACCATTCTTTTTATCTTTTTTCAGCTTTATATTCATTGCCTTTTGGCGGCTGCCGTCATCAATCTTTGTAAACTTTGCCTGGTCGCTCATGTCATCAAATACCTGTACACTTTCCACCATATCTGCCGTAAGGTTTTTGGTAGCCAGCTTGGGGTCGGTACCAAAAAATTCCTTTCCGTCTACATATACTTTTTGCACCGTTTCACCTTGCGATTTTACAGTACCGTCACGGTCTACCTGCACGCCAGGTAATTTTTTCAGTAGTCCTTCCACATCTTCATTGGGCTTTGTTTTAAACGAACTGGCGTTGTATTCTACAGTATCCTTCTTTACGGTGATGGGCGGGCGCTCCACTATAACCTCCTGCAAAGTGGTGCTTTTCCTTTCCATATAAATGACCCCGAAATCAATAATGGGTTTATCTTTTGTAATAGCGAATATCCGGTTTACACTTTGATAGCCGCCAAATGTTATGAGCAGCCGGTAGCGGCCTTCTTCTATTCCCTTCATTTCAAACTGGCCTTTTTCATTGGCGGTGGTAAAACCGGTGGAGGAAGAATCTTTCAGATCAAGCAGTGAAAGGGTAGCCCTCTTCCATGGTTTGTTTGCTGAGTGTATCTGCCAGCTTACCGCGTATGATTCCGGATACCGGTTTTTGTGCTGCCAGCGGCAAACTGACAACAAGCAGCAAAAACAGCAGCAAGGTTCGGCTCATAACAAAGGTTTGTACCTGCGAAAATATCTGTTTGTACCGGATACGCATCTAAAAACATGGATAGTCGGCGAATGGAGTGGTTGTGCAGGCGAACGGAAGTTATTTTGAATTATGAATTTTAAATTTTGAATTGGCAGGTTCCGGCTTTTGCGTGATAATTCACGCCGGATATTTACGTCAAACTTGCTTTGCTTCCCCAGTATCACCCTGTTAGCAAACGAATAATTTAAAATTCAAAATGCATCATTTAAAATAATCAAAACCTCCGCCTCCCTCCACCATCCATGCCATCCGGCATATTGCGGATGCCGTTGCGCATATTATGGAACATACCCGGCATTTTCTGTCCCTGACCCGCGAACCGGCGCAGGTTATACGTGAAGGTAAGCATGGCATAACGGGTAAGCACATTTGATTTTGTATCCTGTATGGTATTTGAAGAAATGGTGCGGGTAACGCTGACGTTCTGGTTGAGCAAATCAAATACCGAAAGCCGGATTTCGCCCTGCTTGTTTTTAAATATTTGTTTTGCCACCGATGGGTTTAGTAATGGCACGCTTGAATTGTAACCGGCCGGGCGGTTACCATTATAGGTATAATCGAAATTGGCTGCCACCAACCAGCCGTTGTTGGTATAGTAGGTGAATTCTGCAGATACCACTTCTGTATAATAATTAAGGTTCTGGGTGGCCTGCAGTGAGTTCCTGGCTATATAATAAGTAGTGGCGGCACTCAGGTTCATGTCAAAATGATCTTTCAGGTTGGTTGTCCACGAAATGGTTTCACCCAACGTAGTGTTGTGCGAGTAGGCACTTACATTGTTGATCAAAGTCTGACTTTGTGCGTATCCCGCATTGGTGATAAAATTCAGGTTGCTCTTCGGCTTCTTTAGCGGAAAGCCATAATTGAAATAACCATTGAGGTTATAGGTACCACTGAGGTTAACAGGTGTAATAAGTTGTGCACCCCTGGCATTGGGTGGAGAAGGCAGGTACACCACCGAGTTCTGGATATCATTGCTAATCATACTGGCATTGATAGTGGCAAACAACACGCGCTGGGTAACCGGGTTAAAATTGGTATACAGCAGGCGCAGGCTATGAGTAAACTGTTGTTTCAGATTGGGATTGCCCTGTGTAAAATTGATAGAGTCTGTTGTAGCGATAATGGGCTGCAATTGATTGATACCTGGTTGCCCCGTTCTGCCCGAGTAATTTACCCGCAGGTTTTTTGTTTTTGAAAAAATATATTGAAAATTAACCGTGGGGGTAAGGTTCACATAATGCTGGTCTATTTCTGTACGCTTGGTGGTATTAATACTATTTACGGAACGCGCCTGTACGCCTGAGCCCACACTAAGATTGTATTTGGCATTTTGAACGCGGTAGTTAACCGTTAGCCGGTTCGACTGAAAAGTATTTTCAAAAGCATTGCTGTAAAGACTGTCGAAATGATCATATTTGGAAGAGACATTGTTAAGCGAATAGGTATACCGGTCTGAAATATTCCTGCTGTAAGAATAATTGTAATTGAATTCGAGTATTTGGTTCTTTCCAATTGGTTCTGTATAGGAAATAGTCGGACTTACCGTCAATGCCTCAGCATGGGAAATAATACGCTGATTCAGCGTGTCTGTGTAATCCGTCGGTAAAAAATGCGAATTAAGAGCATAGTTAGTACCCGTCACATTGTTCAGACTGTTTTGCACATTCAGGTCTGCAGAAATAGTACGGAATTTCTTTTTGAATTTATGCCGGAGCAAAAGATCATATTGCCCGTTATTGCCGTCATTGGTCTGTGACCCGTTTGATTTGGTGTGGTAAACCGGTACACCTTTTTCACTGCCACCGTTATACTGTGTTTCCTGCGAGCTAACGCTGGTGGTGTGCTGAAACCCGATGTTCGGGCGGAAAATAAGTGAGTTATTGGAATCCAGCTGTTGTTCAATATTAAAATTGATGCGGTGGTTTTGATTGGTTCTGATGGAATGATTGTCCTGGTCAGTAAATGCAGATGAATCTGGTGTGATGATATTTTGCGTGAGGCTTTGCTGATCGGTTCCTACATGCTGGCTGTTATAAAAATAACTGCCGTAGGCTTGTGTAGACGGACTCCAGTTATCGCGGTAGTTAAGACCACCTGCCCAGGTAGTAGTAATGCCGGAACCGGTAGAACTACCCCGTCCTCCTCCGCCTCTTCCGCCGTTGTTACCCCCGCCCAAAATATCCTGGATGCTGAAATTTTGTTTATTTACATCATTGGCCTGCCCCAGTAAGGAAATTTGTTGGGTGCCGTTGAAACGATGAATATTCAGACTGTTATCATAAGTGCCATTGCTGCCAGCGCCGGCTACTGCTTTTCCAAAAAAACCTTTGCGCTTGTCCTTCTTCGTGACAATATTGATTGTCTTTACGCGGTTGCCATCATCAAAACCGGTGAATTTGCTTTGATCGCTCTGGTCGTCAAAAACCTGTATTTTATCAATTACATCCGGGGGCAGGTTCTTGCTGGCAAGTTTCGGATCGTCAGAAAAAAAGCGTTTGCCATCTACCAGTATTCTTTGTACCTGTTCGCCCTGGGCGGTTATGGTGCCGTTTTTATCTACTTGTACGCCCGGTAGTTTTTTAAATAAATCTTCCGCAACCGCATTGGGTTTTGTTTTATAGCTGCCGGCATCAAATTCAACGGTATCTTTTTTTATGGTGATGGGTGGCTTTTGAATTATCACTTCCTGCAGCATGCCGCTCTTTCTTTCCATGATGATTGTTCCAAGATCTGCCGCAGGTTTTTGTTGGGTGATAGCAAAAACCCGGCTTTGGTTTTCATACCCTTCAAATGTAACCAACAGGCGGTAGCGGCCTTCGGCGATATTTCTTATTTCAAAGGCTCCCTTTGCCTTTGCCTGCCCATACCTGGCTGCTGCATTGGAATCATTGAGATTGAAAAGAGCGAGGGTAGCGCCGTTCATGCTTTGCTTTCCGGAAGTGTCAGCAATGTTGCCTGTTACAATGCCTGTCACTGCCTGTTGCGCAAATCCCTGCAGGCAATATAGCATGATGCCCATACCCATCCATACAAAACGCAGCGACAATCTTTTCATGAAACAGCCATTGGTGCAAATGGTTAGAGGCCATTGTGCCTGTAAACCTGCTGGCAGGACCAGATATTTTTAAAAAACAATTTGTTAACGAAAAAATATTATGGCTACTTAATTTTTTCGGATAGCTCCAATTGCGAGACTTCGCATTACCTAACGCGTCGCAGCATTTGACGCGCGAACTAGTCTCGTAAAATAGGTATATTAACAAAAAAGCGAAGCATTTAATTGCTTCGCTTATACAGTTTAATCACTTTATCAACTAAACAAATACTCCACATCCGCCCGTGTAAGGCTTTTTACAAAACCTTCATCGTCCGTAATCAGGTCCCTGGCAAGCAGGCGTTTTCTTTCCTGCAGTTGCAGAATTTTATCTTCAATGGTGTCTTTACAGATCATGCGGTAGGCAAAAATATTTTTTGTTTGCCCGATACGGTGGGTACGGTCGATCGCCTGTTGCTCAACTGCGGGGTTCCACCACGGGTCTACGATGTACACGTAATCTGCTGCGGTAAGGTTAAGACCCACGCCACCTGCTTTCAATGAGATCAGGAACACGCGGCATTCATCATTGTTCTGGAAATTCTGGATGGCTTTCTCGCGGTCAATTGCAGAAGTACTTCCGTCGAAATACTCAAACTTAACATCCAGTTCTTTTAGTTTTTCTTTTATCAGCGCCAGCATACCGAGAAACTGAGAAAATACCAATGCTTTGTGGTTGCTGATATTCTCGGTAATCTCCCTGGCCAGCTCTTCCAGTTTGATGGAATGGTTTTCCATTTTCTCCGACTCATTCAGGATAGCCGGTGAATCGCAAATCTGCCGCAGCTTCATAAGACCCTGTAAAATGGTCAGCTGTGATTTCTGGATGCCCTGTTCCTGGATAGTGCCCAGTATCTTATCACGGTAATCGTTGCGGTAAGCATCATAAATCGTTCTTTGCTCATCTTCCATTTCGCAGAACAATACGGTTTCCACTTTTTCCGGCAGATCTTTCGCCACCTGTTCTTTGGTACGACGCAGTATGAAAGGAAACAGTAATTTCCGGAGGTGGTCTTTTTGATCTTTTTCCCCAAATTTATCGATGGGTATGGCAAATTCATTCCTGAAAAATTCCATGCTGCCCAGCATACCGGGGTTCAGAAATTCATTTGCGCAAAAATGTCGAACGTATTGTTCTGGAGCGGTGTACCACTCATGCACAACCGGTTTTTTGCTTTCAGCAGTCCGGCCGCGCGGGTTACTTTGCTGGCGGGGTTTTTAATGGCCTGGCTTTCATCCAGCGTAACATAATCAAACTCGTTTTCTACAAACAATTTAATATCGCTGCGGAGCGTACCGTAGGTTGTAATAATTACGTTGAATTTTTTGAAATGGTCTTTCTCCCGAGAGCGATCGCCCCCATGATGTATATGATAAGTGAGTTCCGGTGTAAATTTTTTGATTTCGTTTTCCCAGTTAAACATCAGTGTGGTGGGACAAACCACCAGCGCATTCAACTTCCCATGTACATCTTTGTAATGCTGCATGAAAGTGAGTGCCTGCACGGTTTTACCCAAACCCATATCATCTGCCAGAATACCACCCCATCTTACTTCAGTGAGGTAATTGAGCCATTGAAAACCAAATTCCTGGTAGGGGCGCAGTATCGCCTTTAATGATGGGGGTGGCGGTATTTCAGTAATACTTTTAAAGCCGCGGAGCTTATCGTATTTTTCTTCCAGCTGTATAAACAGTTCTTCTTCATTGCGGTTCTCGTAGAGTTCGTCTATAACACTCATGTGGTATTGAGAAAGCTTCAGTGTTTCCTGCTTGCCTTCACCCACCCTGAACAGTAAAGAATATTTTTTTATCCATTCTTCCGGCAAAATACCCAGTGTACCATCGTTCAGCTGTACAAACTGTTGCTTGTTTACCAGTGCTTTTTTTACTTCGGCAATGGTTACCTTTTGATCACCAAAGACAATATCCACTTTCGCATCAAACCAGTCTGTATGGCTGCTGATATAGATTTTCGTCTGCGGCTTAGCGGTATTGAAGCGGAAATTTTTCAACGCCTCAAAACCGTATACCGGTACTTTCTGATCCTTCATGGCATCCACAAAAAGAAAGAACCAGTTATTGCGCAGTACATCGGCTCCCTTCAGCACCAAATTGTATGAACCTTCCGGTTTTATAAAATTTGAATGCAGTGCTTCCAGCCTGCCAATGAATTCCTGTTCGGCCGCTTTATTACGGTGTACAATCAGCACTTTGTCACCATCGGGAACAATGATCTCATCTTTATCCCCGGTTCTTACTTCAAAACCTTTGTACGTAAATACGGGCTGAAATACCAGGTAATCAGATTTCTCCTGCAGTAATAATTTTTTCTCGGGTTCACCATCTTTATAGGAAGAGACCAGCGCCGGGTCAAATTCTACCTGATATTTTTTTGCCAGCGGCAACACATAACTGCGTACCTGTTTGGGCCAGTCTGCCTTTGAAATAAGCATGTTTCCATGGGCAGTAAACGGATTGGTCTTTTCCACGTCTTCTGTATCCTTCCACAGGTACAGATTCTCCTCATAGAAAAACATCAGGTTACTGGCCAGCTGGTTTTCCTGCAATTGCAACTCTTTGCCGTTGACCTTTACCCAGCAGGTAATTTCGTAATTATTTTTTTTGGGTGCTATTTTAAAAAAAGGCACGATGGCTTCGGGCACTATACCTACCAGTCTGAGATTTTCGGTCTTAAAAGGCTTATGGCCGTTGAGATAAAAAACAAAGGGGTTGATAGCAATATCCGTAAATAATTTTTTCAGCTTGGGGTGCAGGTATTCAATCATCAGGTTGCGGGTTTCCTCCGGCAATTCATCTGTATCCTGGTGAATAATGTTTTCCCAAATGCCGCTGAAGGGAGAATTACGGTTAAGGTACCTCGTTACCTCGGCTTCCTGCATTCGCCTGATAGCGGGAACCAGCAATTTGTCTTCATCATTCAGGATATCTATATTCACAAACTTACTGAGATCAATCTTTTCTACTTTGGAAACGAATTTTTTCTGATCATTATCGCTTTCCCCCTGCACCACTTCCACTAAAAAGAAGGGATAGGTTTTATAATTAAAATTGAAGACAACACCGAGACGTTGCGCCGGACCTGCGGCTTTCCGTTCTTCTTCTGCAAGCACCGCAACAGGTTCATCTACCAGCACCGGTTTGGGTTTGCTTGCAGCCAGTGGGTTAATTCTTTTAATGGATGTATCCAGTACGCGCAAAAAAGGCTTGCCTTCTTTGTAAGCGAATTCAAATTTTCCTTTCAAATCGTCACTCAGGGAATAACCATACGCTTCCAGCAGTTTGTTTTTTTCATTGTCCCAGTTCCGGATGGTATCAAAGTAGTGGGCGCCGTGTTTATTGTATAACTGCAGCAGCACAATTACTTTGGGCAGGCACAAAGGATGCGTAGTGTCTTCATACTCGCAACTGGTATCCAGGTTTCTTTCTTCATTTTTTTTGATCACCACTTTATACACCGTACCATCCAGGTCTACCGAGGCTTTTACCATTTCATCCTTTGCATACTCTATCACAGCCTTGTTGGAAGCCAGGAATTTTTCAGCATCATTGATGGTTTGGGCAGAGCAAAGGAGCCGGATGGTTTTTAGATCGATGGTTTTCATCTTTACCACCGTATGCCGTTGATCGTATACCACTTCTTCGGCTTTCAGCAGGTTGCGGTCCAGCAGCTCCTGTAATTGTATAAGTGCCCCCGCTTCGTGCCGGCAAATATCGCCCAGGTTATACGGGCAACTGCAGCGTATAGACATGGTCTTGGGGTCTTTAAAATGCTGCACATATACTTTGTAATAAGTGCTATAACTGTCATCTTTTACCCTGAATGTAACTGAGCCCATCAATTCATCATATTCTATCAGCTCTACAAAGCCGATGGCATGAATTTTTTTGCCCCTCCGGATAACCTCGTCCGTTCCGTTGGTATACACATACTTGATAAGGTGCGGTAACGCCATGCTTTTTCCCTGTTTACTGGTTCAGAACCGTTTTTACATACAAAATTTGTCCTGTTGCTCTAGCCTTTCTTGCGCACAGGCCGATCTGCAAAAGTAAAGGAAAAAAACTGAGCTTTGGAAACAAAACTGCATTATTAATAGCAAGTTGTTGGTCAGCCGGAAGCATTTAAAATCCACCTTTTTTATCATCCCGGCGCCTTTTTGGTTTGCCCGCCGGTAATGGGCTGGTTGCCAATATGGCCACGAAAAAAAGGCAGGGCAGTATGGCAACAGGTTGCAGCTGGTGCCAGCACACAAACTAATTGTAAAATTTACAGCATAACCACCAGATTATCATTTGGTCTTATACCTTTGTGCCGAGACCAAACTTTCCATATGTTCCGTTTTGTAATTGCCAGCGCCGCATCGTTGATTGTGTTTACCGGCAGCGCTGTTTCCCAGAAATTAAAAAAAGCCGATAAAGCGGTTATCAGCAACCTGGAGGCCCATGTCAGCTACCTGGCAGATGATAAACTAGAAGGCAGACGTGCGGGTTCAAACGGTGAAAAGCTGGCCATGGAATATATTGCCACACAATTTGCAACCGCCGGCCTTGCTCCAAAAGGAGATAACAATGGCTGGTACCAGCCATTCGACATTAATGATGGCAAGGCAATAGGAAAAGAAACTTACCTGCTCATCAATGGCGGGGAAATTAAACAACCCGGGTTTTTTCCGTTGATTGGCTCCCCCGACAAAGTGATTGAAGCCGCCCCCTCTATAGCATTGCGCGAACCGGGCATGCCCTGGTTCCTGAACCTGAAAGAAGAACTGGAAAACAATGCTGCCAATCCGCATTTTGATGTGCAGGCTTATATTCAGAAACAGGCAAAAGACGCAGCGAATAAAAAAGCCATTGCCCTAATCTTGTACAACAGTGGTACCGCCGCTGATGGATTGCATTTTGATGGCAAAGAAAAAGCGGAACCGCTTCCCATACCAGTTATCTACGTGCAAAAAGACATTGCTAAAAAATATTTTGGCGATGAAAGCGCTATCGTGGAAATAAAATTGAAAGCGGCGTTTACTGATAAAAAAAGAACCGGTCACAATGTGATAGGCTATATAGACAATGGTGCTCCTACGACCGTTATTTTGGGTGCGCATTTTGACCACCTGGGTTATGGGGAAGATAATAATTCGTTATACCGGGGTACTGAGAAACAAATACACAATGGGGCCGATGATAATGCCAGCGGTACTGCTGCGCTGATTGAGCTGGCAAAGTTGCTGAAGAATGGGAAACTGAAAAAAAACAACTACTTGTTTGCCGCTTTCTCCGGCGAAGAGATGGGTTTGTATGGCTCAAAATATTTTACTGAACATCCTTCCATTGAACTGGCCAAAGTCAATTATATGGTGAACATGGACATGGTTGGCCGTTTGAACGACAGTACGAAAAGTATAACCATCGGTGGTTATGGTACATCACCTCAGTGGGGATCTTTGCTGGGGGGGATTGGTGCCGATCAAAATTTTACAAACAAGTATGATAGCAGCGGACTGGGGCCCAGTGATCATGCTTCGTTTTACATGAAAGACATTCCTGTTTTATTTTTCTTTACGGGTGCGCATGCAGATTATCATCGGCCTACTGATGATATGGACAAAATCAATTACACCGGTGAATACCGCGTGTTGAAATATGTCTATAAAATAATTGAAGCGGCCAACACCAAAGGCAAACTCGCTTTCAGTAAAACCAGGGATGCTTCAATGGGAGGCAATACAAGGCTGAACGTAACCATGGGTATTATGCCGGATTATACTTTTACCGGTAACGGTGTGCGTGCAGATGCGGTGAGCGATGGCCGTCCCGCCCAAAAAGCAGGTTTAAAAGCCGGCGATGTAATTATTCAGGTAGGGGAATACCCTGTTGTCTCTGTAGAAAATTATATGCAGGTATTGAACAAATTTAACAAAGGCGATAAGACAAAGGTGAAAGTAAAAAGGGGCAATGATACGATAGAGGCAGAACTGCAATTTTAGCTATTAGCTATTAGCTTGAATCCATTTGAAATAACACGCTGAAACGCGCGAAAAGCTATCACTTTAACCCGACAGCCATTATGAAGTTAAAGCTAGACATGGACGAAATGGCGGATGCCTTTTTTGAAGACACCCGGCTGGTGGGCATTGTAGCGCCTATCAAAGATTATCAGTTCTGCTGGCACCTCAACCGCCTGTTTCATTTTAACTTTCGTCTGAATAATGGCATTGAAATTCAATTGACCAAAAAACTCATCCGTTTTTCCTTCCCCGTTTTTGAATATCCTGAACCCAATAATTCACTGGTACATTACTTGTACAATAATAAACACAATGGCGAGTACCTGTTGCCGCAGTTTAAACACAATGATTTTTTGTGGCTGATGAAAGGTGATGCCGTTGACGACCATAAATTTGAGAACATCAGTAAATCTATCCGGCAAATCAACGGTGTACAAATGGTGGCCGAGCTCACCCATGAAAAAATAGCCCACAAAGGCAACCTGATGTTTTAGTTATTCATTCAAACACAAACTATTTTTTATGAAAACAGATTTTACAGGGAATGCAAGAAACTTTGCCGCAGCCAGTAGTGCTGTTGCCGGTACCGGTTGGGAAGAAGCCGACAATAAACTATACCGCAAATTTGAATTCAAAAATTTTTCCGAGGCATTCGCATTTATGACCAGGGTGGCGCTGGAGGCGGAGAAGATGGACCATCATCCGCTGTGGACCAATGTATACAATACAGTAGAGGTATGGCTTTCTACTCATGATGCAGGCGATATAGTTACTGATAAGGACAGAAAACTATCAAAAAAAATTGATGCTATCACTGGCTGAGCCGGCTTTTTTTTGCAAGCAGTCTTACCAGCGCAAATAAAGATACCAGCGCCCAGGTGCCTTCCAGCAAAACAAATGGGAGGTAATTGATTAAATACGATGCAAGGCAGGCAAGTCCACCCCCAACGGCATTCATAATGATATACCAATACCCTTCCTTTGAAATCTTGCCCAGCAGGTTAAACAGGTAAGCGGCCAGTAATATGGCAACGCCGGTAAACCCCAGCAAATCGTTGAAATTGAAATCCATTGTAATTAAACGCATGGTGATTGTTTGTCTAGTGAGTGACGCTTTTCGTTGAATTACCGGGAACACCTATTTAAAATGTAGCCGGATTTCAGCATAAAAAAAAGCCATTCCGCTACACGCGAAATGGCCTGCTTAATAATTAATCTTTTATAAAACGAGTACGCCCTTTGCAGTAAAAATTAGCTCTTTTTTAGGCGTTGTTATTTTACTGATTTCTTCTTTGCTTTTGCCTGCATCTTCTGCATAGTGTTTTAATTGCTTTACAGAAGTTTCTTTAACGGTAGCGTCGCCATCCAACACTACTTCTTTACCTACAATGTCTTTCGGCATAAAAAAACCATAGTCTTTAAATTTCACCATCATGGTTTCGCCATTGCTCTTCTCCACTTTCATCCAGCAACCTTTTTCCTGGCAAACGGATACCACTTTACCAGTTGCCTTGCCGGTGAATTTTGCATCCTTCATATTTGTTTCAATCTGGCTAACGGGTACTGCGCCCTGTTCGGTTGTGCCGGCGCCATACGTCACTCCTTTAACAGCAGACGCGGGATCCTGCGCAGAGGCCAGTACCGCAAATCCCAGCATTATCGTAAAAAGCATGAATTGTTTCATTTCAGTTTATTTTACGGCAAAGTTGCAATAAATAACCGATTCCCAAAAAGAGGCGGGGAAATAAAGTTCGGGATTGGGAGAAAAACTGCCTTATGCCGCTATAAAAGGAAGTCAAGTTTTAATTCTAAAAATCTAAATGCCCCGGAGATCAAAACTTAACTTCCTTCAGCGACAATGAAAATCTCAAAATCCAGCAATCCCAAATCAGCAATTGCTGTTATTGCACCACAAAATAAATTACGCAGGGCGGACATTTTTTGTTTCCACAGATCGGTGTAATCTCCAGCCTGAATATACCAGCCGCCGGAAAGTTGTAAGCAAACGGGAAGCTGAACGCCGGGAACGTTTGTACCACGGCACCCGTTGCATTGTTTCTGAGTACAGCGGTGTAGCGTGCAGCGCAATTTCCTTTACAGGTGTATTTGCCATTTAATTTTGCAGGACTGCCTTTTTTAACTGCTACTTTATCGCCACACGCAAGGGTTTTAATACCGGTGGCCGTAGACAATTCAAACTTCGACCATCCATTGGGGTTACAGTCGCAGGCCGTATCGCAATTTTTTACCGTAAACGAAAACCGGCAGGGCGTACATTTATTATCGCCGCAAATAGGTGTGATTTCCAGGGTATAGGTGCCGGGGGTAGTGAATTTATAATTCCAGGGAAAGCTAAAGGGCGAGAAATTTTGTATCACCACACCAGTCACCGCATTTTTTAATACTGCCACATATTTTGCTTCGCAGTTGCCGATACATTTATAAATGCTTTTCAATGAGATGGTGTCTGCGCAGGTCAGCCCAAACTGGTAACCGCATTTCACAGTTTTAGACACTCCATTAATACTGGCAACCACAGCACCCCAACCGGCAGGATTGCATTTGCAACCGGTGTCGGTGCAGGGCGGGAATTTGTCTGACTGGATTTCGATTTTGCATTTTTTATCGCCGCGGGTAAATACCAATATAAAATGAGCTGTGTTGCCCGCACCAATAAACGGTGGATGATCCGTAAAGGTGAAAGGCACGTTTACGACCGTATTTGGTGGAACAGTAAGCGGTGCAATACTAACATCACCGCCCACCTGCTGCATAAACTGCTGCAATTTAAAAGTACAGCCGGGGCCATTGCCCACGTTCAGCACCCCGGAGTATACGGGGTAACCGCTGGCATTTTTTCCCTGGCATTTCCATTGGCCAATTAAAAATTTGATGCTGCCGCAATTGCAATCCTGTTGAGCCGAAATATGGGCTACTGCCAACAGTGCAGCTACGGTAAGTAATAGGAACTTTTTCATTTGAAAGGTTTAATGATGCGTTTACAATACAAACAGACTTTTCAAAGGTAAACACAGTGATACCCTGTTAACAATACCACTTTGTGGGGCTTTTATTATTGTGTTAAGCGTTCATTGCTGAATGTTGAATTATTTACCGGCGGTAGTCACGGGTAACAGGCTAATAGCTTACGGCTAATAGCTGACCTCTATTCCGTAACTTGCTGTAAGAAATCTTGATTGATGTATAAACGATCTGTGTTGGCCATTTGCTCAATAGTGTGTTGTGGTATATTGCTGACGCGCTGTATCAACAACGAAAATGAGTCCGCTGAAATAAAACAACCGTCGAACTTTCAGCAGTTTGCGGGTTCGGCCAGTTGTGCAGGTTGTCACAAAAAGATCTATGATACACATATACATACCGCGCATTATCATTCTTCACAAGCAGCTAACGACAGTTCTGTAAAAGGCAGTTTTGAACCTGGTAAAAACAGTTTTTCATTCACAGCACGTACAGCAGTGCGAATGGAAAAAAGAGATAGCGGCTTATACCAGGTTGCGTATACTGACGGTATTGAAAAAGCATTGCACCGTTTTGATATAGTAATCGGTTCCGGTACCAAGGGGCAAACTTCTGTGTATTGGCATGAGAACCGGTTGTACCAGTTGCCAATTTCTTATTTTACTGCCGCAGATCAATGGTCTAACAGTCCCGGCTATCCCATGATGGTGGTATTCAACCGGCCCATTACCGCCCGTTGCCTGGAATGCCATAGTACATATATTAATACCATTACGCCTCCTCATGTAGAACCGGAGGCATTTGATCCCGCCACTATGATTTATGGAATAGACTGTGAAAAATGCCATGGTGCCGGTGCCGCGCATGTGTCGTACCAGCAACAAAACCCGGCAGACACTACCGCTAAATATATCATTAGCCCCGCTGGTTTTTCAAGGCAACAGCAACTGGATGCGTGTGCAGTATGTCATGGTGGGCGGTTGCAAAAAATAAAACCGCCATTTTCATTTGTTGCCGGAGGGAAACTTTCTGATTACTTCATTATGGATTCTACACCACCCAATCTCTCAATAGTTGATGTTCACGGCAACCAGTACGGGCTATTGCGCGCGAGTAAATGTTTCAGCGCAAGCGGCACGCTCACCTGTAACAGTTGCCATAACCCCCATGAAAAAGAAAAAGGAAACCTGGCTTTGTATTCACAGCGTTGTGCGGGCTGTCACAACGCCGGTGAACATGGCAACGGAAAACTTTGTGGGATGGCCGGTAAAATGGGTGCAGCCATTGCTGCCAATTGCATTGATTGTCATATGCCGGCGATGGCATCGCGGGCAATTGCTGTGAACCTGCCCGGTGGGGGTACGCCGGTATCCGCGTATGTACGCTCGCACTTTATCAGCATTTATGCCGATGAAACAAAAAAGTTTATACAAGGTAAAAAAGGCCGCCAGCCATAAGCGGTTAGCTGTTAGCAGGTTGCAACTGGACAAGTAAGTTGCTGCAAATTCAAATTCGTATGGGCAGCCCGCAATGACGACCGTTTGTCCGCGTCATTGCGAGCCGCTGACGTATCTGCAGAGAAACGAAAATTTCATTCTACCCCGGGCAAACTTTAGTTTTCTGACCAAATACGGCGAAGCAATCTCATGTTAAAGAACTGACATTTCTTATTGTCTGCACTAACCTGGCGCGGATTTCAACTGAACCAGGATGATTGTAGTAAAATGTAGATTGCACGGCTGATGGTGAGATTGCTTCGTCGCGGGTAATCCTGCTGAAAATCTGTAACCAAATACAGCATACAAAAAAACAGCACTGGTTCCTGCGTTCCAAAAAAATACCCACAATAGGGTATTGCAGATGTCTTTTATTTATTGTCACTTTGTGTATTGTTTAGCAGCAATCGTTTTAGTTTTAGTTTTTTTACTCTCCGTCCGCCCGGGCTACCGGTCGGGCAAAAAGTTTTCTCATGTGAACCCTGCCGCTCTCCTCTGGCAGGGTTTTTTTTGTCTTCCCCCAATGTGGATATTGTCCATTGCTACTTGATTCCCGGCGTTTTTTCAACACCGGGGAAGCGTGTTTTCACCGTCAAAAAGCGGTCTAAAAAAATTAGTTTATTTTTACTAATAAAATTAGTGTTGATAACAACTTTTTACCTACATTTGACATTATATTACCTTGATTAAAAAATAACCCATTATGTCAAATACAGAAAAATTAAAAGCGCTTAAGCTGACCATAGACAAAATTGACAAAGATTTTGGTAAGGGCAGCGTAATGATGATGAATGAGCGCAGCCAGGATCCGATAGAAGTCATTTCCACCGGTTCCATCGGTCTTGATACCGCGCTTGGTATCGGCGGATTACCCAAAGGCCGTATTGTTGAAATTTATGGGCCTGAGTCGACCGGTAAAACAACCATTGCTATTCACGTTATTGCCGAAGCACAGAAAAAAGGCGGCATGTGCGCTATTATAGATGCGGAACATGCGTTTGACAGCGCTTACGCCAGGAAACTGGGCGTAGACGTAGACAACCTTTTAATTTCTCAACCTGATTATGGTGAACAAGGGCTTGAAATTGCCGACAGGCTTATTCTTTCCGGTGCGTTGGATGTGGTGGTAATTGACTCTGTGGCTGCATTGGTACCAAAAGGCGAACTGGAAGGCGAAATGGGTGATAGCAAAATGGGCCTGCAGGCACGTTTAATGAGCCAGGCGCTCCGTAAACTTACCGCTACCATCAGCAAGACAAATACCATCTGTATTTTTATTAACCAGCTCCGTGAAAAAATAGGGGTGATGTTTGGTAACCCGGAAACTACTACCGGTGGTAATGCATTGAAATTTTATGCTTCTGTTCGGTTGGATATCCGCCGCGTAAGCCAAATCAAAGACGGCGATGCAGCAGTAGGCAACCGTGTAAAAGTAAAAGTGGTAAAAAATAAAGTAGCCCCTCCTTTCCGTGCTGCAGAATTTGACCTGGTATTTGGAGAAGGTATTTCCAAAGCCGGCGAAATTGTAGACATGGGTGTTGAACTGGGTGTGATACAAAAAAGCGGTTCATGGTTTAGTTACAATACTGATAAACTCGGCCAGGGTCGTGAAACCGTAAAACAACTCATGCTGGATAACCCTGCACTGGCAGAAGAAATTGAAACGAAAATCCGCGAAAAAATAAAAGAGTTGGATGCTGCTTAGGTTTTTTGGATCATGTAAATATAAATGGTTAGTAAGTACACAGCCCCGGTTTCGGGGCTGTTCTATTCATGTATCTTAAATAATAGATCAATGAATCAGCGGAATTTTTATAAAGATGTACTCCTGGGTGTTGCGTTAGGTGATGCCGTTGGAGTACCTGTTGAATTTAAAACAAGACTGTTTTTATATGCACACCCTGTGACTGAGATAACAGGTTATGGAACATATAATCTTCCGCCTGGAACATTTTCAGATGATAGTTCACTCACATTTTGCCTGGCTGAAGCATTGATTTTCGATTTTGACCTAAATAAAATTGCCCAAAACTTTATCAAATGGGCATATAATAATTACTGGACGGCAACCGGAACTGTTTTTGATATTGGGATTGCGACCAGACAGGCAATAGAGCAACTTGCGAAAGGAACCAGGCCAGATTTAGCAGGTGGGATTGATGAATTATCAAATGGAAATGGATCGTTGATGCGCATTCTTCCCCTTATATTTTACATCAAAAACAAACCAATCGACAAGCGTTTTCAAATTGTAAAACTTGTATCATCCATCACACATGCACATATCCGTTCTGTTATTGCATGTTTTTATTATTTGGAATTTGCCAGGTACCTGATGCAATCACAAGAGAAATTTGAAATTTATGAACGACTTAAAGGTGAAATACCAACATTTTTAAAAAGTTTGTCTATAAATGAAACCGAAATCCTTTTATTTAAAAGGCTATTCACTGATGATATTTATATTGTTCCCGAGGACGAAATTTCAAGTACGGGCTATTTATTACATACCCTTGAAGCCAGCATCTGGTGTATTCTAACAACTGATAATTATAAAGACGCAGTTCTCAAAGCTGTTAACCTTGGTTTTGACACGGACACCACTGGCGCTGTAACGGGCGGGCTTGCGGGCCTTTTGTATGGTTATAACTCAATTCCGGTTAATTGGCTGGCAACATTAAGCAAAAGAAGTGAAATTGAAGATCTTGCAACCCGTCTGGAGAACGCATTATCATAAAAAATCCTAGCGTGGATGTAGCAGTTGATAGGCGTTAGGCGGTTGTGCAAACAAGATGAAACACTCTCTGGTTATGAGAAACAATTCATGAAATACGCCATAATTTTGTAAATTCTTTGTAACGCTGAAAGAAAAAAATCTCTATGCGAAAATTAATCATGGAACAATGGCTGTCGCTTGATGGCTTTGCGGAAGATAAAAATGGTCAGCTTGATTTTTTCCCTTCCGGAGAGCAAAACCGTTACTCCGACCAGGATCAATTGAAATTCATGGATGGCATCGACACGATTTTGTTAGGTCGAAATACTTATCATTTATTCGTTGATTTCTGGCCCACTGCCACTACAGACCAGGAGATCATTGCCGATACACTCAACAGCACCAAAAAAATAATATTCTCCAACACTTTACAAAAAGCGCCCTGGGGCAAATGGCCCGATGCGGAAATTATGAAGGGCGATGCAGCCAGTGCTATAAAACAATTGAAACAACAGCCGGGGAAAGACATGGTCTTATGGGGAAGCATCAGCCTGTCTCAATCACTAATGAAAGAAAATTTGATAGATGAATACCATATACAGCTTTGTCCTGTCTTTACCGGCGGCGGCAGACCACTCTTTCCGGACCTGGCCGCCTATAAGCACTTAAAATTGGTTAATTTGAGGAAATATGATTCAGGCGCATTGTTCCTGCATTATGAACCACAGGGAAATTAGCTGCCGGCATTCACCCGCCGCTAACCCTGCTAACCCGGACCCTTCGGAAAAAATCAACCTGCTGAAACGGAAACATCTTCAATCACCAGTTAAAATTCCTGGCCAATGAACAGCAACCGAAGAACATTTATCCGGAAATCTTTATTGCTTACCGGAGCAGCTGCAATTTCCAGGACAGCAGCTGACCAGGAACAATGCCTTACGCCGCTGGAAGGTGATCGCCTGGTTTTGTTGGGCACGCAGGGTGGACCTTTCATCCGCTCATACAAACAAACGCCGTCTGCCAGTCTCCTTGTGTACAATAATATCCCGATTGTTATAGACACCGGCTATGGTGTAACCTTCAAATTGCTGGAAGCGGGGATCAGTTTGCCGCAATTAAAATATATTTTTATTACGCATCACCACTCTGACCACAACCTGGAATTAGGCGCCCTTTTGTACAATGCCTGGATAGCCGGCCTGGCAACGCCGGTTCACGTGTATGCCCCGGTAGGACTAACGGATATGCTTACTGCCTGGTGGAAATGCAACGAATTTGATATTACTACCAGGATAAAAGATGAGGGAAGGCCGGATATCAGGCAACTCGTAACGCCACATGAAATTGCTGACGGGGTATTGTTATCGACACCCGATATGGAAGTCAGCGCGCTTAAAAACATTCATCCGCCGGTTGACAACAGTTTTGCTTTCAAATACAAACTGGGGAAAAAGACAATCGTTTTCTCCGGCGATACTGCTTATTGCCCGGCGTTGGCCGGTTTTGCCACTGGCGCGGATTACCTGATTCATGAAGCCATGTATACGCCCGCAGTAGACGATATCATAAAAAGACGCCCCAATGCTACAAAATTGATTGCAAGCATAAAATCTCATCATACATCCGCGGAAGATGCCGGGCGTATTGCAAAGGAAGCGAATGTAAAAAATTTGATCCTCCAGCACTTTGTTCCCCCGGATGATAAATCATTGACTGATCAAACCTGGATAAACGCTGCGCGCACCACTTTTCCGGGTAATATAATAGTAGGAAAGGACCTGCAGCAATTTGCTTTATAAAACACAGTGGGGTGCGGGCCAACCTTCCCTTCTTATACACCTGCCGGCAAAGCTGACCGCTTACTCATCAAATACGTTATTGGCTCAATAGCGCCTTACACCGCCTTTATTATCCGGTAATTTTAGTTATGAAATCGAATAAGGAATTAAAAGACGCCTACAAACAGACAAAGTTCAGGATGGGTGTATTTCAAATAAAGAATACCGTGAACAGCAAAGTCTTTGTGGGCAGCAGCCTTAACCTGGATGCTATCTGGAACCGGATCAAAAGTGAATTAAAATTCAATGGCCACCGCAATGAGCAATTACAGAAAGAATGGAACGCGTTCGGTGAAGAAAAGTTCAGGTTTGAAATTCTATCCGAAATAGCGCATGAAGAAAGCGGCCGCACAGATTATGACTATGAAGTAAAAAAGCTGGAAGCCATGTTTATTGAAGAAATTCAACCGTTTGCAGAAAAGGGGTATAATACATTTAAGGCATGATTTGTTACCATTGCAAACAATCTCCTTCACAGCACTATGTGCATCTATGTTTCTCCTGAACCTATGTGTTGAAAAAATCCAACAACATTTTGAACTCACTCAATCATCACGCTATATCCCTTATAATTTCCTCCGGTATAATTTTTATCCATCCGCTGGCCATATTTCTGTAAATTGATTCCATGGAAATCATTTACAAAACAGATGCACCACCTCCGGTTGCCGCAGTCATTGAATTATACAAAAAAGCAGGGCTTCCCAGACCCACTGATGACGCAGAACGAATTCAAAAAATGTACGAAAATTCCAACCTTGTGATCACTGCCTGGCACGGTGACCAGTTGGTGGGTATTTGCAGGGCTATTACAGATTGGGTTTGGTGTTGTTACTTGTCTGACCTGGCGGTAGACCCCGGTTACCAAAAATTAGGTCTGGGTAAAAAATTGATTCACCTGGCAAAGGAAAAAATCGGGGATGAGACTATGATGTTATTGTTATCAGTACCATCCGCCATGGAATATTATCCCAAAATAGGTTTTGCAAAAGAAGACCGGGGTTTTATGATCAACCGGAAGAGATGAACCCGCCAGAAATTGAATGGTGAGCCCCGTAAATGAGCCAGGTGACATTTTAATATAGCGCCTCAGTAAACGTATAGCAAAAAATCAATACATTTAGTACTCCTTACCCCGAAAAAACAGCGCCGTTTTTGTGCGCCAATATCCCCCTCTTCGGATTAGTGAGCATTCGCTTATTCCTTTTTTCACTACAAAATCAGGTTTGTATGCAAAAACTGATACCCATTCGCAGTATTATTTTATTCACCGTTTACTGCAGTCTATGCTATTCCTGCAATAACAGTAAACCCCCTTCTGAAGATGCCATTAAAGAAGTACATCTTAAAAAAGGCGAGGTGATTGTTTGCGGCGTTCCCGATAAACAGTTTGGCGATGTGACCTTTGAAACCTCCTGTGGTGAAAGCACACAAAAAGATTTCAATCTTGCCATTGCACTGCTCCATTCTTTTGAATATGATGAAGCAGAAAAAGTATTTGCCAAAGTAATTGATAAAAACTCCTCCTGCGCCATGGCATGGTGGGGTGTTGCCATGTCTAATTTCCATCCGCTTTGGGCGCCGCCCACCCAGCAAGAATTACAAAAAGGCGCCAAAGCAATTTCTATTGCACAATCGCTGACAAAGAAATCGACAAAAGAAGCGGCATTTATTGAAGCCCTGGCCCTGTTTTATAAAGATGCTGAGAAACTGGATCATCTTACACGTTGCCGCAACTTTGAAGCGGCAATGGAAAAAATATATGCTGCTTACCCAAAAGATATTGAAACGGCTACCTTCTATGCACTATCGCTGGATGGTGCTGCAGATCCGGCAGATAAATCCTACGCCCGTCAAAAAAAAGCAGGAAATATATTGATGGCGCTGTATCCCGGCCAACCCTATCACCCCGGTATTGTACATTATATCATTCATAGTTACGACTATCCTGAACTGGCTAACCTTGCTTTACCAGCAGCCAGAAAATATGCTTCCATTGCACCTTCATCCGCACATGCACAACATATGCCTTCTCATATTTTTACCCGGCTGGGTTTGTGGGATGAATGCATCAACTCTAACCTGGTAGCCACATCCTCCGCCAAATGTTATGCTGAAAACACCGGTATCAAAGGCCATTGGGATGAAGAATTGCATGGAATGGATTACCTGGAATATGCATACCTGCAGCAGGGCAACAACAAACAGGCAAAAGCAGAATATGATTACCTGAACAGCATTACTGAGGTACATCCGGTAAACTTTAAGGTGGCATACGCATTTGCGGCTATCCCTTCACGTTATTTGCTGGAGAACAAAATGTGGGCTGAGGCTGGCCGCCTTCAAACCCACAATGGCAATATAGACTGGCAGAAGTACCCCTGGCAAAAAGCCATTGTTCATTTTACCCGTTTGCTCGGTGCTGTTCATACCAATAATATAGACGGCGCCAATACCGAACTGAAAGAAATGACCATTCTTTATGATACACTGATGGGGCAAAAGGATAATTACAAAGCCAACCAGGTGAAAATTCAGGCTACTGCAGGGCAGGCGTGGATATTATTTAAACAAGGCAAAAACGATCAGGCAATTACGATGATGACAACCGCTGCAGATATGGAAGACAAAACACAAAAGCATCCGGTAACACCGGGAGAAATAATTCCGGCAAGGGAATTATTGGCCGATATGCTATTGCAAATGAACCGCCCGGCTGAAGCGCTGGCAGCTTACGAAGCAGATCTAACAACACACCCCAACCGTTTCAATGCGCTCTACAATGCTGGCGTAGCGGCCGAAGCTGCCAACAGCCCGGAAAAAGCAACGGTACTTTACAGGCAGCTGACCAACATTGCACCAGACGCAGTGCCCGAAAGACAGGAACTGGAAAAAGCAAGGGCTTTCCTGCGAAAATCAAGCACCCTCCCCACCGCGCACCGTTAAGATTTGCGGCAGCTTTATATAGCAGAAGCTGGCACAACATTGTAACTACTAATGATACTGCCTGCAAGCGTGCACGTGTCATCAACATGAAAAAGCCGCCGGGCTTCTAAAAAAACACTAAATTCAGTCAAACAACCACCAACACAGACTGCAGCCCGCTATGCTATCGCCCAAAACCAAAAGAAATATCTTGCGGGTCATTCCTTTTGGCTTGTTCTGGTTTTTTTTCAGCGCTATTTATCTTCTATTAGAACATGGATTATTGGGCAACCTGACCTATTACCCGTCTACAGGAAATCCTTACAGCTACACCAGCAATTTGTTGGTAACGCCACTGATTGCCCTATTAGCCGGTTTGTTACTGGGTGCACTGGAAATTAGGTATTTCAACAAATTGTTCATCAGGAAAAGTTTTACGGGGAAAATTGTTTATAAATCGACTATCTACTTGCTGCTGATCTTATTTTTCCTGCTGGTGCTCACCATGATTGCCAATGCTGTTCAATTACACACAGGACTTGCCGATAGCAGGGTATGGAGATATGAATGGATGTTCTTTTCAAGTTATGCATTCTGGAGTGTTGCGGTATACATTGCGGCCATTATCGGCGTTTCGCTTTTTTATAATGAGGTAAGCGATAACCTGGGCCACGCAGTACTCATCAATTTTTTTTCCGGCAAATATCATACACCCAAAGAAGAGGAGCGGATATTCATGTTCCTGGACATGAAATCGTCCACCGCCATTGCAGAACAAATTGGCCATCTAAAGTATTTTGATATGCTCCGGCAGTATTACGCTGATCTTTCAGACCCGATTATTGCGCATGCCGGTGAAGTTTACCAGTATGTGGGCGATGAAATTGTAGTATCATGGACACTAACTAACGGTATTGAAAATTGTAACTGCATCCAATGTTTCTTTGCCATTAAAGATGCCATTAGTAAACAAAGCGGCTATTACAACCAGCATTTTGGTGTTACGCCGCAATTCAAAGCCGGGTTTCATTTTGGCAAGGTGACCACCGGTGAAATTGGTGTTATAAAGAAAGAAATCATTTTTACAGGCGATACACTTAATACAGCTGCCCGCATACAGAGTCTCTGCAACACCCACCAAACTGATATTCTTATATCGCACGAACTGGTACAGCGCATGCAACTGGCGGCGCAGTTTCAGGTAAAAGCATTGGGAGCTACTGAACTAAGGGGAAGAGACGAAAAAATTACGCTATTTACCATTCAAAGAAATGGGTCGCTGGAAAATTGAAAAATCGATCGGCGGTACTTGATTGCAGAAGCGGCAGGTGTATTTATTCAGTTGGGTGCTGTATTGCCGGGCGAACAAATCGGCCAGTTGTTTACGATTTCCCGGACCATGATGATTTGGTATACCTTGGCTGATGTGGCTGATTATTACAGGCATTTTCTTCATCAGCTAAAAAAAATAATCCGGAAACTGTGACTTTTGCTGACCTGCCGCGAATAATTGATCAATCAGGCATTTTTTCCACCAGTGAATCAACACAGTTTACATACACACGCAGACAATAACCCGGAATTATTCCTGGATGCTATCAGTACGCACAAGGGCATTATTTATAAGATTGCCAATGCCTATTGCCGCAATGCAGAAGACAGAAAAGATCTGGTGCAGGAAATTATCATTCAGCTCTGGAAATCGTTTGATAAATATGATGACCGGTATCGTTACTCCACTTTTATCTATCGCATTGCCCTGAATACAGCTATTTCGTTTTATCGTAAAGAGCGGCGTAGAAAAGAAGTCGCACTCCCGCTTGCAGAAGATGTTTTACAGTTGGTGGACGACAATCGTCAGCCGGTGCAGGAAGAACAGCTTTCCCTTTTGCAACAATGCATTGCCTCATTGAAAGATTTAGACAAAGCCCTCATGCTATTGTACCTGGAAGAAAAAAGCATGAAGGAAATTTCAGTCATTATGGAAATGTCAGCAACCAATGTGTCCACCAAAATCAGCCGGATCAAAAAAGTTATACAACAAAAATTCTCCACCATACAAAAACTACAATAATGGAAGACGCCGCAATTTTATCAATTTGGAAATCATACTCACAACAACTGGAAAAAAGCCTGGAGCTGAACCGGAAAAATGCCATTGCCATCACGCAATTAAAATTGAATTCACTACTCGCCTCTATGAGGCCCATCAAAATATTCACGGTGGTGGTGGGTATTTGCTGGGTGCTTTTTGTAGATACCCTTGTAATCAACCTGTGGCATATAGCCAATCCGTTTTTCCTGGTCTCTGCCATTGCGCAATCATTGCTTACCAAACTGGCCATCGGCATTTACCTGTATCAGCTTGTGCTGATATACCAATCAGATAGCACCGAACCGGTACTGGCAACGCAGGAAAAACTGGCCCGTTTGCAAATCACCACACTCTGGGTGCCGCGCCTGCTGTTTTTGCAATTGCCATTCTGGACAATGTTTTACTGGAATGCATCCATGCTTGTCAACGGAAATATGTTCTTGTTCGTGCTGCAGGGAGTAGTTACCCTATCATTTGCTTTTATTGCCGGCTGGCTGTTTATCAACATTACCTACGCCAATAAAAATAAAAAATGGTTCAGGCTAATGTTCAGCGGCAGGGAATGGGAGCCGCTGCTGCAATCAATGGCGTTGCTGGAAGAGCTGAAAGAATACAAGAAGGATGTTGGGGTTGCCGGGGCCTGAGATCACGGAATTTAAGGCGCGAAGGAAGTCAAGTTTTTGCTCTTCGGGATTTCAAACCCGCCGCAACGAAAACTTGACTTCCTTGATTTATGCTGAACGAGCAATCAGAATTTTGAAAACATTTCCAGGAATAGCTGTTTTTTGGTGCGGGATATACTCACCATGGTATCATCGTCCATCACCACATAACCGCCTTCTCCGCGCACAAATTTTTTGATATGATTCAGGTTAATCAAAAATGAATTGTGTATCCGGAAAAAATCAGGTCCGGCCAGCGTATCATCAATCTCCTTCATTGTTTTTGAGACCACTATTTTTTTGCCATCGGCCATTTTTACACTGGTGTAGTTATTGTCCGATTCGCAATAAATAATATCAGCTGTTGGCACAAATTGCATTCCGTAAGAAGTAGTTAATGCAATACGCGCAATGGTTGGTGCTCCGGCTTGCTGAACGCTTTGCAGCAGCAATTCCATTTGTTCTTTTAAGGGCGCCGTTTTGGTGTTCTCAATCCGGCGGATGGTTTCTATCAGGTCATCAGCATCTACAGGTTTTAGCAGATAATTCAAAGCGCTGTACCTGAATGCACGGATGGCGAACTGGTGATAGGCTGTTACAAACACTACATCAAAAAATAGTTTCTCAAATTGTTCCAGCATATCAAACCCGTTCATGTTGGGCATTTCAACGTCCAGGAAAACAACATCGGGCCGGTAGCGGTGAATGGCGGTGATACCTTCTTCGGCGCTATTGCACACCGCTTCAATTTTTACCTGCGGGCAATTGCTTGTCAGCAACATTTCCATTACCTCAAGGCTATCGGCCTCATCATCTATCAGAATACAGCGTATCATTGTTTTATGGTTTTTTATTAAAGGGGAATAGTAAGAATTACTTTTGTTCCGGCTGCTTCACCCAATTGATTTTGCAAATCAATAATCTGGATGCTTGCATTGAGTGAAGCGTGTTTGTTGAGCATGGTAATTCTTTCTTCCGTTAATTTCATGCCCAGTGATTTATTGGTTGTGGCCGTTTTACTCTTTAATTCCTTTGCCCGGTTGCGGCCAATACCATTGTCTTCCACAATACATTTCAGCTGGTTATCGCTGGCGGTCACATCCACCAATAACTTTCCACCGCTTTCTTTGTGCAACAGGCCATGCCAAATAGCGTTTTCAACATAGGGCTGAATGATCAGCGGCGGCACCTGCAGAGAATCAGCATGCACATTTTCATGCACCACAATTTCATAGGAGAATTTATTGGTGAACCGGAGTGCTTCCATTTCAACATACAACCGCAGCGCTTCCAGCTCGTCTGAAAGTGCTACTTCCTGGCTGTTTGAATTATCCAGTATCAACCTGATAAGTTTTGCAAAACGCGTCAGGTATTTGGAGGCATTTACCTGGTCGTTCTTCAGGATATATTTATTAATTGAATTGAGCGAATTGAATATAAAATGCGGATTCATCTGCGCCCTCAATGCCTTCATTTCAATTTCCGCCTGCTGTTGTTTGATTTGCATCAGTTCCATCTCCGTATTCTTTTTTTCCTCTACTGATTTTTGCCATTGCCTGAAAAAGAAACCCGCTGCCACCCCTACATTCATTAAAACAATCACCACAAAAAGCAGGATGCCGACAAGTGCCAGAAACTGATTTGAAAAAAATGATGGTAATGATGATTTCACCAGCGCATACAGGCCAAATACCGGCGGAGCCAGTACCAGCAATGAAATCATTATTTGAATAAAAACGCGCCTGGCGAAGTGTTTGTTATAAGAGATCCATTTATCCAGCATTGCGGCAATACCCCGTATGGTATACCAGTAAGCAAGCAGCACAATGTATTGAAAAACCAACCATAACAGCTGAACCGTTGTCGAGAACTCAGGCATGTATACATAGCGCACAATACCGGTTAACAGGGTAAACAGCAAAAAGCCCACGAATGGTACATACTTCCAATTCATATGATGGTTTGTCCTGGTAGCCTTGGATTAAGCCAAGCCGAAAATAAGCCGATAATCCCGCCCGCGTTTCAAACGATGAGCAAACGGCATCACCGGTGAGTGGTTGGCAGCCTGCCCATTGATGGTAAGCCCGTTGTGCGATTAATTCAATGGCGGCAGCCTGGCTTTGCCGTATATTTATCCATCCATTTTCTTTATTATGCTGAACCCATCTATGCCAGACAAATCAACATCTTCTAATGATACGGCCTGGCGTTTAAAAGCCATCCTCGGCGGATCGGCAGGCAACCTGGTAGAATGGTACGACTGGTATACCTATTCTGCTTTCTCCCTCTATTTTGCCGGAAGCTTTTTTCCCGGTACCAATGCCACCGCACAACTCATCAACACCGCGGGCATATTTGCCGTGGGCTTTCTAATGCGGCCTTTCGGCGGATACCTGTTTGGAAAACTGGCAGACAGAAAAGGACGCAAACAAGCAATGACCATGTCTGTATTGTTAATGTCCTTCGGATCGCTGTTGATTGCCGTATTGCCCGGTTACCAGACAATCGGCATCGCTGCGCCTTTGTTATTGTTGGTAGCCAGGTTATTGCAAGGTTTGAGCGTTGGAGGTGAATATGGCACATCGGCAACCTATTTAAGTGAAGTGGCTACCGCGGCAAGACGTGGATTCTTTTCCAGCTTCCAATACGTTACTTTAATTGGCGGCCAATTGATAGCCCTCGGCTTACAACTTTTTCTGCAACATGTTTTTTTAACGGATAAACAATTGCATGACTGGGGCTGGCGCATTCCTTTTGTCATCGGGGCCATACTTTCCCTTGTGGCGCTGTACCTGCGTGCGCATCTTCGTGAAAGCGATGCATTTGAGAAAAAGCAGGATGACAAACAGGCCAAAGGCACGCTGAAAGAATTATTAAAACATCCAAAAGCCGTTTTAACCGTGGTTGGCTTAACGCTTGGCGGCACCCTTGCGTTTTATACCTATACTACCTACATGCAAAAGTTCCTGGTAAATACCGTAGGACTCACGAAGAATCAATCTACTTTTCTTTCATTTTGTTCGCTGTTCATTTTTGCATTACTGCAGCCGTTGTTTGGTATGCTCAGCGATCGCATCGGTCGCAGACCGCTGCTGCTATCATTCGGTATCCTGGGTACGCTGTTTACCATTCCGTTGCTCACCACACTCAGTCATACAACGCAGCTATGGACTGCATTCGGTTTACTGATGGCCGCATTGATTATTGTGAGTGGCTATACCTCCATCAACGCCGTGGTAAAAGCAGAAATATTTCCGGTGGAGATCAGGGCTTTGGGTGTTGGCCTGCCTTATTCAATAACGGTTGCAATTTTTGGCGGCACCGCAGAATACATTGCGTTATGGGCAAAGGAAGCAGGACATGAAAGCTTTTTCTACTGGTATGTAACCTGTTGTATTTTTATATCACTATTGGTATATTTTCTGATGCAGGACACCAAAAAAACTTCTTTGTTAGACAAGCATTGATGCTTTATGATATGGACACCCGGCTAATTCTGTCCAACATATTGCAACAGGTGCAATGCATGGAGGATGGAAACGGTTTGTTTTATACCGATACTGCAAAAAAACAATTGCCGACAATTACACTGGCTCGTAATTGGCCTCTCCGTATTCTTTCAGATAACGGGCAGCGGCAAATTCCCATTGAACGTTGGATAGCCGCCGCCTGTTAAAAACATTATCTATTCCTTCCTTTAAGGAATTCACAAATGGCACAGGTTACCCCGAGCTGTATGCTTTGCATATTCCATGCCGGCGTGCTGTAGCCACCGCCTGGAGAATATTCTGCCGTCTTTTTATTCAGCCGCGAAATACGATGATCATATATTAATTGCAACCCAACAGGCGAATTGGGTATATTGTATTTTATACCCGCCTGTACACCCACACCGATGGTGACAGAACTGCTTTTAATATCCGTTTTCTGTTCACTACCGGGAGTTTTTGATTTTGTTTTGGCTCCCAGCAACAGGTTTACTTCCGGGCCGGCCATCACCGTAACCTGATCGCTGAGTTTTACCCCGGCCATGATGGGCACAGAAAGAAAAGTATAACTGTATTTCGTTTTGTATTCCTGTGTGCTGCCGCCTCCGCCGGTTTCGCCGGGTGCATTATAGCTTAGTGTTTCAGTGGCAGTATTATGTTTTAACAATAGCGACGGCGTAACAGCAAATTTTGCACTGAAATCATAGGTAGTGCCAAACCCCAACTGGAAGCCAAGTCCCGGTGTATGTTTATGATTGGTATTGCCATAATTTTCTTTGCTGCTTTTAAATGACATATTCGGACCGGCCGTTACATGGGTGCGGATAGCCTTTATTCCCAGCGGAAGTTTTTTCTCCGAAGTCTTCACCGGTGAGAGCCGTGCTTCGGCCATGTTTTGCGAAAGTGCGTTCCTAGCTGCATTCCCGGTTTGCATCGGTAATGACGTGGTGTTTGGAAGGGATGCAACCTCTGAATAACGCAAGTTTTCTGTGGCCTCTTCTGTAAATGATGCATCGCCAGACAAGGCAGGGCCCGGCACTGTGTTGTTCAATTGATTCGCTGTTGTTTGTGTATGGTCATCTGTGTGATTAACAGCCGCAGTATAGGCTGTATGATGCGGGGTACAATTACAGGGCCGGCGCGCACCAAGTGCTCCTGGGTACATAAAACAACAACCTTCCAGGAAAAGGAAAGCAGAAAAACATAACAAAGACAGCAATACGGCAGACCTTTTCGCGCGCTTAAAAAATACTTTCTTCATAAAAAAGGTATTACTACCTGCAGAGCAGGTATGGTTTATTAATAAATGACTTTACAATGAAACGTGCTAACCATCCGGGCCTGTACCTGTAGAAAAACCGTTGCGAATACCGATGTGTATAGTAACACAGCAAATTTTTTATAAATCGGTTGTTCCGGAAAATAATTTCTCTTAATGGAAATCTCCGCCCCATGAGTGAAAGCTTACACGCTGAATGGTGGTTATTTACCGGTGAATGGAAGTTTAATGGAGCAGCAGGGTAAGTTGTACCGTATACTTGTTATCGTCTGCGTTGATAAGCAGTTCATGTTTTTGGGGGTAGATGATTTCCAGGCGTTTTTTAAGATTGGCCAGACCTACGCCGCCGGAAACGGGATTGTTCTCTGTGATACTATTTACGGATTGATAACAAATGGTGCCGTTTTCAATAATAATTTCAATATTGAGATAACTATTGTTTTTATATTGCTCCAACCCATGTTTGAAAGCATTTTCTATAAACTGTATCAACAGCATGGGAGAGATCTGTTTGTCCTTTGCATTACCCCTTACCCGCATGCTGATACTGGCGCTGTCATCGTAACGCAGCTTCTCCAGTTCAATATAACTATTGATAAACCGCAATTCTTTTTCCACCGGCACGCGGTCGTTTCGGCAATCATAAATGATATACTCCATGATATCACTCAGTTTTAGTATGGCATCGGGTGCTTTTTTGGGTGCAATCATAGCAAGACCATACAAATTGTTGAGGGTATTGAAATAAAAATGCGGGTTCAGTTGTGATTTTAGCAATTGCAGTTCCATCTCGGTAATTTTTTTAGTGAACTCAATGGTTAACTGCTGTTCCTTCTCCTTTTCCAATTGTTGCTGTTGCTTCAGTATATGCGTGGTCTGCTCTTTTACCCTTGTTTCCAGTTTTGTGGTTAGCTCATCCTGCAGTTTTTTATTTTCTTCCAGTTGTACAATCAGCTGCCGCTGCGCAATTATTTTTTCCTTTTCAATCAACCCTGATTTATAGCTAAGCCCCAGTGTAAAACACAGCAATTCAATTACCATCCCCAGCTGCATATAAATAATGGGGTCGAACCGCCCGATATAAGGACCATTGAGCAACCATGAAAACACCATGGCCAGCAATGCACCCAGCAGAAAGCTGCCGGAGCCAATGGCAATAAAACGGGGCAGCGGCTTGCGGGTCTTAAACAAAAGATAAATACCCGTAAAGCCCATGATCAAAAGATAAATACGCACAGCGTGGAAGAGCAGAATTTTCGCCGGATAAAAGTTCAGTTGGGAAAGTACCATGTCTGCCACAAGGCTGCCTATTAAAACACGCTCCGTAATAATAATAACCCGGTAAAACCAGTATGCCACCTCTTTAAAATTAATAAAGGAGCGCACGAACCGGTAATAGGCGTAAAACATAAGATAACTCAACGGATTATTACCGTATTTATGCAGGTAGGGCAGGTAAGCAAACAAAACGTCGTTGTAATAAGCTTCGTCGAACTTAAAAATAAAAAACGCAAATACGGTCCCCGAATAGAAAGCATACAGCAGAAATTCATTGCGGTGGTTAACCAGGTATTGCGTAAGCGTATGCACAGTAATAAACAATATGATTGCAAGGAACAGTACATCTGTGTATATAAAATACCGGTTCTTGTACAGCAGATCTTTGATAACCCGGGTAAATTCTTCGGGCCGAATAATAATAGGGTATTGCCTGCCGAAATTCTGGTAAGCATTTTCCATTAAAGCGTACGCTTTAATGGTGCTGCCCGGCGGCAAAGTAAGGTAAAAGCTTCTTCTTTCGTTTTTGGTCTGCCGCGTAATAAAAACGTGGTTGTCTTTTACAAAATGCATACCCGTGTCATCTTCATAATAAAGCGACAAAAAACTGACCCGGTTAAAAAGTAATTGCACCTTTTCTTTTTCCGCAGAAGGGTTATGGATGATCCATCTTATCCAAACGGATACTGGCCCTTTCCAGCACAGTGGGATCCGAAGCTTGGAATTCACGTGACTTGAAGTCGCGGC
>JADMIO011210310.1_pt1 | contig 60712 bp, 49 predicted proteins | sample 8958161 | NCBI WGS metagenome assembly JADMIO01 (sample SAMN16585339, study PRJNA669376) | soil metagenome | isolation source: Crop rotation soil | place: USA: Cullars Rotation, Alabama | collected 2011
GCGACAACTTGTCCACGTGGAATTCTAAGCTTAGGATCCCAATGTGCTGGAAAGGATTGCATCGCGATCAAATCGGGAAAGAACCCTGAAGGATTCTTTGTTGCTAAACCAACGAAGAACGTACGTATTACGGACTGTGATTTTGAACGAGGGCATGGGATTTCTATCGGATCGGAAATGTCGGGAGGAGTGAGTGATATATTGGTGCAGGATTGCAAAGCCGGCGCATTATTGAATGGTATGCAGATCAAAGGCACGAAGGAGCGTGGCGGTTATGTAAAAAATGTAACGGTTGCTGACTGCCAGCTTTTGAAGATCACGATCTTTTCCGCGTTGAATTATAATAACGATGGCGAGGCAGCACCCGAATCGCCAGTTTTTGAAAATTTTGTTTTTAAGAATATCGATTTGTCACACGCGTCGACAAAGGATCCGGTCATTGACATAAACGGTTTCAAACAGGAAGGTCATCGATTGAGAAATGTAGAGTTCAATAATGTTTTGGTTCCAGAGCGCTCAAAGGTTGTTGTCAATGATGCGGAGAAAGTTAAGTTTACCAATGTGAAATCAGCTAATGGTAATAAGCCTGAGTATGTAGTTAATAATAGTGCAGAGATCTCTCATTAGTAAAATTCGTCGACGTCCGATAATGCAACATTGCAGTTTGAAAAGTCAAAATTCTATACCAAAGCTATCTAGTGTATTCCTTAATCGTGCAATCATCCAGCATCTATTCTGCAATCTGCAGCCTCGATCACGCAATAGATTTTTTTATAATGGCTTGATTGAAATCTATATTGGCGTTTAATTGAGTTAAGGAAAATTCAAGAAGTATATTGATCAGTTGAAATTAATTTAAGTAAGCGAAACGTTACATAAATACGAAGCCGCTATTTTGCTTATACCGATTGAAATTTTTCAGTGCTCCGTATTTTTCCCAACAGGCATTGAGGGACTACTAATTTTTGAATATACCACTAAAATGTAATGGCACGGAGGTGGACTCGAATCGAAAAAGTAATAAATTTAGTAGTTAACTTTTTTACCACACACTAAACGGTCTTTATGAAAAAAACAATCGTGTTGTTTGCTGCAGGTATTGTATTAATGATCGGGTGTAATAAGAACTCTACACCGAAAGATGAAATTAACGATCCTTCACAAGAGGAGACTGCTCTCGAGCGTAAATGCTCTTCCAATGATGTGTTACTGGAACAATTGAATAGCGATCCGGGTTTACGTGCGCGCATGGATGCTATTGAGGAATTCACCCGCCAGGTAGAAGCTAATCCCGGAGCCTACCGTTTATTATCCAATGGCATTGTTGAAATTCCCGTTGTATTCAACGTACTTTATCGCACCGCTGCGCAAAATGTGTCGCTTGCGCAATTACAATCACAGATCGATGTTCTCAATGAAGATTATGCAGGTACTAACGCTGACCATAACCTGACGAGCACATATGGTTCTGTTAAAGCTGGTGATATCGGTATTCGCTTTGTACTTGACCAGGTAGTTAGAAGATCTACCGGCAAGTCAAGCTGGACAACCAATGACGCAATGAAAAAAAGCGCCCAGGGTATTGCGCCAACCAGTCCAACAACAAAATTGAACATCTGGGTGTGCAACCTTAGCGGTGGTATACTTGGATATGCTCAATTCCCCGGTGGAAATTCAGCAACTGATGGCGTTGTGCTCGATGACAATGCTACCGGAAGAACAGGAACAGCTACTGCTCCATTTCATAAAGGCAGAACAGCTACACACGAAATCGGCCATTGGCTGAATCTTCGTCATATCTGGGGCGATGCTACTTGCGGTAATGATCTCGTTGGTGATACTCCGCTTCATAACACTGCAAACTACGGATGCCCTGCTGCCGGACATCGCAGCACTTGCACGGGTACACCAGTTGAAATGACCATGAACTATATGGATTACACTGATGATGCGTGTATGTATATGTTCAGCCAGGGACAAAGAACAAGGATGCTTGCTACGTTCGCTTCTGGTGGTCCGCGTAATAGTTTTGCGCAACCATAAGCGGTTTATGAAATAGAAAAATTAAGAGTGTGCATTAATAAGGTGCACACTTTTTTTATTGAGGTTTGCAGGCTGAAGGTGTGTGAATGTTTCGGGGTGATGTTATTTTTATTTGAGTGTTGATGTGTATTTCAGGTTTGCGGGGTTAGATTATTTGATGCTGCCGGATTGATGTTGTTGGAGGTGTGGGTTTATCTAATTGGGGTTTGTAAGATGAGTTAGTTTATTGCGGGTTAGCGGGACAGGGGTCATTTTACCGGTTTTCATTGGGGAAAAAGCTTTGACTTTTACTGTCGAAACACTCCCCAATTCGCTCTGCGAGGGCCCTCCCTCCCCCGCCACCAAAGGCTTGTCGACGATCGAGACGGGCATAATGACGGGTGCGATGAAGCGACCAAACACTTACTAACCGCATATACTTTCGCCCATCGCTTTCCGACGTCGCAGCCTCCTCCTTTGTTCACCGAAACTTCACCATCGTCGAATCACTTCTGCCGATGAGAAGCACGGCGGGCAAATCATTTCAATTATATTAGTCTACCTCAGAGCCATCAATTTTGATTCTGTCGCCATAAAGCAGTAAATCACTCATCAATCAGCATTACCAGGCTGTTTCGTTAACCGTCTCCAACCTAATCGCTCACCACCAGTGTAAATCATGAACGATCAGGAAACAAATATCCATCAATACCCAGACCTAATCCAAGGGAAAAAGACGCAAATAGGGAAAGAAAAAGCGCTAAGGTTTACCTAACGCTTCCAACTATTTTATCCGTCGAAGTATTTTAGTTGATAGTATTTCCTCCAAAATAATCATGCAACACAGCCGGCAGTGTAATGCCTTCCGGTGATTGATTGTTCTCCAATAGACATGCGACTATTCTCGGAAGTGCAAGTGAGCTGCCATTAAGTGAATGTATCAACTGCGTTTTGCCATTCGCATCTTTAAAACGGATCTTCATTCGATTTGTCTGGTAGGTTTCAAAATTTGAAACCGAACTTACTTCGAGCCATCTTTCCTGCGCGGCACTGAATACTTCAAAATCGTAGGTGAGTGCAGAAGCAAAACTCATGTCGCCACCACATAGATTGAGTATGCGATAAGGCAACTCGAGCGATTGAAGAAGTTTCTCAACATGCCTGACCATTTCGTCATGCGCGGCATAACTCTTATCGGGATGTACAAGCTGTACGATTTCTACTTTTTCAAATTGGTGAACGCGATTGAGTCCACGAACATCTTTACCGAAACTCCCGGCTTCCCTGCGAAAACATGGTGAATAAGCAGTCATTTTTACCGGCAGGTCAGGTTCTTTCAGTATTTCATCGCGATAAATATTGGTAACAGGAACTTCAGATGTTGGGATGAGATAAAAATTATCCTCATTCATATAATACATCTGTCCTTCTTTGTCGGGTAGTTGTCCTGTTCCATATGCCGATGCTTCGTTGACCATGAATGGCGGAAGATATTCAGTATAACCAGCTTCGGTATTGAAATCAAGAAAATACTGGACCAACGCGCGCTGAAGTCTCGCGCCTTTGCCTTTATATAAAGGAAAACCGCTGCCGGTGATTCGTGCGCCAATCTCGAAATCGATGATATCGTATTTCTTTATCAGGTCCCAATGTGGTACGGAACCTTTTTGCAATTGTGGTTTGGTCCCGCCTTCCCTTACAACAAGATTATCCGCTGGCGTTTTTCCTACTGGTACAGTCGCGGAAGGAAGATTGGGTAACCTTACTAAAATATCCTGCAGTTGCTTTTCTACGCTGGAAAGTTTTGCAGACGCCGGCTCCAATGAAGATTTAAGTGATGCTACTTCCTGCTTCTTTTTCTCAGCATCTTCTTTTTGTCCTTTTGCCATCAACTGGCCAATTTCTTTTGATGCCGAGTTTATTTTTGATTGTGTAGTATCAGATTCTGCCTGCAGTTTTTTTCTTTGGTCGTCAAGCGAGATCACTTCGTCAACCAAACCCAATTCTTTAAAATGTTTAACCGCCAGTTTTTCCTTTACCTGCTCTGGATTCTGTCGTATAACCTGTAGCTGCAACATGCCTTTTTAGATTTGCGGCAAAGATAACTTGCCTTTTGCAGTTATGAATTATGAGTTATGAATTATGAATTGGACTCCGAAGTTTGATGTGTTCTAATAAAGCAGGTAAGTTTTTTTGTTCATGTCAAAAAAGCAAAGATCAATCAAAAGCCTCCGACTCATAATTCATAATTTATAATTCATAATTATCCTACAGCATTGTACTTATTTCTGTACTGCATCGGCGACAACCCTGTAATTCGTTTGAACGTTACCCGAAATGCTTTGGGATCCGTATACCCAACATTGTACATGACTTCATTTACATTTTCACGCGAAGATTCGAAACTCATCTTGGCAGCTTCCATCTTCACACGCTGAATATATTCTGCGATTGTATTCGAAGTAGCTTTCTTAAAACGCCTTTCTAAATTTCGCCTTCCCACCGCGAGCATTGCGGCAAGCTGGTCAACCGTAATCTTGTCCTGGAAATTCTTTTCAATAAAATCCTGCGCTTTCTTCACAGGTTCGTCTTCATGTTCTTTTTGTCCACGGAAAATAATAAAAGGCGACTGGTTGTTGCGATCAATATCGATCTGGAAGATCTTTGAACAAACCACAGCAATTTGGCGGCCGGCATATTTTTCTATCAGGTACAAAATCAAATTAAGATAAGAGAACGCTCCGCCACTGGAATAAACACCGTTCTCATCGGTAATGATCTTTTCGACAACAAGATTTACCTCGGGATACATTTGCCTGAACGTATCAGCAAACATCCAGTGTGTCGCGCACTTTCTTCCATTCAATATACCAGTTGACGCAAGTAAGAACGCGCCAATACAAAGACTCGCGACCTCTGCGCCATTCCTGTGTTGCTCGATGATCCAGGGAACATAATCCTGGTTCATCTCAACTGCCTTTTTCATATCACCATCGACGGCGGGCACAATGATAAGATCCGTTTTCTTCAGATCTTTTGTCAATACATCCGGGCACACAGTATACATGCCGTTGTTCAACTCAATTTCTTTTGTAGTTCCTACAAGTTGCACTTTAAGCATCGGTGGATTACCAATGCTGGCGAGGTATTCATTTACGCATTGAAATAATTGTCTTGGTCCTTCTACATTCCCAAGAAGCGCGCCTCGTGGGACGAGTATTGATACGTGTTTCATAAACCAAATTTAAGTAAGAACGGTGTCGCAATCAACCCCTCTATTTGCCGTATTTGCACACCGGCATTTACAATAAGGCAGAGTAAGTTTGTGTCACAATCACCGGCGAAAATGGCTAGTAGCACAAACGAAAAACAGATCTTATTTATTCATAGTGGAGGTCAACAGGGAACGGGACAGGGAAGTAACGATTTGGTATCATGGCTACGGAAGGAACTGGATGACACGTATACTATATTTTATCCCCTGATGCCAGAAGCAGAGAATCCGGAGTATTCCAAATGGAAAGTAAAAGTCAGGGAAGAATTGTCAGAGATGAAGGACGGCGTTATTCTCATCGGTCATTCGCTTGGTGGATCCGTGTTGGTGAAATTTCTTTCCGAAGAAAACTGCGACATTAAAATCGCCGCTCTTTGTATTATCGGCGCGCCAGCATGGGGCAGGAAAAACTGGAAAGTGCAGGATTTTGTATTGCGCGAGAATTTTGAAGACGCATTGCCACCCATTGACAAAATATTTGTTTACCACAGTCACAATGATGAAGTCGTACCATTCAATCATCTTTTGTACTATGTAGAACGATTACCGGGAGCAATTGCGAGACGTTTGCCAAATGGCGGACACCTTTTTAGTCACGGTTTACCTGAACTGGCTGCCGATATAAAAACGCTGGACCGTGTCATTAGCAATGGCAATCGCCGTGAAGCTGAGTTATGAATATAAAAACCCATTTTCAATAGATAACTTTAGATTCCAACAAACCACTTTATATGTACATTCTAATAATCATCATCGTTATCGTTGCGATCCCGTTCATACTTGCGGCGTTCGTAAAAAACGAATACACGATTGAAAAGGAAATCACCATCAATAAACCTGTGCAGGACGTTTACAATTATGTCCGCATGTTGAAGAACCAGGACAAGTATAATAAATGGGTAATGGCCGATCCAAATATGAAAAAAGAATTTACAGGCACAGATGGAACTGTGGGTTTTGTCTATGCGTGGGACAGCAAAGGCAGGGGAGGTAAAGGCGAGCAGGAGATAGTAAAATTGCTCGAGGATAAGCGTGTTGACTATGAACTTCGGTTTGAAAAACCATTTAAAGCCACATCAGCTTCGTGGATTACGACCGAACCATCGGGAAGTAACCAAACGAAAGTAGGCTGGGTATTTAAAGGTGGGTTTGTATATATGATGAAGCTGATCCAGGTTCTCTTTAATGTAAAGAAAATGATGGGACGGGACATGCAGGCTGGCCTCGTTAATCTCAAGAATAATGTTGAGAATTAAACTGATTCAAAAAATCTAAAACATACGATCATGCCAAGTTTAAATCCTTATCTGAACTTCAACGGCAATTGTGAAGAAGCATTCACCTTGTACAAATCGGTATTCGGCGGTGAATTCGCTTCTATAATGCGCAACAAAGACATGCCAAAGGAGGCTGCGTTTCCCGGATCGAATGATACGCCCGAAATGATTATTCACGTATCACTACCCGTTGGTAAAAACACAATCTTGATGGGAAGCGATGTTCCTGGTCATATGCCACCGTCAGCGCAGGGAACTAACTTTTATATATCGATCGACATTGAAAACGAAGCAGAAGCCACGCGGGTGTTTAATCAGCTATTCGCGGGCGGCAAAGTGCATATGCCGTTAGGAAAAACTTTCTGGGGCGCATTCTTTGGAATGGGCGCAGATAAGTTCGGAATTCAGTGGATGATAAGCTACGATTATAACCGCGCAAATAAGAACTGACGTGTGCTGAAAAAAAATTTTGCGCAACCAGAAGGTTTCACATATATTCGTGCAACCAAAAGGTTACATATCGAATATGCGCAGAGACGTTTTCCAGGCCATCGCTGATCCCACCCGAAGAGAAATTATCAGTATGACAGCTAAGCGTTCGCTAAACGTGAATGCTGTCGCCGAAAATTTTGATGTAAGTCGTACCGCAGTCTACAAACACATAAAGATCTTAACGGAATGCGGCTTGATCGTACTAAAGCAAAAGGGACGTGAAAGATTTTGCGAAGCAAAACTTGAAGGGTTGAATGAAGTATCAACGTGGGTAGAACAGTATCGCAAGATGTGGACAGTAAGACTCGATTCACTCGAAACTTACTTGCAACAAATGCAAACCAGCTTGCCAAAACCGCAGGCAAAAAATAAAAAGAATGCGAAAAGAAAATGAATTGTTGACCCAAAGAAAAAGCCTCGTCGTAGAAAACCAGGTTTCAATTACGCGAATCATCGACGCACCGCGTGAACTTGTATTCAAGGCATGGACCGATCCAAAACAACTCGTTAAATGGTTCGCACCAAATGGTTGCACTATCCATTTTGAACAAATCGATCCCCGCCCGGGTGGAACATTTCATTCATGTATCCGGACGCCGGACGGACATGATTGCTGGTGCAAAGGTGTTTATTATGATATAGTGGAACCAGAACGAATAGTATACACGATGGCGGTTGCCAATGAAAAAGGTCATTTGATAGAACCGGTTGAAGCAGGAATGGATCCTGACTGGCCCGCGCAGACGATAGTATCAGTGCACTTTGAAGATTTAAATGGCAAAACAAAACTTACCCTTCATCAAACAGTTGCTGAATCGCTGGCTAAACGTACCGGTGCGCATCCGAGTTGGTTGCAGATGTTTGACAGGCTTGCAGAAATCGTAAGTCAATAATAATAATTGGTTGGAAATATTCAAGATCATTTACTATAAACCTTAGACCATGTCTGCAGACAATAAACTCACTCCTGATACTTCAGATCGCGAGATCGTGATCACGCGACTTATCAATGCGCCGAGAGAATTAGTGTTCCAGGCCTGGACCGATCCACAACACATCGCGGAATGGTGGGGACCAAATGGTTTTACCACCACTATCAAAGAAATGAATGTAAGAACCGGAGGTACATGGCGATTTATTATGCATGGCCCGGACGGAATTGATTATCCAAATCGTATTGTATATACTGAAGTGAATAAACCATCGCTAATTGCTTACGATCATGACGATGATTCGGAGAATGCAAGAACTGCGTTCAAGGTTGTGGTGACTTTTGAGAAAGAAGGCAAAAAAACACTACTGACGCTGCGATCTGTATTCCCAACGAAGGAAGCACGCGACTTTGTAGTGAAAGAAGTCAATGCAATCGAGGGCGGTAATCAAACGATAAGCCGTCTCGAAGAATATCTCGCAAGATTTTCCAATTAAATAAAAACTAAAACGCATTATTATGAATCTCCTCGTTGGAACAAACAGGCGATCAATTGATGTCGCCATCCTGTTGATCAGGTGGATCACCGGTGTGATATTATTTGTAGCAGGCGCTGGTAAAGTATTTGGTTGGTTTGGCGGAATGGGAATGGATGCAACGGTTGCGGCATTTAAATCGGGAGGCTTAAGTGCATTTTGGACATACGTGAGCTGTTATGCTGAGTTGATCGGCGGCTTCCTGTTAATCTTTGGATTCCTTACACGACCGGCAGCATTTATTCTCTTCGTAAATATGCTTGTTGCCGTGATCTGGTTAGGCACAAAGAATTTTTTCATGGGTGGTGGCGCTTACCCGTTCACGCTTATGATAAACGCCTTTGCAATTTTACTCACAGGGCCGGGCATCTTTAGCGTAGATGCGGCAATCAGTAATCCAAAGCCAACACATACTCCGGTCGGTACGCGACCGTATTAAACCCGGCAATTTAAATGAGAAAGATCATTGTATCCAACCTGGTCACCCTGGATGGTTTTTTCGCAGGGCCAAACAGGGAACTGGATTGGTTTGTTGTCGAAGAACAATTCTTTGACTATGCACGCAGGCAACTCCAGGAAGTAGACACCATCCTGTATGGACGCATCACTTACGAAGAGATGGCTTCATTTTGGCCAACAGCAAAAGGTATTGATGAAGTGATAGAGGAGAAGATGAACAATCTTCAAAAAGTTGTTTACTCAAATTCAATGAAGGCGGCTAACTGGAATAATTCAGTTGTCATCAGTGGAGATTTGGTAAAAGAAATTACGAAGCTGAAAGCGACAACCGGAAAAGACATTGTGATCTTCGGAAGCGGACAATTAGTTTCTGCATTAACTGACTATGGCCTGATTGATGAATACCGTTTGATTCTGAACCCGGTTATTCTTGGAAAAGGTATGCCGGAATTTCATGGGCTTAGTCATAAGGTCGATTTGGAATTGTCGGACGTAAAGAAGCTGAAATCGGGAGTGGTTATACTTTATTATAAACGGAAATAGAGAAAGAAAGAGAAAGAGAATGAGGACGAGGGAGAGGAACAGAAACAGAAACAGGAACAGAAAGAGAAACAGGAACAGGAACAGAAAGAGAAACAGGACATGCAAAACCTAGAGGTACGAAAATTATGGAAACCTACACAATACCAGAAGACATAAAAGTATTCGGACTGCAGGTGAAAAATTTTCCGGATGGCATCGGCGAAGTTTTTCATAAACTGGTGAACTCATTACCGGCAGGCGATACTCGCCCATATTATGGCATAAGCCAGATGACCGATAAAGGATTTAGTTATGTTGCAGCAGCGCTGGAAACAAAAGAGGGCGAAGCTGAAACTTATGCTTGTGAAAGGTATACCATTCCGAAAGGCGATTATATTTCGGTACGCGTCGAAGACTGGCCGGAAAAAACAAAAACGATCAATGGCATATTTGCTGAAATGTTCAAAGACCCACGCGCAGAGATGAGCAAGCCTTGCATCGAAATATATAAGGACAGGAAAGAGATGTTTTGTTTAGTGAGGATGAAAAAGAATTAATTAACCTAATTGGGAGGACTGAGAATAGAGGGTTAATAAAGAACAGCAACGTCTCTTCGTTAAAAGAATTCTGTTAGATAAATTAAAAGCGAAAACACAATCCCTCCTTCTTTGCGACTTTGCTCCTTTGCTTCTTTGCGTGAAAATTACGCCAGGCTATCAGAACGTAATTCCGGAATATGAGGCATTACCTCTTTTCGCGGCACCCAATTTCACGCAAAGCAGCATAAGTTTTATAAGACGCAAAGATTATGAGAAATGTTTTCGCTTTTCTTAAGAATATATCCAGAAGGTCCTCACGCCACCACCTGCTTCGCAGCCGGCCGCACATTTTGATTTACTCTAAACAAATTATTCGGATCATATTTTGATTTTATCGCCGCGAGCTTTTCATAATTCTCACCATAAGTCGCCTTTACCCTGTCTTCACCTTCATCCATCATAAAGTTTACATACGCGCCGCCGGCAGAATGTGCATGCAATGCCTGCCAGTAATCTTTTGTCCATTGACTGATGATAAAATTGTTCGCAGGATCGGGATCAATACCGGCAATAACCATTGCCCAGGTACTATCACGATAATTCCATGTCGTTGCATTCTTATCAACTCTTGAAGCCGCACCATCAATCGGGTAAAGGTGCATCGTTGAAAGTGGCGTCGGCATCGTCGTACCATATTTTACATGTGCTTTGATCGCCTCTTCATTTAATTCATTGAAGAAATCAGCTTTCCAGTACCAGTTCAATCCTGGTGGCATCAATGCATCAAACAAACTATTCAACACGGGCACAGGCATTGGCCCGACAAAATCCAGCGCGGGTTTTTTAAACGCACGAATGGGTTCAAATACTTTTTCTGCTTTTTCAAGATTCCCGCTATAACACCAAACCACACCGCACATTTTCTTCTTTTGCAAATGTTCGGGGAATGGCGCCGCAGGCGGAACAGTAAGAAAAGCAAAGAAGCCATTCAATTCATCTGGAGCTTTCCTGATAAAGTCCTGGTACCATCTCAACATTGTTTCGGAATCTTCAAGTTCCCACAACATAGGACCGGAATAAACAACATTTGCAGGTTGCAAACGGAAAAGGAAAGACGTAACTACACCAAAGTTGCCGCCACCACCACGCAATGCCCAAAACAGATCTTCATTCTTCGTCGCATTTGCTTTCACATAACTTCCATTCGCAAGAATAATATTTGCTTCGAGAAGATTATCGATCGTAAGTCCATAATGACGCGTAAGGTGACCCAGGCCACCGCCCAACGTGATACCGCCAATACCCGTTGTTGAAAAGACACCGCTCGGTACAGCCATACCAAATGCGTGCGTTGCGTGATCGACATCCCCAAGAGTGCAACCGCTTTCTACGAGAACAGTTTTTGCTACGGGATCAACATGGATGCCTTTCATCAATGAAAGATCGATCACGAGCCCGTCGTCACAACTACCGAGTCCACCACCATTGTGGCCACCACTCCTGATCGCAACAAGCACTTTATTATCTCTTGCGAAATTTACCGCGGCGATCACATCGGCTACATTCGCGCAACGAGCAATTAATGCCGGTTTCTTATTGATCATTCCATTGTAAAGCTTACGCGCTGTTTCATATTCTGCGTCCTCTGGCTGTATCAGCTTTCCACGCAGAGTCGATTTCAAATTCGAAATACTTTCTGTGGTCATAAAATTGTTTTTAAAAAATTAATTCATCATTCTGTTAACACTATGTAATCAATGGGACACTTTAATATATCCCCAACCTTCCTGTTGCTTCGTAATGATCTCGTAAATACCATCGGGTACAACTTCGACGCCAGGTATCAATTGTGATTTGTCGACATTGTTTCGCTTCATTGTCATAGCACACACTTTAAATCTGATGTCTTTGTCATTGAGCAGGTTCATCACCGCGGGTTGTTGTGCAGACCCGTCTTTTACAACGATAGGAAGACCCTGACTATAAACAACCACTTCCATTTTTGCATTGGGATTTGCCTGACGAATAAGCGCGAGTTCCCTGACAAGAGTTTGTTGATTGGTTGTATCCTTACTCGTCATATCAAACACGACCCGGTAATTTTCCTGCGCCTTTACTAAGTGCGCAGTTATCGCAAGCGCGAAGCATAGAATGATTTTTTTCATATCAGAATTTTTAAATGAAGTTTATCGATAATTAGATCTTTTTCTTTTTTGCTTCTGCCAGTTTTTTCTGCTCTTCTTTTATTGGCGCAAAGGGTCCGTATTTATGTTGTGTCTCAGTGAAGCTGTCTGCGTAGGGCCCGAAGGGATAGTCGAATGGCTTTCCCGAAATGTCAGGGTAATCTTTAATAAACTTCTTTATAGTGCGCGGTTGTGAATTGACAAACGCCGCAACGTCCCAGGCTTGCTCATCACTCAGTTCCGCATTTTTGTGTGAAATGCCAAAAGGCATATTGTCTTTTATATAACCGGCGAAACGACTTAAACGAAATAAACCCGCGGCAGTAGTATAACTATGATCACCCCACAGTGGCGGGTATACATAACCTGAGTGGTCACTATTGAACGTGCCTTCTCCATTTTCACCATGACAACGCTGACACGTTTCTGTGTATACGATTTTTCCTTTCACTGGATCAGCTGGCCTATCAAGCAATGTGATATCTCTTATTCCAACACCTTTTGGTCGCACATCTTTTTCCACGTTCTTACCAAGCCAGCTAATATATGCCTGCATCGCCTGCATTTCCCTGCTCATTGTATCAATAGTATGTCCGTTGAGACTTCTTTCAATGCAATCGTTCACGCGTTTGTAAATATTCTCTATAGTTCCACTGCGCTCACGAAATTTGGGATAGGTCGAGTAAACACCGCTATAATTATTCCCCCAAATTTTTGTTCCTGCCTGCAGGTGGCAATTCTGGCAATTCATCCCATTACTTATCGCTGATACAATTCCTTTCGGACCGAAATACATTGAAGTATTGGCGATAAGATCTTTGCCGTAAAGAATAAGATTTCCCTCTTCATCGTGTGGAATCTGTGTGCTATCGGGCGGACTCCAGAACCCTTCATCTGTTGATGATAAGTCTTGCTGCGAGCTTGCCCCCGAAGATTTCTTTGCAGATCCAGTGATAAAGACGAAAGCGATGGCGACCCCGACAAGGACAGTCGCCACCGCGAGTATGCGAAAGGAACGAGATAATGGCATCGAACTAAGCTGTTAACTTGCGAAACAATAAGTACAGCCGCGTTCCTGCGCACGTCCCACTGCCCACACGCCTGAAGGAACAATTTGTATACCTGGTAATAATCCTGCTACCCATTCTTTCTTCACGTCAGCAGCATTCTGGTTCGTACTTCCTGCAACTACTGCGCTATATACGGTCAGGGCCGCATCACAAACGCAGAACATCACGCCACTTTCCTGGAGTTCATTGATTCCAATCTGTACTTCACCAAAGCCAGGAACTGAATACGCTCCTTTGGCTGGTTGCCAAAATGGATTACGAGTAGCCGGTTTTTTTGTTGCGGGATCATCAGCTTTAAACAATTCACCGAAATGATATTTTTCCCAAAGCTCATTTCTCATAGCATATCCAATCGAATCGTGACGCAAAACCACAACTACGCTACAATCTTTTGCTGGAGTTCCTGTTTTTTCATTTGTAAGAAGAAATACCCTTGGCCAAACAAACGGCATAAGTTCATGAGGCTTGGGTGCATCAAATACAATCTTGTGTTTACCTTTTATTTGTTTGAACCATTCATCCGCGTCGATAGGATCAGTACCCGGACTGGCATTCAATTGTTGAAGTGGAGCAATAATACCCGCAATGCTCATGGCGGCGGCACCGGTGGTCAATTTTCCAAGGAATTGACGGCGGCCTGTTGTGCTTGTAAGTTCTTTTTCCATATAAAAAATCGTTTTGGCAAAAGTAGAGGGCTAGAGAGGGGGAGTCAATGGCATGAATATGTGGTTTTAGGTTCCAGGTTCTAAGTTTTAGGTTACGCGAGCCGCCTAAAAATCAAAAATCCACCCGAGCCTCCTGAGACCGACTCATAATTCATAATTCATAACTTGTCTTATACGATTTTATCCCTCAAAGCCAGCGCCACCGCCTCCCGCCCGCAATTAACATGAAGCTTCGTGTAGATATTCCGAATATGACCGCGGACCGTGTCGACACTGATGAAACAGGCGCCAGCGATCATCTTATAACTATAACCTTTGACCAGGTATTTGAGAACCTCTGTTTCCCGCTCGGATAAATTGTGCTGCGTGCGGCCGTTGGGTTTTACCTGGAAGGATTGCAATACCCTTTTTGCAATAGAAGGCGAAAGCGGTGCGCCACCGTGCAGCACATTGTCAATCGCATCAAGGAGATTATCAAAAGAAGTGTTCTTTAGTATATAACCATTGGCGCCGGAACAAAGACATCGGAACAGGCGCTCGTCATCTTCCAGCACCGTATGCATGATGATGTAAGTTTGCGGTCTTCGCTCTTTAATGATACTGAGTCCTTCCATGCCATCAACACCGGGCATATCGATATCCATGATCACGACGTCAGGTTGATGCGTGTCGACAATATCCGCGGCGCCATTACAATTTTCGTAATCGCCACGAACAATATATTCATTCATGCCATCCAATAGTACTTTCAATGAATGCCTGAGCCTTAGGTTATCTTCAAAAATGACAATGCTGACGGCCATAAGATTTGTAAAGTTATCTTTTATGAACTGGGATTGTCAATGACATGATCATGCTATATGTGCTTTTAATGTGATAGTCGTTCCCTGGCCAGCGAGCGAGCGGATATCCAAATGCCAGTGATGCAAATGCGCCCTTTCACTCATGTTGACCAATCCATTGCTACTATGCTGCGCAGCAGTATCAAAGCCGGTTCCATTATCTGCAATCGTCATTACCATAACTGTTCGTTCAAGATGAAAGCGAATCGCAACTTCCGTTGCTTTCGAATGTTTCGCCAGATTGTTGACGGCTTCTTTAAAAATTAAATAAAGATCTCTTCGCTTTTGCATCGACAGCCTGACGCCTTCAATCTCCGGCGCCATTTCGACTGTGAGTATAATATTTTTTGCTTCTAAAACTTCCGATGCATATTGAAGCATTCTCGGGAAAGCGTCTCCTAATGTATCAATCTTCGGATCTATACTCCATACTATCTCACGCATTGATTCCGAAACGTGACGGCTATCCTGGTAAATGCGATCGAGAATGCGGCTTATCGATCCGTCATCTTTGAGCTGCTTTTGGGCCAGCAGTGTTCCGAGACTTATATTCGTAAGCGCTGATCCGACTTCATCATGAAGATTGCGCGAGATCTCGGTGCGTATATCTTCCGTTCGCATTAATTGTTGTAAACGGAATCTATATAAAGTATAAAATATCCCGCCCATCAGCAGTGCGATCAATAAATAAAACCAAATCGTTTGGGAAAAAGGCGGACGTATATAAAAACTTACACTCGCAGTTTGATCGCTCCATCCACCATTGCTATTCGAAGATTTCACCATGAAAGTATAATTACCCGGTGCGAGATGACTGAAATTTATCTGCCGCTGGTTACCGGCCATTATCCAGGCTGTATCCTCGCCGACTAATTTATATGCATAGCGACTGGCTGCACCATTCATGAGATCGACTGATGTGTAGTGAATGCTAATATCATTTTGCCGTGGACTGAATCGCGCAACTTCATCTGTGTGCATGAACGGAACTCCATTCACCTGCATAGAAGTAATCAATGTTCTTCGCGGTGGAATATCGAAGTCGAGGCTATCCGGATCGAATGAAAAAAATGTTCCCTGGCCGCCATTGTACAATCGCTTTTGAAACGAATCATAATAAAACCATGCGCTCGCATATTTTACCGGCAAACCATCCATGCTTGTATAATTCGTGAAAATTTCTGCGTCACGATCGAAACAGGAAAGACCACCATCAGTAACCAGCCATAATTTTTCTTTGTGATCGCGATAGATATGAAGGATATGACTATTGACAAGACCTTTGTCGTGGCCATATACTTTTACCGATTTTGTTTTTGGATTAAATTTTATCAAACCATTTGTCGACGTTCCAAGCCAGATCACTGAGTCGGATTCATATGATATACCGCTCAACGTTGCAGTTTGTTCAGCTGTTGATAATGATAATGGAATTGTTTGGAAGTTACCCGTTGCCCGAATCCACTTAACCATGATCGTGGTACCATCGCTTACAAACCACAGATCATTGTTTTTATCCTCTGCAATGCTGAGCGGGTAACGTAAAGGATACCCTTGCGCACTGCTTCCGGGGTAATATTGGAAGCGCTGGTTTTTGCTATCGTAATAACATAAGCCTTTGCCTCGTCCAAGTCCAATCCATGTTAGGCCATGACTATCGGTAAACTGTGTTGTGATCGCAACTGAATCCAACATCGAAGGCCGGCCGGGATAAGAAGCAATCCGGCCCGAGTGATGGCTTGAAATAGTATACCAAAACATTCCTTCCTGCGTGCCTATCCATAATGTATCCGGACTTATTTGTCTAAAGTTCCAGATAAAATTTGGCCAGGCATTGTTCATTGGCTTTACAAAAAGATGTTGCTCTTGTTTACCGGTTGAAATATCATATTCATAAAAACCTTCACCGTATGTGCCGATCCATAATGTATTATTTATACGAAGAAATGAATTGACATCATAGCGTACTTGCCTTCCCGTTTCTTTATTGATTAATGTGTAGGTGCGAAAAAACTGTTTATGCGGGGAGATTTTTTGCAAACCGTCTTCTGTAGTCGCCAACCATATATTACCCTGGCTGTCTTTCAGAACTCTTCCATATTCATTCATTTCAAAGATGGAAGCGCCGGGAGAATGGATAACGGGCTTATTGTTTTCCCAGCTAACCGGGATCATAGTCAGTCCATAATTGTGAAAGGAGCAAACAAGACTGGAAGAATCGAGAGCAAACATTTGTTGCGACCAAAGGAGGTAAGGATATTTATTAAAAGGAAAATAGCAGCGGCTCACGCATTTGCCGAATTCATCATAGAGAAAGAGACTATCCTGGCAAGGTTTGATATATGCAAAGTAGCTATTGAATACTTTAAAAATATTTGACGCATCGAAGTAAGCCTGGTATTTTTTTACAAGTGACGGACTGCAACTATCGGAAATAAAATTGAGGTGATTGTAATAAGAAGTCTTTGCCAATGGTACGATCCGATAGTCTTTAGCGTAACAAATATTCCAACCGACATTCGTCACGAATAACAGTGCATTTCCATCTGAGAGAGGAAGCACTTTATCAACAAAACGCAATCTTCCCCTCGAAATGGCTTCCGGCTTGAAACTCGAAGGAATTACCTTTTGCAGCGTCAGGTCGTTATTGAAAACAAATATGCAATTGCGTGCGACGGCCCAAAGATTTCCATTACTTCCAATCTCCAATTCGATGATGGTATTATTATATTGATCGAACGCATTGTTTTGACTATAATAAAAATTTTTAAAAACTCTTGTGCTGCTATTGTAAAAACTGAGTCCTGCCTGCGTACCAATCGCGAGAAAATTATTTGGTAACATTTTCAGGCAATAGACAAAATTGTGCGGTATCGAATTGGCGTTCGCATTGTGATAAAACTTCACGACCTCGGTACCATCAAAGCGATTGAGTCCATCACTGGTGGCGATCCACAGAAAACCATTATCATCCTGCGCGATATCGTTTATGCGGTTACTGCTAAGGCCCTCCTCGGTAGTAAGCTTTTCAACGAAATATGGCGAGTCCTGTGCTTTCAATTGTAATGAAAACAGCACGTAAAGCAGTAGGAGGTGGAAGCTTCGCACTATGATCGGTTAACAATTACCAATTTACCGAATTCCGGCAGGAGGAGAAAGATAAAGAAGAAAGAGAAACAGGAACAGGAACAGAAACAGAAACAGGAACAGGAACAGAGGGCAGACCCCAGCACTCAACATCCAACATCTTTTAGTAATTTCCTCACCATGAAACGACTTGAATTTTTACAAAACTCGGCTGCACTTATTGGTGGTAGCCTTTTGCCATCAATTCCATTTGATGAAAGCAATAAAACGGGTAAAATTCGCTTTGCTTACCTCACCGATATACATGTGAAGCCCGACGCAGTAGCCGAAGCGGGAATGGCGAAAGCTTTTCAGCATGCCCAATCGTTGAAACCTAAAGTTGATTTCATCATTAATGGCGGCGATTCGATAATGGACTCGCTCGAGGCGGATAAACAAAGAACCCAAACGCAGTGGGACCTTTTTCATTCTATCTTAAAAAAAGAAAATAGTCTTCCAATCTATCATTGCATCGGCAACCATGATGTCTGGGGATGGTTTATCAAAACTGACCGGCCGGAAAAAGATCCTTTATACGGAAAGCAATGGGTTGTTGAAACATTACAAATGCCTGGTCGCTATTATAGTTTTACCAAAGGCAAATGGCATTTCATTGTATTGGATAGTACGCAGCTTAATCCGCTTGGCGGTTATATTGCTTATGTCGATCCTGACCAACTTGCCTGGTTTGAGAAAGAACTTGAACAAGCGAAAGACAAACACATATGCATTGTATCGCACATTCCTATTCTTTCTATTTGCGCGGGATTATTTTTCAATAAAACAGAACCCAACGGCGATTTGAAGATCCAGCGCAACCTGATGCACACGGATTTTCTTGCGTTGAAAAAATTATTTCTTCAGTATCCAAATATTAAAGTCTGCTTAAGTGGTCATATCCATATGCAGGACGAACTCGACTTTCTTGGCGTAAAATATTTTTGCAATGGCGCCGTCTGCGGTAATTGGTGGCACGGTTCGTTCAATGACTTCGCACCAGCATATGGTGTCATTGAGCTTTATGATGATGGAACAGCTTCACGAAAAATGATACAATACTAAGAACGGTGTTGGGTGTTGGGTGTTGAGTGTTGGGTGCTTTTAGCAGAAAATACTTTTTATTGATGCGGCAAGTTTATGTTGCAAGCCGAAATCGGGAAATTCAACCTACTGCATTCAACACCCAACACTCAACACCCAACACTTGTCATATTTTAACTTCTCCTGCTTTCCGCAACGAAGATTCTCTAATGATAAGTTGTGGAGCGAGTGTTCTTGTTTCAAAGTCGGTAACCGGTCGTTTGCTTTCTATTAGTTGAAGTAAAAGATCAGTGGCGATTTCGCCCATTTCGAATGCAGGTTGTTTGATGATCGAGAGTGGAGGTTCGATAAGTTCAGTAATATCTGAATTTGAAAATCCCATTAACCCGATATCGTTAGGTACTTTTATGTTCGAAGCTTTCAATACTCTAAGTGTACCCGTTGTCAATTTATCACCCAACGCAAGTATTGCATCGGGTTTTGGCTTGAGACGTATTAATTCATGCACGGCCTCCTCAACTTCGTCAAGTTTTAATCCGCCGTGTTCGCAATACTTTATATAGTTTTCTTTTACAGGCAAACTATTATCTGTTAAAGCAGCTTTATAACCTGCGAGCCTGTCTTTGGTGATAGACAATACTTCGTTGTTTGAAACGGCGGCAATTCGCGTATAACCGCTCTCAATGAGATGTCGTGTTGCATCATAAGCGCCCTGGTAACTATCAACGATAACTTTATGGGTATTGATCTCATTTACGATACGATCGAAGAAAACAATAGGCATTCCCCGGTCGTGTAGTTCTTTGAAGTTGATGAAATCTTTGGTTTCAGCCGCTACCGAAACAAGCAACCCATCGATAGATCTTGAAGTGAGATAATGCAGGTTACTTACTTCACGGTCGTATGATTCGCGACTTTGTGATATAATGACGTTGTAATTGTTTTTATAAGCAATCGACTCGATACCATCGATAGCCTGCGAAAAGAAACTGTTGGCGATCTCGCTTACGATAACCCCGATCGATCGGCTTCTTCTTTCTTTTAAGCTTAATGCGATAGGATTTGGATGGTAATTGATCTTTTCGGCGTATTCGAGGACCAGCTTTTTTGTTTCAGGACTGATTTCATAGCTGTCTCTTAAGGCTCGGGATACGGTCGAAGTGGACAGGCCCAGGGCTTTGGCTATATCTTTTATAGTAACGGCTTCGAACTTCATCTATCTTGGTGAAAAATTGGAAATAAACTAAGTGTCTAAAGATACAATATTAAAGGAAGGAAAACGGGGCAACGAAATCGATCCCGAAAACGATGAATAAGCCAATGAAATGACGATTTTATATTCATTTATCATTGATTCTAAGCCTTTATAAATGATATCGTTACCGGGAACGATTGCGTAAATAAATCCCCGCGAAACTCGTGACAGCCCATAACTTCTGTGTAGACTTGTCTCGGTTTTCAGCGGAAATTTCAGTAATGAATAAAGCTGTAACCCGATTGCTTAAGAAAATGCTTGCCGGAATGAAAAGATTGCTTCGCTTAATTAACCTCGGTATATTACCACGGGTTAAGGCTCTGACCTTTCCCTTTTCTTCCACTTTTTCCTGCATTTTTCTTAATACCACTGTCCAGGTTCAATACGACCTGAAAAGATCGTTTGCCCTGGTAAAGACGATTCGGTAATGGACTTATCCATTCACCGGCTTTGCTATTATTAATGCTATACTAAAAAACTGCGTTATGACAAGAATTTTCAAATCGATGGTAACAGCGTTGGCTGTTTTCCTCCTGGCAACAACGACCCTATTTGCCCAGGAAAGGGAAGTACGAGGCCAGATTATCTCGTCGGAAGATAATAAGCCTTTAGTGGGCGCCACTGTTACGGTTAAAGGAGAAAAAAAGGCCACCGTCACAGATGCCCAGGGAAATTACCGGATCACAGTTGGACCAAACGTCACTACTCTTGTGGTCACTTCTGTTGGTTTTATTCCGCAAGAAATTAATATCACTGGTAAGACCGAGCAAAGCGTAACATTAGCACCAGAAGTAAAATCAGGTGAAGATGTTGTTGTGATCGGCTATCAATCGGTAAAAAGAAAGGACCTGCTTGCCTCCGTATCTTCTGTAGGTGCAAAAGATCTAAAAGATATTCCGGTTAACTCTGCTGCGGAAGCATTGAATGGAAGACTCGCCGGTGTTACTGCAACTACTGCCGAAGGTTCACCTGATGCAGACATTCGTATCAGGGTGCGCGGTGGTATGTCAATCACTGGTGATAACTCGCCATTGTACATTCTCGATGGAGTACAAATGGAAAATGCACTCAACGTAATTTCTCCGCAGGATATTCAGTCAGTGGATGTATTAAAAGATGCTGCCGCTACTGCTATTTATGGTGCACGTGGTGCAAACGGCGTTATTGTTATTACTACAAAAGGAGGACGGGTAGGCAGAACAATGGTCAACTATAATTTCTTCATCGGCACAAAGAGTCTTCCAAAGAAACTTAATGTACTTGATCCATACGATTATGTTTTCTACCAGTCTGAAAGGTCAAGAGGAAGTAATGCAGATAGTATGAACTTCATTACCAACTTTGGCCCCTTTAGCGAAATTTCCAAGTATCGTAATGTAGACCCGGTAGATTGGCAGGACGAAGTGTTCGGCCAGGAAGGAATTACCCGTCAACACAATCTCTCTGTAAACGGCGGTAATAAGAAAGTAACTTATAACCTCGGATATACTTACAACGATGATAAAGCTATCGTGATCGCTTCAGGCTATAGAAGAAACATTGTAAACTTCAAAGGCGACTACAAAATCGCAAAGTGGATTAAGACCGGTATCAGCACGCGATATAACTATACAAACGTGTATGGCGCCGGCGTTTCTGATACCAAAGGTTCATCATACAACAGGCTGCGTAATGCAGTTAAATATCGCCCGTTCCTTTCCAATGGCCAGGATATTGACGATGCAGATCCTATTGCAGATCCAAACGTAGGTAATGGTCTTAACCTCGTAAACCCACTGCGACTTGCAAGCGCTGAATACAGGAGAAAGTCTACAGAGTCTTATAACCTTGCAGCGTTTGTAACAATAAACATCACGAAGAACATAACATTCAAATCAACATTTGGGTACGATCATAATAAATTAATCGATCGTCAATTTAGTGATACAATCACACCATATTCGATCATAACAGGTGGATCAAAACCAATTGCAGGTCTTGATACATCTATTAAGAAAACAATCACTAACTCGAATGTGCTTACGTGGAACGGAAAGAAAGGCGACCACAGCGTAGATGTATTGCTTGGACAGGAAACATATGATCTTCGTACGGAGAGTCATTCCAGCCTTTTTAGAAACTATCCATCATTCACACCATATAATGCTGCGTTTGTAAAAACAAATCTCGGCGTTCCTTTTACAGGCTATCCAAAATACGGTGAGACACGCTACACGAACCTTTCATTCTTCGGAAGCGTGGATTACAACTACAAGAGCAAGTACTATGCGAATTTCAAAGTCCGTGCGGACGGCGCTTCGAAATTCGCACCCGGAAAACAATGGGGTTATTTCCCTGCCGCTTCAGCAGCCTGGGTAGTATCTAACGAAGAATTCTTGCAGAACAACAACTTTCTCAACTATCTTAAATTCCGTGTAGGCTTTGGTACAGTAGGAAACAACCGTATCAACGATTACCTGTTCCTTACTTCATTCAAGAATGACGGAACTTATTTCTACGGAATCAACAATACCCCGGTTATTGCCTATTATTCGGGATCTCTGGTTAACCCTGACCTGAAATGGGAATCTACTGTTAACCGGAACATTGGTGTTGATATGTCTTTCTTCCATCGCAGGCTTGACATCAGTGTTGATTATTATAAAAACAGTTCAAAAGATCTTTTGCTTAACGTACCTGTTGCTTCCACTTACGGTTATGCAAGTCAATTGCAAAACGTAGGTAAAACATCTAATAAAGGTGTGGAAGTACAATTGAACGCAATCATCATGCGCAAGCCGCGCGGCTTTAACTGGAGCGCAAACTTCAACATATCACACAACGTGAACACAGTTGAAGCTTTGGGTCTGAACCAACAATTCTTCTATCCTGCAGCAAGCTGGGGAGTTTCTGGTCAGCCTACTGATTATATTGAGAAAATCGGTTCACCAGTTGGTTCAATCTACGGTCTTGTAACCGATGGATTCTATACCGTGAATGATTTTGATTACAACACAACAACGCACATCTATACACTGAAACCAGGAATCGTTACTAATGTTGGCATCATCGGTCCGGTACAACCGGGGTCAATTAGATTCAAAGACCTTAACGCGGATGGCGTGATCGACCTGAACAATGACAGGAAAATAATAGGAGATCCAACGCCAGATTTTACGGGTGGTTTAAACCAAACTTTTACTTACCGTAACTGGGATGCCAGCATTTTTGTGAACTTCTCTGTAGGCAACGATATCTATAATGCGAACAAGATCGAGTTTACCAATGGTTATACCAACAACTCGAACATGATTGACATTATGGGAGGACGTTGGAAAGTGGTAAAGCCAAACGGCGAAACAGCGCAATGGATAAACAATAACAATGTTTACGGTATTGCTCCGGATGAACTGTCTGCATTGAACGCAGGTGCTACGATCTGGCAACCGATCAAAGGCGCTGGTGCTTTCTATCCGCACTCATGGGCAATCGAAGATGGATCATTCCTTCGTATCAATAACGTGACGCTTGGATATAAACTTCCTACAAATGCAGTAAGAGCAATCAAGATGCAATCGCTCCGTTTCTATTTCACTGCAAACAACCTTGCTTTGATCACAAACTATACTGGTTATGATCCTGAAGTAAGCGTAAGAAGCAACCCGCTCACGCCCGGACTCGACTATTCGGCATATCCGAAGAGCCGTAGCTTTATTTTTGGTTTAAACGCAACATTCTGATATAATAAAACTCTTGCAATATGAACACTTCATCTTTAAATAAACTGTACATCGCCATTTTTGCCGGCGCGCTGCTTGTCGCTGGTGGATGTAAGAAGTACCTAAACCAAACGCCGATCACCGAGTTTGGCCAGGATAAGGTTTTCTCCGATGTACCAAATGCATATAAAGCGCTTGCCGGTGTATATAGCCGTCTTGTCGGCGACCAGGGTTATGGTATTCGTTTGAGTTTGTATTACCCGGTTGATAATGACGAAATGCAAGGCCCAACTGGTGCAGCGGATAATGACAGGCGTGATATCGCACGTTATGCTGCAACTTCAGGTAACGCGCAACTGGAAAGACCATTCAATCAACTTTTCCAGGGAATTGAATATGCAAACATCGTTATCGATAACATTCCAAAAATGTCGCAGTACACTAATGGTTCCGATAACGAAAAGAAACAACTTAGGAGAATGCATGGTGAAGCGTTGACGCTTCGTGCGCAATTCTATCTTGAAGCTATTCGTAACTGGGGCGATCTTCCCGCACACTTTGCTCCCGCATATGCTTTAGCGGGTGGCAATCCTTTTCCTTCAAGAACAAGCAGGGATAGTCTATATGATCATCTTCTTGCTGACTTGCAGGTTGCGGCTGATCTTGTGCCCTGGCGCAATGAGATCACTTCAATAGGCGATGCTGTTGATGAAAGAATAACCAAAGGAGCCGTGAAAGGACTAAGAGCAAGGATTGCTTTATTCCGTGGAGGTTATTCTCTTCGCGCTACTGGCGGTATGCAAAGAAGCGCTGATTATTTAGCGTATTACCAAATTGCAAGAACGGAATGTAATGATATCATCAACTCCGGTCAGCATGCAATGAACCCAAGCTTTAAAGGTTTATGGAAAAACCAGGTTTGTGCCCACGCTGTTGCTGATCCTGATGGCGAGTTGATGTTCCAGGCCAGTGCTATCGGTCTTACTGGTGCAGAAGATACCAAACTCGGCTATTACAATGGACCACGTGTAAACAATCTTGGAAATAGCAGCGTTAACCCGCTTCCAAGCTATCTCTATCTTTTCGATTCAATGGATTTGAGAAGAGACGTTACCGTGTGTGCTTATTTTACAAATACCAATGGTACAAGAGTCGGTCAGGCGATCACTAACATGACTGATGGAAAATACAGGAGAGACTGGATAACTAATCCGACATTTTCTCCAACTGATGCCGTACAATATTTCGGTTTGAAATGGCAAATACTCCGCATGTCTGACGTGTATTTAATGTTTGCTGAAGCTGAAAACGAACTTAACGGCCCAACAGCTGCAGCATACAATGCAATTAATATGGTAAGGAGAAGAGGTTACGGTAAACCACTTACAACGGTGGATCTAACCGTCGATATAACTCCAGGCCTTTCGAAATCTGCATTCTTCCAGGCTATCGTTAGGGAAAGAGCGCTTGAACTCGGTGGTGAAGGCGTAAGGAAATATGACCTTATCCGCTGGAACTTGTTGAATGCTGCATTGACGGAATCAAAAGCTAACATGATAAGGATGTCGACGAATACGGCTATGGTAAATCCAACTTATATGGCTGGTTACCCTACTTATAGCCTTTCAGCAGGATTGCCACAATCCATGTATTATATCAACAACACAACGTCTGATGTAAATACGATCGGCGGACTTTGGGCAAATTCGTTGTATTTCCCTGCACCAGCAGCAACCCCTGCAGGTACAACGAAAGTGAACTGGGTAAGAGTAGAAGTAAACACAACCGCAGCTTCAAGGTTTGCGACGGGATATGTAACCGGTAAAGGCGAACTTTTACCAATACCGCAACCTGCGAGAGATGCGAATATTAATATGACCCAGAATCCGGGTTACTGATAATTGATATTATTTCAAAATAAATAAGGCTGCTTTATGAAAAATAAGGCAGCCTTTATTTATAAAAAACGTCAAACTATTCCATGAAATCAATCTTCGTCACACTTTCTGCGTGTACTATGTTGCTTTATGCGTGTTCGGCGCAGAAAGGCGGGCCGGGTCTAATTAATGATAATACAAGTGCCATTGCATTCCCCGGCGCGGAAGGATTTGGGAAATACACAACTGGTGGCCGAGGCGGAAAAGTTTTCGTCGTCACCAATCTATATGATAACGGAAGCGGCAGCTTACGCGAAGCAGTGGAAGCAAAAGGAAAACGCATTGTCGTTTTTGCCGTATCAGGCACTATTCATCTTGAAACAAAGTTGGTGATCAAAGGTGATGTAACTGTTGCAGGCCAGACTGCGCCCGGTGATGGTATTTGCCTCGCCGATCAGTCTGTTTCGATTGGCGGTGATAATATCATTGTTCGCTATCTCCGTTTTCGCATGGGCGATAAATACCAGCGCGGCGGTATGGTCGATGGTAATGGGGGTGATGATGCATTCGGCGGAACAAGACGAAGAAACATTATTATCGATCATTGCAGCATGAGCTGGAGTACTGATGAAGTGTTTTCTGTATACGCCGGTGATAGCACGACATTGCAATGGAACCTGATTTCGGAACCGCTTAATTATTCTTATCACTTCGAAACTGGTGATAAAGATTACGAGCATCATGGTTACGGTGCTATCTGGGGCGGTAAACATTTATCTGCACATCATAATTTATTTGCCCATTGCAATAATCGCAACCCACGCTTTGATGGTACAAGAAATTCTCCAGAAGAAAATGTAGACTATCGCAATAATGTTATCTATGACTGGGGCGGTAATAATATCTATGCGGGTGAAGGCGGTAATTACAATATCGTCAATAATTATTTTAAATACGGACCTTCAACTTCCACAACGGTGCGTTATCGTATCGTAAATCCAGGCCGCTGGGAGAAACCGGTGATTCCATTTGGTAAATACTATGTCGATGGGAATTATGTTGACGGTAACGAAGAAATGACTAAAGACAATTATCGCGGTGTACATATGGGACAGGGTGGAACAGAAGAAGACAAGAAAAACACGGTGATTACTTCACCGCATCCTGCGGAAAACATAAAGATGCAATCAGCGCAGGATGCTTATTCATCTGTATTGGAACATGTCGGCGCGAGCTATCATCGCGATACGCTTGATCAAAGGATCATTAATGATGTGAAGAACAGAACTGGTAGATTCATTGATGTACAGGGTGGCTTCCCGCATGGAACTGCATATGAACTTACGGTTAATGCATGGCCCGCGTTAAAAGCTTTGCCTGCACCCGCTGATACAGATAAAGATGGCATGCCCGATGAGTGGGAAAAGAAACACGGCTTAAACGCCACTGATGCAAACGATGCATCTGGATACAAACTGGATAAATTATATACAAACATCGAAGTGTATATTAATAGTCTTCTCGCTTCTAAAGGAAAATGAAAACAATGATGCGGTATAAATTTCTTTTACCTGTTGCTTTCTTGCTGACAGCATTTGCATTGCCTGCTCCGAAGAAAACGAAGATCTGGCTGATTGGCGATTCAACAATGTCAATCAAAGAAACAAAAGCTTACCCCGAAACAGGTTGGGGAATGCCATTCGCCTATTTCTGGGATTCAACGGTGATTGTCGATGACCGCGCAATGAACGGAAGAAGTACAAGAACATTTATCGAAGAAAAAAGATGGGACCCGGTTGTCCGCGATATGCAGGAAGGCGATTGGGTGTTTATTCAATTCGGACATAATGACGAAGTGCCAACGAAAAAGAGTTTTGTACCAGAAAATGATTTTAAAAATTACCTCGTAAAATATATAACAGATACGCGCAGTAAAAAAGCAAACCCGGTGTTGATCACGCCGGTGGCAAGAAGAAAATTTGATAGCACCGGTCATATACAGGAAACACATGCTGTCTATGCCCAAATTGTACGCGATGTTGCGAAAGAAAATAATATTCCATTGATTGACCTGTCCGAGAAAAGCAAAGCATTGTACCAACAAATGGGACCTGAAACTTCAAAGTATCTCTTCAATTATCTAAAACCCGGCGAACATCCGAATTACCCGGACGGGAAACAGGATGATACGCATTTCAGTGAGCTGGGTGCGAGAAAGATTGCGGAACTTGTACTCCAGGAAATTAAGAATCAAAAATTAGAAATAAGCCACAGGATAATAAACAGAACTTCTAACTAAATTTAGATTTCAACTGTCCAACGATGTTAAAGTCCAGGCATATTATTATTCTCGCCTTGTTATTTAGTATTGCAAAGCCTGTGATTTCTCAAACAGGTAACGCACAACAATACAAATATGTATTTACCGTCGCGAAAGATGGAACCGGGGATTATAGGTTCATACAAGATGCTATTGATGCAATGCGTGTCTTCCCGCTTGCGCCAATTACCTTGTATATAAAGAACGGCGTGTACATTGAGAAAATTGAATTGCCGGCAAATAATACCGATGTTACATTCATTGGCGAAAGCGTTGACAAAACGATCATTTCTTTCAACGATTATTCCGGTCGCGGTAAACTTAACACCTTCACTTCTTATACGGCGAAGATTTCGGGTAATCGCTTCGTTGCAGAAAATATTACGTTCCTGAATTCTGCTGGCCCGGTTGGCCAGGCGCTTGCTTTATACGTGGACGCTGATAAAGCTGTGTTTAAAAATTGTCGCTTTGTCGGTAGCCAGGACACCATTTTTGCTGCCGGTGAAAATTCAAGACAATATTTTGTCGACTGCTATATTGAAGGAACAACTGATTTCATATTCGGTCCGGCAACCGCAGTTTTCCAGTCGTGCACGATTCGATGCAAATCCAATTCGTATATAACTGCGGCCAGTACGCCAAAGGATAAAAAGTTTGGTTTTGTTTTCCTGGATTGTAAGATCATTGCCGATTCATCCGTAACGAAAGTGTACCTCGGCAGGCCGTGGCGCGCTTATTCCAAAACTGTTTTCATTCGTTGTGAGTTGCCACAACAAGTTGCGCCGGAAGGTTGGAATAACTGGTCAAATCCTGAGAATGAAAAGACCGCTTATTATGCCGAATATAAAAACACGGGCAAAGGAGCCGATAAGAAATCCCGTGTACCATGGTCAAAACAACTCACCGATAAAGAAGCGAAAAGGTATACACTGCAAAATATTTTTTCTATAGAAGCTAATTCAAGTGCCGACTGGGTTCAACAAATACGCACAAAGCCATTCGAATGGCCTGCGCAATCCACAAAATGAGAGTAATACTCCTGATAATTTTACTGCTTAATGCATTCATATCAATAAATGCGCAGACGCCTTTCGTTTCGAAAGCATGGTCGCCGGATAATGGAAATGGATATTATACAAACCCGATTGTCAACGCGGATTATTCCGATCCCGATGCTATTCGCGTGGGTGATGATTATTATCTCGTCTCATCGAGTTTTAATCATGTTCCGGGTTTACCCATACTTCAATCAAAAGATTTAGTTAACTGGACGATCATTACTCATGCATTAAATCGTCAACCGCCGTTCGACCATTTTAGTAAAGTCCAACACGGCAACGGTGTGTGGGCGCCATCAATCAGGTATCATGCAAATGAGTTCTACATCTACTATCCCGATCCTGACTTTGGAATTTATATGACGAAGTCAAAACTAATCACAGGTCCATGGTCCGACCCTGTATTAGTCGAAGGTGGTAAAGGATTAATCGATCCGTGTCCATTATGGGATGGTAATGGAAAAACATACCTCGTGCATGCTTATGCCGGTAGCCGCGCTGGTTTCAAGAGTATTCTTGTCATAAAAGAAATGAATGCGCAGGGAACAAAAACAATCGGCGATGCAGTAATGGTGTTTGATGGTCATGATGCCGATCCAACAGTTGAAGGGCCCAAACTTTACAAGCGCAACGGCTGGTATTACATTTTTGCACCGGCCGGCGGCGTATCAACGGGATGGCAATTGGTATTGCGGTCGAAAAATATTTATGGTCCATATGAAAGAAAAGTTGTGATGGACCAGGGAAGTACAACGATCAATGGTCCTCACCAGGGCGCATGGGTAGATACAAAGACTGGTGAAAATTGGTTTCTTCATTTCCAGGATAAAAACGCGTATGGCCGCGTTGTCCATCTTCAACCAATGAAGTGGGTCAATGACTGGCCAGTGATTGGTGATGATAAAGATGGCGATGGTAAGGGCGAACCGGTTCTTATATATAAAAAGCCGAACGTTGGAAAATCCTATTCGCGGGTAACACCGGCAGACAGCGATGAATTCAATTCGCCGACATTGGGACTGCAATGGCAATGGCAGGCAAATCCGCAAAACGGATGGGCGTTTACTACTCCTTCGGGAACGTTGCGCATGTTTGCGATAGAACGGCCCGATTCAATCATTAATGCCTGGTATATGCCGAATGTACTTGGACAAAAACTTCCGGCGGAGGAATTTACTGCTACTTTGAAAGTGCGGTTCAAGCCAAGGTTAGAAAACGAACGGTTTGGGTTTATACTGCTTGGAACAGACTACGCTACTGTGTCTTTGCAAAAAAGAAATGATGGAATTTATGTTTTCTACAGTGAATGCGTCGATGCAGATAAAGGCAAAGAAGAATTAGAAAAAATAAACCGGAAAGTGCCTGATGGAGATATTTATTTGCAAATTAGAATGAATAAGCAGGGAGTCGCCAGTTTTAATTTTAGCACGAACGGAACGGACTTTACAAAATTAGGCGGACCTTTTACTGCCAAACCGGGAAGATGGGTGGGTGCGAAGCTCGGAATGTTTTGTACCAGGAATAGTAAAACGAATGATGCGGGGTTTGCGGAAGTTGATTGGATTAGGATCAATTCAGAATTCTGAATTCAGAATTCAAAGTGGGCTCGAAAATTTGCGGACTACGAAATTGAATCGACAGGCGTAAGTTTCACGCAATCCCGATAGTTATCGGGAGGCAAAGGAGCGAAGTCGCAAAGGGAATAGCAGTCAGTCTCGGAAAGATTAATTGATTTTAATCCCTATCACCTTATTAACTTATGTTGCTTTGCATAGACATTCTTTGCGCCTTTGTATCTTATGTTGCTTTGCGTGAAATCGGGAGTCGCGGAAATAAGCAAAAGTTCTATAAGGTTTGAATTGTTCGCTTGCAGGAATCGGCTAACATCTTTTAGATCGCTAAAAAAGTTTTTCTATGATAAAAAAATTATTTTCTACTACTGTTCTCATTTTACTTCTTTCATCATTCACAATAGCACAAAGCAAAGATGAAAAGTCTGTAGCAGCAGCTGTCGAGCGATTGCGCGTGGCAATGGTGGATGGAAATAAAAGCGAACTCGAAAATATCACCGCGGATCAACTCAGCTATGGCCATTCAAGCGGTCACATCGACAACAAAACTGAATTTGTAGAAAAACTCGTAAGCGGCGCATCCGATTTTGTAAGCATAGACCAAACCGCCCAGACGATTAGCATAAATGATAAGACTGCCATCGTTCGGCACCGCCTCGACGCTAAAACAAATGATGGTGGCAAACCCGGCGAAGCGCATTTGTTCGTATTGCTCGTATGGCAAAAAAAGCATGGCAATTGGAAACTCCTGGCGCGCCAGGCAGTGAAAGTTCCGTAAGCTAAAAATGGATTAATCCGCACGAATCCGTCACTCAACCAGCCTGATATCGATACCGGCAACGTTTGCGTAAATAATCCGCCGGAAATGATTGATAATGACTGGGTTTGGGGGTAAACTTGTAGTCCCAGAGAATGTTTTTAAATAACGATCACCTGTCATCATGAAAAAATTCTTCAGCCTTTCTTTAATTGCCCTTTCATTTTTGTGTGCGAAAGCGCAATTCAAAGGCAAACTTCCAGTCGTTGCGACTCCTGTTTTCAAAAAAGACACCATAAACATTGTGAAGTATGGAGCCGTGTCGGATGGCAACACGCTAAATACAAAAAGTATTAATGGCGCTATCGACGCTTGCAATAAAAAAGGTGGCGGCGTTGTGCTCATACCTGCCGGACTTTGGTTGACCGGCCCGATCGTTATTAAGAGCAACGTTAACCTACATTTTGCAACGGGTGCCACGTTATTATTTACTCGCGATTTCAGCCAATACCCTTTGGTAAAAGGTAATTGGGAAGGTATACCGCAAATGCGTAACCAGTCACCTGTATCCGCTACTGGTGCCACCAATATTGCAATTACGGGTAAAGGGATCATCGATGGAAATGGTGATGCATGGAGAGCGGTAAAAAAAGATAAGCTCACAGAATCACAATGGAAAAACCTCGTTGAATCGGGAGGTATATTAGGCGAGGATAAAAAAACCTGGTATCCTTCTGAGAAATTCATGAAGGGATCCAAGATGTCCAATCCCGGCGCAATTTCGCCAGAAAAAGATGCTGCGTTTTATGAAAGCATCAAAGACTTCTTGCGTCCGAATCTTTTGTTGCTCGCCAATTGCAATAAGATATTACTCGAAGGAATAACATTCCAGAATTCTCCTGCCTGGTGTTTGCATCCATTAATGAGCGAGAACCTTACGGTAAGAAACATTTTTGTAAAAAATCCCTGGTATGCGCAGAACGGTGACGGCATCGATGTAGAGAGTTGTAAAAATGTATTGATTGAAAATTCTGTTTTCGACGTGGGTGATGATGCGCTTTGCATGAAAAGCGGTCGCGATGCAGAAGGCAGAAAACGAGGAATGGCAACGGAGAACGTGATCATCCGCGGCTGTACAGTTTATGCTGCACACGGCGGTTTTGTTATTGGTAGCGAAATGAGCGGCGGCGCAAGAAACATGTATGTAAGCAATTGCACTTTTATTGGTACCGATATTGGCCTTCGTTTTAAAACAACTAGAGGAAGAGGTGGAGTCGTTGAGAATATCTTCATCAAAGACATTTACATGAAAGATATCCCGGCTGAAGCCATTCTTTTCGATATGTACTATATGGCAAAAGACCCGGTCGTACTTGCCGGCGAGAAAAGAGAATTGCCTAAAGTGGAATTCAAGCCAGTTGATGAAACAACACCTGTCTTTAAGAATTTTTATATCAGCAACGTTTATTGCAATGGTGCAGAGAAAGCAATCTTCATTCGCGGTCTTCCCGAGATGCATGTAAAAGATATTGTACTCGAGAATATGGTGTTGCAGGCGGAGAAAGGCATCGACGTGCAGGAAGCAAGCGGTATTTCTTTTAAAAATATAAAAGTGATCAGTAAGGAAACTAATCCAGTTGTTGATGTTGTGCAAAGTGACAGGCTGAGCTTTGATAACCTAACGTATGCTGATGGATCTTCTCTTTTGTTTCGTGTCAGTGGCGAAAGAAGCAATTCGATAAGCATTAAGAATACGGATGCTTCTAAAGCGAAAGAGAAAATCGTTTATGAACTGGGGGCGTCGGAGAAGAGTGTTTCTGCCAAATTATGAGTTATAAATTATGAATCGCTCTCAACGGTTAGCACACTTTTAACTTTTGTCCCGATAGCTATCGGGATTTGAAACATAGAACTAGATGAAAAGAATATTCCTCTCAATCATCATCGCTACGCTATCGCTGGCTTCGCTTGCGCAAACGAAACCTTTGTCGCAACAACTTGCTGAAACAGTCATGCGTACCTGGAAAGATTCTTTTTCACTCGGCAACCAGGCAAGATGGTCGTATGACATGGGTGTCATATTGAAAGGATTTGAAGGTATATGGCGCAATTCCGGCGATGTGCGCTACTTTAACTATATCCAAAAGCAAATGGATTTTTTTGTACAGGACGATGGCACCATCAAAACGTACAAGCCTGATGAATATAATATCGATCACATCAATAATGGTAAGCTTGTTCTGTTTCTATATCGCGTAACGGGAAAAGAAAAATATTTGAAGGCTGCGCGGCTTTTAAGAGAACAATTGCGGACGCATCCACGCACAAAAGAAGGCGGCTTCTGGCATAAGAAGATTTATCCTTATCAAATGTGGCTCGACGGCTTGTATATGGGCGCGCCTTTCTATGCGGAGTACGCTGACCTCATGCACGAGAAGGAAGCCTTCGATGATGTCGCAAACCAGTTTATCTGGATGGAGAAACATGCACGCGATCCACAAACAGGTTTATTATATCACGCCTGGGATGAAAGTAAAGAACAAAAATGGGCTAATAAGACTACGGGACGCTCACCACTTGTTTGGGCCCGGGCAATGGGTTGGTACGCGACAGCTTTAGTTGATGTGCTTGACTGGATTCCCGAAAATCATCCCAAAAGAAAAGAGCTTATCGCTATCCTGAATCGCCTTGTTGTTGCAGTAGAGAAATTCCAGGATAAAAAGACAGGTTTATGGAAAGACATTCTTAATTATAAAGGTGAAGACCAGGAGAAAAATTATTTCGAAGCTTCAGCCAGTTGCCAGTTTACTTATGCAATTGCAAAAGGTGTGCGCAAAGGCTATTTGCTTCCCGGAAAGATTGCAATTGCAACAAAAGCATATAGCGGCATTGTAAAAGAATTTATCAAAGGCGACACGGGCCAGGTTGATTTGCATGGTACCGTAAAAGTCAGCGGACTCGGAGGTAATCCGTATCGCGATGGCAGCTTTGCATACTACATGAGCGAACCGGTCATCGTGAATGATCCAAAAGGTATGGGCGCATTTTTACTTGCAAGCAATGAGATGGAAATGGTGCCCACGCAAATCATAGGTAAGAAACGTACTGTGCTGCTTGATCGTTATTTCAACAGTGAAAAAAGAAAAGATGCGAGCGGTGAGATGGTTTACTGGCACTATGTGTGGGAAGAACGATCGCATCCCGGGTTTGCAGGACTCGGTCATCTTTTTAATAAGAATGGTGCAAAGCTTGCTTCGCTCAACGTGGCTCCAACTGCAGCTAATCTCGCCAAATCGTCAGTATACGTAATCGTGGACCCTGATCACGTAAAAGATAATCCCAATCCGAATTATGTTTCGCAAAAAGACGTAAACGTAATTAAGGAGTGGGTTAAAGGTGGCGGCGTACTCGTAATGATGGCAAATGATAGCGCCAATTGCGACCTTGAACATTTCAATAAACTGGCCAATGCATTTGGAATGACGTTCACCAATAAGAGCCGCAACATGGTGAAGAATGATGAGTTTGAAACCGGTGTTGTTATTCCCAACGATACAGAAGTATTCAAGTCGCCGTATAAGATGTACCTGAAAGAAGTGAGTGTACTCGATATAAAGACGCCGGCCAGAGCACTGGCTACAAAAAATAATGAAGTGATAATTGCAACAGCAAAGTATGGCAAAGGAACTGTGTTTGCTGTTGGCGATCCATGGCTATATAATGAATACCTCGATGGCAGGAAACTGCCTTTGGAGTACCCGAATTTTAAAGCTGCCGATGATTTGGTAAAATGGTTATTACAGCAGGCAAAAAGATAATTAGTGTTCAACAGGAAGTTCTATAGTTTATTGGCGATGATTGTGACGATGAGCCTGCACGCCCAGAAGAGTATAATAGTTGATCAATCGGGCAAAGGCGATTTCAAAACGATACAGGGCGCGATCAATAGCTTACCGGATTCATCGCTAAAGGAAAGAGTAATACTGATCAGGAATGGAGTGTACAATGAAAAGCTATATATCGAGAAGCACAACGTTGTACTCGAAGGTGAGGACAGGGAAAAAACGATCATCACAGAATCGATAGCAAGAGACGAATGGCGTTGCGGGCATACCGATGATTGGGGTGTGGCAACGATGAACGTAGGAGCAAATGATATTACTCTTCGAAATCTGACAGTGACAAATAGCTTCGGATTTGATTACACTGGTGATAAAACGATCTATTGTGCGTCTGATTCGAACGGAAGGCAAAGAGTTTTAGGAAGAAATGGTCACCAGATGGCGTTGCGAACGATGAATGCTACGCGGCTCAAAGCAATCAACTGTCACTTCCGCGCATTTGGTGGAGATACTGTAAGTCCGTGGGAAGTGGAATCCGGGATGTGGTATTTCAAAGATTGCATCATGGAAGGCGGCGTCGATTTTTATTGTCCACGTGGATGGGCTTATGCTGAAAACTGTGAATTCATCGCGCATACAGGAACAGCCGCGATATGGCACGATGGTTCGCGACATGAAGATTCAAAGACGGTATTGAAGAATTGCCGTTTCAAAGGATATGATGGGTTTTTATTGGGCCGCTATCATCGCGACGCCCAGTTTTACCTCGTCAACTGCTGGTTCGCAAAAAATATGAGAGACTCGACGATCTATCGCGTGCCGACATCGAATAACATTCAATGGGGACATCGTGTATATTATTACAATTGTCACCGCGAAGGAGGAAACGATTTTAGCTGGTATGCTAATAATCTTCCAAATGGAATTAAGGCAAACGATATTGATGCAAAATGGGTTTTTAAAAACAAATGGACTCCAACTGAAAATAAGTGAGTATGCAACTTTCGAAAAAAACAATAAGTGAGATCAAACCGCAGGCGGGATTAACTATCCCCGATGCGAAGATGTTTGATTTGCCTGAAAAAGTATTACAATTCGGAACGGGAGTCTTGCTTCGCGGCCTGCCGGATTATTTTATTGATAAAGCGAATCGCCAGGGAATTTTCAACGGGCGTATCGTAGTTGTAAAATCTACTTCACAGGGAAGCGCTGATGCCTTCGATGAGCAGGATGGATTATTCACCCTCCAGGTACGCGGGATAGAAAATGGATCCACTACGCAGGATGCAATCATCAATTCTTCTATCAGTCGCGTGTTAGCAGCAAAAGAAGATTGGGCCAGCATACTTGAATGCGCTCATAATCCTGAAATAAAGCTTATTATTTCAAATACAACCGAAGTTGGTATTGTATTGACTGATGATGATGTAAAACTTTCACCACCTTCATCATTTCCCGGGAAATTGCTTGCGTTCCTTTATGAGCGATATAAAGCCTTCAATGGAAGTGAAGAAAGCGGAATGGTCATTATTCCAACTGAACTCATTCTTGATAATGGAAGCAAACTGCGTTCAATCGTGATCGAACTCGCGACAAAGAATAATCTTGAAAGTGAATTTATCAACTGGTTACAATCTGCAAATTGTTTTTGCAATTCACTCGTCGATCGAATCGTACCAGGCAAACTTCCCAATGCAGAAAAGAAAGCAGCCGAAGAAAAACTTGGATATACTGATGAACTGATGATCATGGCAGAGCCGTTCAGGCTTTGGGCGATTGAATCTGACAATAAAAAGGTAAAGGACGTACTTTCTTTCAGCAAAGCAGATGATGGCGTTGTGATCACGCCGGACATTGAAAAATTCCGAGAGCTTAAATTGCGTCTGTTGAATGGTACGCATACTTTCAGTTGCGCGCTTGCTTTCCTCGCTGGCTTTGATAACGTGAAAGAAGCAATGAGCGATGAAGAATTCTCTGCATACGTGCGCCGCCTTATGATGCTTGAAATTGCCGGCGCCCTCGATACAAATATTGTTACATACAATGAAGCCTGCGCTTTTGCAAACCAGGTAACCGATAGGTTCAGGAATCCTTTCCTGGATCATAAATGGATCAGCATTTCCATGAACTATACCTCGAAAATGAAAATGAGGAATGTGCCTTTGCTAGTAAGACATTTCAAAAAGAATGGCACTGTACCGGAAGATATGTCGCTCGGTTTCGCTGCTTATTTGCTTTTCATGAAATGTAAACCCGGTGATAATGGGCAATTCCAACGGGAGTTGAACGGCACAAAGCATAATATACAGGACGAAAACGCCGGCTATTTCGCCGACAAATGGAATGACGATATTGATACCTTTGTCAACCAGGTTTTATCGAACGAAGAATTGTGGGGTACAGATCTTACCAAACTCGGAGGTTTTGCATCGGCTGTTGCTGAAAACCTTCGTGATTTACAAAAGGACGGAGTGCAGGCGACCATTAGAGCAAGGCAAACTAAAAAAACAATGGCCTGAATGAAGCAGATCGTTTTAAAAGTACACCCGGACGACAACGTACTTGTGGCATTGAGAGACCTTGCCCAGGGTGAAATCATTTCGTATAACGGAGAACAATACCAGATACAGGAAAAAGTTCCAGCTAAGCATAAATTCTTTACCCGTGATATGGATGCCGGCGATAAAGTAATCATGTACGGCGTACTCGTTGGAAAGACCCAAAGTTTTATACCAGCGGGCGGTTTGATGACAACAGGCAATGTAAAACATGCCGCTGATCCATATGAATACAGGCCATACAAATACCAATGGCAGCCACCCGATGTTTCCCGATTTAAAGGAAGAACATTTAATGGTTATCATCGCAAAGACGGCCGCGTCGGCACAGCAAATTACTGGCTTTTCATTCCAACTGTATTTTGCGAAAACCGAAATCTCGATGTGATCCGCGAAGCCTTGCATAATGAACTTGGCTACGCAGTGACTGATAAATACAAACAGAAAACACACCAGCTTCTCGAATTATACAAAAAAGGCGCAGATATATCGTCTGTAGACCTTGAAGTAAAAGAAGCGACTGTAAATACCCACCGTGTTTTTAAAAACGTAGATGGAATAAAGTTCTTAAATCACCAGGGCGGATGTGGTGGTACACGCCAGGACGCAGCTATACTGAGTAAACTACTCGCCGCATATGCTGATCATCCAAATGTTTCTGGTGTAACGATTCTCAGCCTGGGATGCCAGAACCTGCAAACACAAAATCTTCTCGACGATATCAAGCAACGCAATCCGAATTTCGATAAGCCGCTTTATGTTTTCGAACAACAACAATCACAAAGCGAAGAGCAACTGATCACCGAAGCGATTCGGAAAACGTTTCTCGGGTTAATTGAAATAAATAAACTCGAACGCAAACCCGCAACGTTGGATAAATTAAGTATTGGTGTGAAATGTGGTGGAAGCGATGGCTTCAGTGGATTGTCTGCAAATCCTGCCGTTGGTTATTGTTCTGATCTCGTTGTTGCTCTCGGCGGAAAAGTTTTGCTTGCTGAATTTCCAGAATTATGTGGCGCTGAACAAAACCTGATTGATCGTACGAAAAGCGAAGCTGCTGCAAGAAAATTTATGCACTTAATGGGCAGCTATAGCGAAGCTGCAACACAAGCCGGATCTGGATTTCACATGAATCCATCACCGGGCAATATCCGTGACGGCCTGATCACCGATGCAATTAAAAGCACGGGCGCAGCAAAAAAAGGCGGAACATCGCCAGTAGAAGATGTGCTCGATTATACCGAACCGGCAATTAAGCCTGGGCTCAATCTTGTGTGCACACCCGGTAATGACGTCGAAGCAACAACAGGCAAAGCGGCCAGCGGCGCAACGTTAATATTATTTACAACAGGACTGGGAACACCGACCGGCAACCCTGTTTGCCCGACGATAAAAGTTGCTACCAATACTTCGCTCACGAAAAGAATGGGCGATATCATTGATATTAATACAGGACCGATCATAGACGGAGAAAAAACCATTGAACAAATGGGTGAAGAAATACTCGAGTATTGTATAAAAGCAGCGAGTGGTGAAGTAACACCAAAAGCTGTCCAGTTAAACCAGGATGATTTTATTCCGTGGAAGCGCGGAGTTTCGTTATAGTTATCGTTATCGTTATCGTTAGTCTCAGACTAACGGTAACGACTAACGATAGCATAAAAATTAAAGTATGAAACAGTTCTTAGATCAGAATTTTCTGCTGAAAACTAAAACGGCACAGCGCCTTTACCATGACTGCGCGAAGGAGATGCCAGTGATCGATTATCATTGTCATTTGCCGCCACAGCAGATCGCGGATGATACGCAATTCAAAACGTTGTCGGAAGCCTGGCTTTACGGCGATCATTATAAATGGCGCGCAATGCGCACTAATGGCGTGGATGAAAGCTATTGCACGGGCAATCGCTCTGACTGGGAAAAATTTCAGAAGTGGGCGGAGACTGTTCCATATACGTTGCGTAATCCTTTATACCATTGGACGCATCTTGAATTGCAGCGTTATTTCGATATTCAGAATATCCTGAATCCGGATACGGCGAAAAAAATATATGATGAGTGTACAGCGAAGTTGCAGACAAAAGAATATTCAGTTCGCAACCTGTTGCGCAAGATGAATGTGAAGCTTGTCTGCACGACCGATGATCCCGTTGATTCATTGGAATATCACCAACGCATTAGGAACGATGGATTTGAAATCCAGATACTGCCAGCATTCAGACCCGACAACGCGATGAACGTAAGTGACCCGACGAAATTTCTTGCTTATGTAAAAAGACTCGAAGCAATTACCAATATAGCAATTTCTTCGTTTGATGATTTCCTTTATGCTTTGCAAAATCGCCATGATTTCTTTGCGTCGATGGGTTGCAATGTATCCGATCATGGTCTTGAAGAAATATATGCGGATGATTTTACCGGATCGGAGATCGATGCGATTTTCAACAAAGTACATGGCGGTAAAGCGCTGAGTGATGCGGAACAAAAGAAGTTCCGTTCGGCGATGCTTATTCATTTTGCTGAATGGGATTGGGAAAAAGGATGGGTGCAACAATTCCACCTTGGTGCGTTGCGCAATAACAATTCAAGAATGATGCAAACACTCGGTCCCGATACGGGCTGGGATTCTATCGGTGATTTCTCACAGGGTAGGGCATTGGCAAAATTCCTCGATAAACTTGATAGCAATAACAAACTTGCAAAAACGATTCTTTATAATTTGAATCCTGCCGATAATGAATTGATGGCAACGATGGTTGGTAATTTCAATGATGGTTCGGCTGCAGGTAAAGTTCAATGGGGATCAGCATGGTGGTTCCTTGATCAAAAAGACGGAATGACTAAACAAATCAATACGCTTTCAAATATGGGATTGCTTAGCCGTTTCGTGGGAATGCTTACTGATTCAAGAAGTTTCCTGTCTTATCCACGTCATGAATATTTTAGAAGAATACTCTGTGATCTTTTTGGTGACGAAATAGAAAACGGAGAATTGCCAAACGATATTAACTGGGTGGGAAAAGTGATCCAGGATATTTGCTTTAATAATGCACGGAATTATTTCAACTGGCAGCTTGATGCAAAACCTGTGACAATTAAGAGTCCAGTTTTATAATATTCTCATGTACCATATAGAATAAACAACTATCGATTACGATTGCCGGCCTCGACCGATTTATTTACGATAAAACATAAAACCAACGAACATGTCTAAAAAAGTTGTAACACTTGGAGAAATAATGCTGCGATTGTCGACTCCGGATTTCAAACGCTTTGTACAGGCGGATAGTTTTGATGTGACTTATGGTGGTGGCGAAGCAAACGTTGCTGCTGCTTTGTGTAATTATGGTTTGAATGGAACATTCGTTACTAAAGTTCCGAATAATGCGATTGGCCAGGCTGCGATCAATCACCTTCGCCGTTACGGCGTAGATACGCAATACATCGCGAGAGGTGGCGACAGGTTGGGAATTTATTTCCTGGAAACGGGCGCTGCAATGCGTGCTTCACAGGTTATTTATGACCGTGCCGGAGCTTCTATTGCACAAGTTGAATTGAATGAATTTGATTTTGATAAAATACTCGATGGAGCCGACTGGTTTCATACAACTGGTATTACTCCTGCATTAAGCGATAAAGCGGCTGCACTTACGGAGGCTGCGTTGAAAGCTGCAAAGGCAAAAGGGATTACGACCAGCATTGATCTTAATTATCGCAAGAAATTGTGGAGTAAAGAAAAAGCCAGGGAAGTAATGACAAAGCTTTGCAAGTACGTCGACGTTTGTATCGGGAATGAAGAGGATGCAGATACAACGCTTGGCTTCAAGGCAAAGGATACTGATGTAACCAAAGGAGAATTAAATCTCGAAGGTTTCAAAGACGTATTTAAGCAAATGAAAGAGAAGTTTGGTTTCAAATATATTGCTTCATCATTGAGAGAAAGCCATAGTGCGAGTGACAACGGCTGGAGCGCATTACTATATGATGGAACAGAATTCTATCATACACGCAAATATGAAGTGCGCATCGTGGACCGTGTTGGTAGTGGCGATTCATTTGCAAGCGGACTTATTTATGGTCTCGTTACAGGAATGCCAATGAAAGATGCTGCCGAATTTGGCGTTGCAGCTTCTGCGTTGAAGCATACAATACCCGGTGATTTGAATCATGCGGCATTGAATGAAGTGAAGGATTTGATGGGGGGTGATGCCAGCGGCCGCGTGCAGCGTTAATACACACTCGCTCGCTCTGTTTCTGTTTCTCTTTCTGTTTCTGTTTCTGTTCAGAGTGTGCGAGCTGTAAAAAATGCATGAATAAAACAATTCTTCCAATCTCAAAACTGCCCATGATAATAGACACAATACAAAATGCATCCAGGTATTACTCGGTGCATCCTTTATTTGAAAAGGCGTTTGCTTATATCAATAAAACGGATCTCAACAATACCGAACCGGGCAAGTATGAAATTGACGGTGACAATCTTAAGGCTGCATTTTCCAATAAAAAGGGAATGACTGCTGCGGAATCGGTAGCGAAATTTGAATGTCATAATAAATTTATCGACATACAAGTCTGTATAAGCGGTAAAGAAACGATGGGATGGAAACCACGTGCCGACTGTAAAACGGAAAACGGTGGTTATAATGCTGAAAAAGATGTGCAGTTATACAGCGAAACGCCGGATATGTATTTTGACTTACATAACGGGCAATTCGTTATCTTCTTTCCCGAAGACGTACACGCGCCGATGATCGGCGACGCTGAAATTAAAAAACTTGTGATTAAGGTTCGTTTAAAGGTTTAATGGTTTAAGGGTTTAAAGGTTCGAAGAAACTTTAAGCCCGCAATGCTTACGGACACCAACCCTTAAACCCTTAAACCGTTAAACCCTTAAACGGAAAAATAATGGCCACGAAAAAAGAAATAACAGACGTAATCGTTCAGCAGGGCATTTTGCCTTTGTATTATAATGCAGATGAAACGGTAAGCGTAGAAGTATTAAAGGCAATTTATAAGGCGGGAATAAAAGCAGTTGAATATACTAACCGCGGCGATGCGGCTCTTGCCAATTTCAAAAAACTCGTTGAAGTAAGAAATAACGAGATGAAGGGATTGATGCTTGGTGTTGGTACCATTAAGAACCTGAAACATGCTGAAGACTATGTCAAAGCCGGCGCTGATTTCTTAGTAAGCCCGGGTTTTGTACCGGAAGTTGCGGATTATGCAAATAGTAAGGATATTTTTTATGCTCCCGGTTGTATGACCCCAAGCGAGATCATTGCGGCAGAAAACAAAGGCATAGGCTTTATTAAACTTTTCCCAGGTAATATACTTGGGCCCGAGTTTTTAAGCGGTATTAAAGATATCTTTCCTAAATTGTTGTTCATGCCTACTGGAGGCGTGGATACAACGAGGGAAAACATCGAAGGATGGTATAAAGCCGGTGTATGTGCAGTCGGAATGGGAAGCAAGCTTATCAGTAAAAAACTGATGGAGCAAAAGGACTACGCCACCATTGAGAAGTCCACCAAAGAAGTGCTCGAGCTGATCTCATCAATAAAAAAATGATTGCTGCATGCAACAAGCCATAGGAAAATACAGGTGGACAATTTGTGGTCTCATATTTTTCGCGACTACTATTAACTACATCGATCGTAATGTTATCAGTTTCCTTAAATCTACTTTCACCAACGATCTTGGTTGGACAGATGCTGATTATGCCGATGTAGAAATTATCTTCAAACTTTTCTATGCCGTTGGTATGCTTGGTGCGGGCAGGTTAATTGATAAACTCGGTACCAAGATCGGTTATGGACTTTCAACATTACTTTGGAGTATTGCTGGCGTTTGCACAGCGCTTGTCAATACAGTACTTGGTTTCGCAGTAGTAAGAGGTGCATTGGGTGTAACTGAATCGGGCAACTTCCCGGCAGCTATTAAAACAGTTGCAGAATGGTTTCCCAAAAAGGAAAGAGCGCTTGCAACGGGAATCTTTAACTCGGGAGCAAACATCGGCGCGATCATTACTCCACTTACGATACCTTATATCGTTACAAACTGGCATTGGCAATGGGCATTCATCATAACCGGGTTGCTTGGATTTATCTGGGTAATTTTTTGGTTTATACTATATGAAGTACCACGTAAGCACAAAAAACTTTCAAAAGAAGAATTTGAATATATCCAAAGCGATAAAGATGAAGCGCCTGAAGCAAGCGAACAACCAAAACTATCATGGTGGAGATTGCTTGGGTACAAGCAAACCTGGGCCTTTGCCATTGGTAAATTCCTGACAGATCCAATCTGGTGGTTCTATTTGTTCTGGCTTCCTGATTTTTTCGAAAGCACATATCATATAAAACTGACGGCAGCAAGTTGGCCGGTTGCGGTTGTATATATAATCTCTACAGTGGGAAGTATTGGTGGAGGTTGGATACCATTATACCTGATAAGAAAAGGCTGGCCCGTGTTCAAAGCAAGAAAGGTATCCATGCTTATCTACGCATTTTGTGTGTTGCCGATCGTTTTTGCTTTAGTACTTGGACAAATAAATATGTGGTTGGCAGTTGCAGTAATTGGTCTCGCGGCTGCTGCACACCAGGCGTGGAGCGCGAATATATTCACGACGGTAAGTGATATGTTCCCCAAAAATTCGACAGCATCGGTTACAGGTATTGGTGGAATGTTTGGTGGTGTTGGTGGGATCGTTCTGTCGTTATTTGTTCAGAAAAACATGTTTGTACATTATCGTGCAATCAACCAGATAGAAACCGCTTACTATATCATGTTTGCCGTTTGCGCTTCGGCTTATTTATTAGGATGGCTGATTATGCATTTCCTGGTTCCAAGAATGAAACGGATTGAGGCGAGCTAGATACTGGATGTTTTAACTCGAAAGTGAACTTAGTTCGGGATGCTAGATATTCTTTAGTTCGAAGGTGAACTAAATTCGGGATACTAGCATCCTAAGTTCGAAACGGCTTAACAAATCTGCAGATCCAGCATCTAGTATCTAGCATCTATGCATAAATCCTCTCTATCGCGTCTCTGTATTTTTCTGTAATGACTTTCCGCTTCATTGAAAGTTTCGGAGTCATTTCGCCGGTGTCGATGCTCCATTCGTTGGGGAGGAGTTCGAATTTTTTGATCTGCTCGACGTGATTGAAATATTTATTGAAGCTGTCAACAAGGTCTTTATACATTTCTAACACCTTTGGATTGCGAATTAATTCCTCATTGGTTGAGTCGTTAATGCCTTGTTGCCGCGTCCAATCGCGGAGATTGGGGAATGAAGGAATAATCAATGCGCCGACGAATTTGCGCTCGGGCCCAACGATCATTACTTGTTCTATAAAAGGAGATTCTTTTAATTTATTTTCTACCGGCAATGGCGCTACATATTTACCACCGCTGGTTTTAAACAATTCTTTTTTGCGATCGGTGATCTTGAGGAATTTATTTTCTACCATCAGGCCAATATCGCCCGTATGAAACCATCCATTGCTGATCACTTCTTCAGTAAGATCAGGACGTTTGTAATAACCTTCCATTATGTTCGGACCTTTGCAAAGTATCTCTCCGTCTTCAGCGAGCTTGACTTCTACATTATTGATAAGCGGACCAACTGTTCCAAACATCCTATCCTTTTCTTCAAAACGATTAACTGCGATTACTGGTGAAGTTTCGGTAAGACCATAGCCTTCCATCACCGTTATTTTCGCAGCAGTGAAGATGCGTATCAATCTTACCTGGCAGGCTGCTCCACCTGTGACAATACATCGAATGTTATTTCCGAGTGCTTCTCTCCATTTACTGAATATGATCTTATTCGCAAGACCGAGTTGCATATTGTACCAGAATCCAAGATTTTTATTAATCTCATATTTCTCAGCAAGGCCGTGCGCCCAAAAGAATAGTTTCTTTTTAATCCCAGTCAGCTCGCTTCCTTTTTGCATGATGCGGTCATATACCTTCTCAAGCAGGCGCGGAACAGTTGTAAACATATGCGGTTTCACGTCTCTAAGATTGTCCGCTATTGTATCAAGTCCTTCTGCATAATAGACCGATGTGCCATTGAAGAGATATAGATAAGTCACCATCCTTTCAAAAATATGATTCAATGGAAGGAAACTTAAAGCTTTCATATTGCTGCCCGGCGGAAAACATGGTATACACGCCATCACGTTCGAAAGAATATTGCGATGGCTAAGCATTACACCTTTCGGTGTTCCTGTTGTGCCGGAAGTATAAATGATCGTCGCGACATCTTCATAATTGATCTTATCCGCAATTGGTTTTATTCTCGCGATAAGTTCCGGCGTACTTTGATTCAGTACTTCCTTCCAATGCCGCGCATTGGCTACATGCTCAAACGTGAAGATGTGTTTAAGACTTGGCACCCGACTTTGAATGCTGATTACTTTATGAAAACTGTCTTCATCATTTACAAACACCATTTTCACTTGTGCATCATTGAGCACAAATTCCAGTTCGTTTACATTAATTGTTGGATAAACCGGTGTGAGAAGCGCACCGATTTGTTGAACAGCCAGATCGACAACTATCCATTCTGGGCGGTTCTTGCAAAGAATGGCGATTTTATCACGGCCTTCAACCGTCATATCATTCGCGCTGATCCCCATGTTTAAGAGACCTGCGCTTAGGTCGTTGACCATCTTTGCCACTTGCGTCGTGCTGTATGATTTCCATTGGCCGCCTTCTTTAGCGGCAAGCATTACGTCCAATGGCTTCTGCAAATGGGTTTCAATACAGTCAAATAATCGTTTGGGTTCATGCATCACGACAAATTAGTAAAAAAGGGGAAGATATCCTAAGGAAGGATGCTAGATGCTAGATGTCTTAAACTTGAGAGAGAACTAAGGCAGGGATGCTAGATACTAGATGGCTTAAACTTGAGAGTGAACTAAGGTTGGGATGCTAGATACTGGATCCTTAAGTTTGAAACTGAACTAAGTTTTAGACACTGGATACTAGATATCCTATTTTGGAAGTGACCTACAGTGTTGCAGATCCAGTGTCCAGTATCTAGTATCCCAATCTAAGGCGACTTACAATCTTCAGATCTAGTATCTAGCATCTAGCATCTCAAAGTAAAACGACCTTCAAACTATTGGTAATACTGTCCCGCCGGCATCTTGAAGACCCGACTACTTTGAAATTCTGTGAAGCTGGTGAATTGTTCTGCGTGCGTCTTCGTCCAATTATCGTATGCAGACAAGTTATCGACAGGTCCGAACAGCCATTGATTATAGGCTTCAAACATTCCTTCCTGCAAAAGCTGGCGTTGATAATCGAAAAGACGAAATGGGTATTTAGTTCCGTAAGTCGCAAACCAATCAAGAATAAAACGCGAGCGGATCATTGTTAGCGTTTCAATAGTTAGACCTTTATTTGCGACAGAAGATTGTTTGCTCATCACGTTCAGGAATGCTTTAGAGAATTCGTTTTTATTCTTCTCTTCATTCTTCATCATGTCGGCTTCTGCGAAAAGTTTCTCTTTGTATCCCTGGAGTAATAATTGTTTTATTGCAGCGCCACGTTCTGACAAGCTTTCCATGTTTACGAAGATCTCACCGTAAATAAGACTCCATACTTTGTCTTTGGTAAAGAAATAATATAACGCGGCATTATAATAGTTACCACCGTAGGCAGGGTCAACCTGGATTCCTTTTTCCCATTGCTCGATTGCAGAATAATCTTTGGAAGACCAAAGCAATTCGCCATATTCACTATAAAGTGGGCCACTCTTTGGGAATTTCTTTAAACCCCTTTTATATATTCTCTCGCAATCTTTAGTTTGCTCGAGTGCTTTATAAACATTTCCCGCAAGTTGATAAACGACAACGTCAGCATCATCCCGGTCGATCAATGCTTCCACGCCACTCAATGCCTTTTTATAGTCTCTCTTGAGGTAATAGCTCATGATAAGATCTTTCTGCAACTCGAGATTGTTGTTGTCCTGTTGCAAAGCACGATTCAATACCAGGATGGCGTTATCAAAATCGCCGGAGCGCATAAATGTGCGGGCTGTTTCCTGCAATGTCTTTATATCGTCTTGCGCAAAAGAGAAAGTAGTGACAAGCACGGCAAACGCAAGAAGGAAATATTTTTTCATAGTATAAATTAAGAACAAGAAAAGACGGGAAATACTACCCGTTTTTAAAATAACATTTGTTTATGCATTACCAATCTCAGATCTGGTGGGTTAGCAGGCCATCTCTTAATTTGGGTTCAAACCAGGTGCTTTTGGGCGGCATTACATTTCCGCTGTCTGCGATATCGAATAATTGGTTGATCGTTACAGGATACAGGCTAAACGCAACTTTCATCTCACCACTATTTACTCTTTTTTCAAGCTCTGCCAATCCACGGATGCCACCTACAAAATCGATTCGCTTATCGGTGCGCTGGTCTGTTATATCGAAAAGTTTGTCCAGGATATTATTGGAAAGTATGGTTACATCCAGCACGCCGATCGGGTCGTTGGTATACGTGCCCTTCCGCGATGTAAGAATGTACCACTGCCCATCCAAATACATGCCGAACTCGTGCAATTGCGCCGGCTTCACTGGCTCCGGGCTTTGAGTAATAAAAAAATCCTCCTGGAGTGAACTAATCAGGTCTTCTTTATCCATTCCATTGAGGTCTTTTACTACTCGGTTATAATCCAAAATGCAAAGTTCGCTGGCTGGAAATATGGTTGTAAGAAAATAGTCAGCTGCTTTACTGGTTGCAAGTTGCTGCTTCACCTTTGCAGCAGATGCGGCGCGGTGATGGCCATCCGCTATATATGTTGCGGGGACTTTGTCGGCAAATGTTTTTGTGATAAACTGGATGGTCTTCGCATCGGTTATCGACCAAATGGTATGTTGTATACCATCATCGGCCTTGAAATCATATAACGGCGAGTTTTCTTTTTTCCAGTTATTTATCAAATCATTAATTGATGGGACATCGCGGTATGCTAAAAAAACATTCCCGGTTTGCGCCCTTGTTGTTTTAATGTGATTGATCCTGTCGTTTTCTTTCTCTGGTCGTGTGAATTCATGTTTCTTGATCACATCTTTAAAATAATCATCGACCGACGATACACACACTAAACCTGTTTGGCTTCGCCCATCCATGATAAGGCGATAAATATAATAGGCCGGCTCGTTCTCATTGAACAATGTTCCTTCTGTAATAAAACGGTCCAGGTTTTCTTTTGCCTTTTCGTAGACCGATTTATCATGAATATCTACGCCGGGTAAATCTATTTCTGATTTGGTAACATGCAGAAACGAATGCGGATTGCCTTCTGCTTCCTGTTTTGCCTCTTCGGAATTCAATACATCGTACGGTCTTGATGCTACTTTATCTGCAATTGCTGTTTTGGGTCTTAATGCCCTAAACGGAGAAATAATCGCCATCCAACTATCCTTTTTTATTTGCAAAATCAATCATTAGTTCAGTCAATGCCTGTACACTTTCAAGTTTCAGCGCATTGTATAACGAGACTCTGAAGCCGCCAACGCTTCGATGTCCTTTTATTCCAATCATGCCTTCCTGCTTGCAGCGTTCGGCAAATTCTTTTTCACTTGCCGCATCATCCATGACAAATACAACATTCATTTTGCTGCGGTCTTCTTTCGCCACCGTTCCTTTAAATATTGGAAGCTTGTCAATGGTGTTGTATAATAAACCTGCTTTTGCTTCGTTCAATTTTTCCATCGCAGCTGCGCCGCCCTGTCTTTTTAACCAGCGCAATGTAAGCATGCATACATATACCGCGAACACTGGCGGCGTATTCAACATACTCTCTTCCTTGATATGATTACGATAATCGAGTATGGTGGGAATTTGTCGCGTTACATTTCCAAGAAGTTTCTTATCAATCACAACAAGGTTTACACCTGCTGCACCCATATTCTTTTGCGCACCGGCATAGATAAGTCCAAACTTATTGAAATCGAGAACACGGCTAAGAATGTCACTGCTCATATCAGCAACTAATGGCACACCACAATCATAAGGAATGGTTTGCCATTGCGTACCGGCGATCGTTTCATTCGTAGTAATATGCAAATAAGAAGCAGTAGGGCTAACTAAAAAATCCTTTGGGATATAGGTATAGCCTTTATCTTTTGAAGATGCTGCAACTTCCACGTGTCCGAATAGACGCGCTTCTTTTATTGCTTTAGCAGACCAGGTACCCGTGTCAGTATATGATGACAGTTCGTTTTCATTGAGCAAATTCATCGGTACCTGCATGAATTGCGTAGTAGCGCCGCCATGGAGCAATAACACTTCATGATCACCGTCGAGGTTCATCAATTCTTTTACGAGTGAACGCGCTTCTTCCATTACAGGTTGAAACAAGTTTGTGCGATGACCTATTTCAAGAATTGAAAGACCTGTGCCGTTGAAGTCGAGAACCGCCTGGCTGGCTTCTTCAAATACTTCTCTTGGCAAAACAGATGGGCCTGCGTTGAAATTATGGATCACTGTGTTTGCGGATTTCACCGATGAGAGCATGGTTTGCTTAATGAGTTTAATTGCTTCGCAAAGATAGTTATTGTGCAGATCGAAAACTTCCGTTAGTGTCCGGTGCTTTTCTCTCCCTCTTTCTCTTTCTGTTCCTCTTTCTCTTTCTCTTTCTCTTTCTGTTCCTGTTCCTGTTTCTGTTCCTGTTCCTGTTTCTGTTTCTCACTCGCTCTCTTTCCCACTCTTCTCCCACGCTTCATTCAACTCTTCAAACTCCTTCATCTCCTCCGCCGAAAATTCTTTGTGCGAAAGTTTAGTGAGGTCCGGTTGTCCCGCATTCACCCACGCGGTATACCAAAAGGAAGCAATGGCAGAAATGGATTGGCGCATCCGGCGCTCAACCATTCCTTTGAGCATTTCATTGTATTTGGTCGTGTAAGCTGCCGAATATTGTCGCACCGTTACACCATTACGTTGCTCAAATGCATATTTCTGGTCAGCAGGATAAGAATTCGAAAGAATTTTTTCATATTTCAATACCGTATCAGAAGCAGCTCCGCTTTCTAATACTCGTTGCCATGTGAACTCAAGGGGTGACGCGATGTATTCGGCTTTACCAATAAAAAAATCCCATTCTTTATCGGCGAGTAACTCGGGAACGCGACTTTCCCAGAAACCATGAATGCCTTTCTGATCCGTGAGTTGACCGTTGTGATTACTGCTTGCATGAAGCGGCACATGTGCATCAGCGATATAATGGCCAATCTCTGCGGAATACTTCAGGATCTTCGCCTGGTCTTTTTCTTTGAAAGCACTTGTGAGTCGTGCAAGCATAGTTTGTATCCACCATGGCACAATACCATGCTTCGACAATGAATCTTCACTATAGCGCGCTATCGCATCATTCCATTTTCGGGGGAGGGAAGTATAGGGATATGTTCCGTAGTGATCGATGTCGATATAATGTCGCGCCCCTTCGGCGGCCACCATATATCTTCTTTTATCAGGATCAACAGCGTGCTCCATTAGGAAAACTGCATACGGTTTATATAACACCATCATTTCAGGTGGTAAAAGAAAGACTGCATAGTAATTGATCTTACGATGTGCAAAGAAGCCCCAGCAAAAAGCAGGAAATGTTGTAATCAGGCAAATGAAAGCCAGGATAAACTTTTTCACATCTAAAAAATCACAGTTCCTTATTCGTTGTTGATCTTAAGTTCTGAGCGTACGTGCTCATCTCTTTCTTCATCCAGGTCGACGACGCCACCCGTAACTGCATATTTCATGGCTTCACCGGAAGTGATGTGTTCAATCTTACGTACTTTATCGCGTGGTAGTATATAAAGTTGTCCTGCAAAATTGTAAGCTTGCGGCACGTATACGGCTACTTTATCAGATCCCATATTGAACTTATGCATTTCTTCATCAGTTAAGAAACCGACGATCCACACATCTTCAGCGAATGCCATTGCAAGAACTGCTTTGTTGAATTTCTTTTTATCTCCGGCAAACGCTTCAAAAAAATCTTTTGTCGAGGTATAAATAAACTTGATTCCGGGTGTGCGCTGCATGACGTGATCGAAGAAATTGATAGCGCTGCCCATGATAAAATTTGAGCTCACCCATCCGACGAGAATGATAAAAACGAGGATGATTATGAAACCCAGCCCTGGAATATTTACATAAGGCCGCAGAATGCTGTCGACTTTATCGAAGAGCCAATAGAGTACATAACCCGTAATCGTTATCGGCGCGAGAATGATCAGGCCCTGGATGAAATAGCGAAAGATCTTTTTTACAGTTAGGCTTTCTTGTTTCGGCGCCAATTTGCTCATGCAGAAAAGTTTACCTGCCAAAGGTAATGTAAAAGCAGAAGCACATCCGCAAGGCTTTAACGGTGCAACTACCGTTTAATTCCCGTTTAAAAATTTATCGCGCAGCTAACATTTGTTTGGATAATTCATTTAGTATAAAAGGCAAAAAATAACGATGGAAACTTTGGTAACGAAAAAAGTTTCCCTAGTTTTGCCCGCTCAATTAGTAGCATGGAGACAAAAGAACGCATATTAATAAAGGCTGAAGAATTGTTCATGCGTTACGGTATTAGGTCCGTATCGATGGACGATATCGCGAATAACCTGGGCATGTCGAAAAAAACATTGTACCAGTATTACGCCGATAAAGACGAGTTAGTAGATGCTGTAGTCGATGGACATATCAAAGGCATTCAAAAAGATTGCATCGGGTGCAAGAATGATGCACGAGATGCCATTCACGAGCTCTTTATAACGATGGAGCGAATCATGGAAGAATTCAGCAACATGAACCCGATGTTGCTATATGATCTCGAGAAATTCCATTTCAAAGCCTACCAACGTTTTCGCGAGCATAAGGATAAATTCCTTGCGCAGGTGATTAGGCAAAACATTGAATGGGGAATTAAAGATGAACTGTATCGCGCTGAAATCAATATCGATGTGCTTTGCAAATTCCGACTCGAATCGATGATGATTCCATTCAACGTAGGTGTGTTCCCGCCGGGCAAGTATAACCTGGCTGTGCTTTCAGAAGTCGTCATGGAACATTTCATTTATGGATTAGCAACTATAAAAGGACACAAACTCATACAGAAATATAATGATCAACGACAAAAAAAACTTGAGTATGATGAAAACAAAAAATAAAAGAAAGACGTGGTTGTTGATGATGGCATTGGTTCCAATCCTGGCAATAGCCCAGGCTCCGTCCCGTCAAAACGCAGATACATCCAAAGTCCATCGTCATGAGTTTTCAGCGCAGCAGGCTGCAGATTATGCGAGAAAGAATAATGTGCAGGTGAAAAATGCTTTACTCGACGTAAAGATGCAGGAACAGGTGAACAGGGAAGTTACGTCCGCAGCGTATCCTCATATCAATGGAAGCATTGGAACGACGTATAATCCGAATGTTGCCACGCAGGTATTACCCAACTTCATTTCGCCTTCGACATACAAAGTGTTAGTTGATGAAGGAGTGAAAAACGGAGCAGGTCAGCCAATCGTGATGCCATCCGATTTTGGATTTATCTCAGCACAATTTGGTACGCGCTACAGCGCGAATGCAGCTATTAGCCTTAGCCAGTTATTATTCGATGGGCAGGTATTCGTCGGTTTGCAGGCAAGAAGTACAATACTGGATTTTCAAAGAAAGAATGTGGAGGTAACCGAGGACCTGATCAAGACGAATATTTATAAGATATACTACCAACTTGTGGTGAGCAGAACCCAAATTGAATTTATCGATGAGAATATAGCGCTTAATGAAAAACTCCTGAGTGATTCACGTATCATGTTCCAAAATGGTTTTGCAGAACAACTCGATGTGGACCGCGCGAGTGTACAGCTTACTAACCTGCAAACCGAAAAGCAAAGAGTGTTGAATACGGTGTCCAATGGTTACTACGGTTTGAAAGTACTGATGGGAATGCCGGTACAGGATGAACTGGTGTTGACCGATACACTAAACAGCGAAGCGATTCGCGAAGGAATGCTCGACAATGCTAATTACACTTATGAAGACAGGAATGATTACCAGTATGCGCAATTGGGTAAAAAATTAAACGAGTATAATATCCGGAGATACAAACTAAGCCAGATACCAACCATTTCTTTGAATGGTACATATGCTAAGAACGCACAACGTAACCAGTATAGCTTTTTCCATACTGGCGAATGGTTTACCATTTCCAATATAAGCCTGAATGTTTCGGTACCGATATTCAATGGATTCTTTACTAAATCCAAGATACAGCAGGCGAAGATCGAGCTTGAACAGACCAATAACCAAATCGAGGCGCTTCAACTGTCGATAGATAATGAAGTCGCAACTGCACAAAATAATTTCAGAACTGCAACAGCAACGCTTCGTGTACAGGAAAAGAATAAAGACCTGGCTGAAAAAGTTTATCTGCAGACGAAAAAGAAATTTGAATCCGGGCTTGCATCGCAAACTGATATTAATGCAGCGCAGCTTAGTATGCGCGGTGCGCAGGCAAATTATATTGATGCGTTGTATGACGCTGTAGTAGCGCGCATCGATTTCCAAAAAGCAACGGGCAAACTATAAACCAAAATAACTGATCAAATGAACCTTAAAATAAAGACTATGCAAAAGATGACACGAAATATCCTGGTGGCAGCGTCGATCGCACTCGTTCTCGCAGCCTGCGGTGGCAACGCCGCCAAAGACAAGAAAGGCGATATTGGCGATCTTAAAGTAACGCTGGAAAAAAAGAAAAAAGAAAAAAGCGATATCGATGCTGAGATCAGGAAACTGGAAGCAGAGATCGCAAAATTAGATCCCAATGCAGTGCTGGCACAGAAGCTTGTATCGGTAGATACGTTACGCGTGCGCGACTTTACTCACTATATCGATTTGCAGGGAAAAATTGATGCCGAAGGTGTAGCCTTTGTATCCCCGAACGGACAAGGTGGAATTGTGAAAGCGATTTATGTGAATAATGGCAGCAGAGTGAGCAAAGGCCAATTAATCATGAAACTTGATGATGCGGTAGCTCAACAACAAGTCTCGGCTGCAAGGCAACGAATAAGCGGTGCAGAATCAAACTTCCGTTTAAAGCAAAGCTTATATGAGCGCAGGCAAAATCTCTGGAGCCAGGGAATTGGTTCCGAAGTGGACCTCTTAGCTGCGAAAACAGAAGCTGAGGGTGCAGCAAGCATGCTTAATGAAGCAAAAGCGGGAGTGCGACTGGCGCAGGAGCAGGCAGCGCTTTCAAATGTTTATGCGGGTATCAGTGGAATTGTTGATGCAATGAATGTGAGAGTGGGAGAATTCTTTTCGCCCCAAACTGCATCCAATCCGCAAATGGGAATTCGCATCGTGAATAATAATTCGGTAAAGGTGCTCACCGATGTTCCGGAAAATTATATCGCAAGAGTTAAGAGAGGGGATTCGGTTTTGATTTCTGTACCTGAGACCGGTAAACCTCCTTATAAATCTGTGATCAGCGTGGTGGGCTCATCGATCGACCAAACAAAAAGATCATTCCAGATTGAAGCAAGGCTTCCTTTTGACCCAATGCTGAAGCCAAACCAGCTTGCATCGATGAAGATCCTCGATTATAAAGCGAGAGGAATTATTTCTGTTCCGATAAACGTAGTACAGACTGATGAAAAAGGTAAATATGTATACGTGATAGAAAAAACGGGCGATAAATCAATAGTAAGGAAGAAACCAGTGATCGTTGGTGAATCATACAATAACGCCACTGAAATAAAGAGCGGTCTGACTGGAGGAGAAGTGATAGTTACCGAAGGTTATCAAACCGTGTATGATGGGCAGGCCGTCATCATTAGTAAATAAAGACGAACGAACCCAAAAGGAATTTTTATGAAAGTTATTGAAGGTGTTACAAAAAAGTTCAAGCAGTTTAGGCTAACAAGTTGGGCCGTCGATAACCGAACTGCTATTTATATTATCGCCATCATCATTTCTGCATACGGGTTGTATAAGTTTAATACAATGCCCAAAGAGCAGTTCCCTGATATCGTGGTGCCAACGATTTCGGTGGCGACAGTCTATGTCGGCAATTCACCTAAGGATATAGAAAACCTGGTGACGCGCCCAATAGAAAAACAATTAAAGGGCATCAGCGGTGCGAAAGTCAACAAGATCCAAAGTACATCACAGACCGACTACAGTCTTATCGTAGTTGAATTCGATACGGATATAAAAACAGAACTGGCGAAACAAAAAGTAAAAGATGCCGTAGATAAATCGAAATCTGATCTTCCAACCGATCTCACCGTCCAACCCGATGTACAGGAATTTGCTTTTAGTGAAATGCCCATCATGTTTGTGAACGTGAGTGGCGACTATGACGGGATCAAACTGAAAGAATATGCTGACAGGATGCAGGATCGTTTCGAAGAACTTAGTGAAATAACAAGAGCCGAGATTGTCGGAGCGCCTGAAAGAGAGATACAGGTAAATGTGGATCCGTATAAGATGACGACCTCGCGGGTAAGCTTCACCGATATTGAAAATGCTATTGCTCGTGAGAACAATGACATCACCGGTGGACAGATTGAAACGGGTAACATGAGACGGACGCTCCGTGTAAAAGGACAATTCAACACGATAGCGGATATGCAAAACATCGTGGTTCGAAGCAGTTCGCAGGGAGCTTCTGTTTATCTAAGAGATATCGCGCAACTGAAGGATACTATACGTGAGAAAGACAGCTATGCGCGTCTTGATGGAAAGAATGTCGTTACCCTGAATATTGTAAAACGCGCTGGTGAAAACCTGATCAACACGGCAGATAAAGTGAAAGCGATCGTTGCTGATATGCAGGAGAAACAGGAATTACCCAAAGATCTTCGGGTTGATTTCACCGGTGACCAAAGCAAACAAACGCGTACCTCTTTCAATGATCTTATCAATACAATTGTTATTGGGTTTATTCTCGTATTGATCATCCTGATGTTTTTCATGGGAGTTACGAATGCATTCTTTGTGGCGTTAAGTGTGCCACTAAGCGTGTTTGTGGCCTTCCTTTTCTTACCTGTTGCCGATGCGATCATCGGTACCCATGTTACGCTGAACTTCATTGTGCTGTTTGCATTGTTATTTGGACTCGGTATTATCGTGGATGATGCGATTGTTGTAATCGAAAACACACACCGTATTTATAATAATGGAAAAGTGCCGATCGTTCGAAGTGCGAAAGAAGCCGCAGGTGAAGTGTGGGTGCCTGTACTTGCAGGTACGGCTACAACGCTTGCGCCATTCTTCCCTTTGTTATTCTGGAAGGGATTGATCGGTAAGTTCATGATCTATCTTCCAACAGTACTTATTCTTACGCTTGCAGCTTCGCTTATCGTTGCGTTTTTCTTCAACCCGGTATTTGCGGTAAGCTTTATGCGTCCGGAAGGAAAAGAATATGAGAAGCCGAAGAATGCTGTCTTTAAGAATAAATGGTTCCTTTCGTTCCTCATACTTGGTGTCGTATTACACCTTGCAGGTTCGCATGGTCTTGCCAATTTCTTATTGCTGCTGGGTTTCTTAATGGTACTGAATGCTTATGTGATTAATGATTTGATCCACAAATTCCAGCGCCGCGTGTTGCCGGCATTGATGAATCGATATGAAAGGCTGTTACGTTGGATCTTAGTCGGACGAAGACCGGTTTGGGCATTCGTATCATTGTTCGGTGTGTTTGCAATCGCGTTAATGGCGTTGATGGCAAGTATAAGCGCGGGCAGAACAAAACAAACTTTCTTCCCGAGCGGTGATCCAAATTTTGTTTATGTATATCTCAAATTGCCGGTCGGTACTGATGTAAAATATACAGACAGTATTACGCGGGTTTTGGAAAAACGGGTAGATAAAGTTTTAGGAGCTGAAAAGCCTGGACTCCCCGGGAGTATTGTAGAAAGTGTAATAACTAATATTGCGGTAAGCGCTAACAATCCCAGGGATAACAACCGAAGTGTTCAGTCAAACCTTGGTCGTATTCAAATTTCATTTGTGGAATACGAAAAACGTCATGGTAAAAAGACCGGGCCAATCAAAGAAGCGATAAGAGAAGCAGTGAAAGGAATTCCTGGTGCAAGTATTGAAGTAGCGCAGGAAGATGGTGGTCCACCCACTGATCCACCCGTAAACATTGAAGTTGTCGGTGACAATTTTGAAAGCATCGCTTCTGTTGCTACACAACTTTACAATTATCTTGATACAAACCGCGTATTCGGTGTTGAAAATCTTCAGCCGGATGTGGATCTGAATAATCCCGAGATCACCGTTAATGTAGACAGGGAACGAGCAATGATGGAAGGCGTAAGCACCGGCCAAATTGGTATGGAGATCCGTACAGCAGTATTTGGTAAAGAAGTAAGCAAGATCAAACAAGGTGAAGATGAATTCAAGATACAATTGCGCTATACTGACCTGATACGAAACAATATCACTGATATAATGAATATGCGAATCACTTTCATGGATATGAATACCATGCAGGTGAAGTCACTTCCATTGAGTGCGGTGGCCAAAGTGGATAATACAAGTACAACGGGTGGTGTAAAGCGTAAGAATGTAAAGCGCACGATCCAATTACAAAGTAACGTGCTTGATCCAACAATGGTGGGACCAATCAACGCCGAACTTCAAACGAAGATTGAAGACTTTAAAAGCATTTCAAAAGTTCCTCCGGATGTTACAATCAGGCTCAGTGGACAAAGTGAGCAGGAGCAGGAAACCAACGCATTTCTTGGCCTGGCATTCGTGATTGCAATCGGGCTTATCTTTTTGATCCTTGTTTTACAATTCAACTCGATGAGCAAACCATTCATAGTCGTTACGGAAATATTCTTTTCAGTAATTGGTGTGTTGATGGGTTATGCGATCACCGGAATGACAATAGCAACGATCATGGTGTTGGTGGGTGTTGTAGGACTTGCAGGTATTGTAATTAAGAACGGAATCCTGTTGATCGAGTTCACCGATGAGTTGCGAGGACGCGGAATGCGAACAAGGGAAGCGGCGATACAGGCTGGTAAGATCAGGATCATCCCGGTAATGTTGACCGCTGTGGCGACAATCCTTGGATTGCTTCCTTTGGCTGTTGGATTTAATATCGACTTCGTGGGATTGTTCCAGCACCTTGAGCCAGGTATCTTCTTTGGTGGAGACAGCGTAGTCTTCTGGGGACCGCTGAGCTGGACCATTATATTCGGTTTGATCTTTTCATTCTTCCTTACGCTGGTAATGGTACCCAGTATGTACCTTATCGCTGAAAGATTAAAACGGCCCATGGGTAAATTCTATGGAACCCGCTTTATCGCATTGCTCGGTTTCCTTGGACCCCTGTTCTTTATATTCGTTGGAATCATGTTCCTGGTGCGCAGATTACAGGGAAAGAAAGTTTGGCTGGGCAAGTTGAAACCTGCGCCGGCAAGGGCTTAGAGCGTTAATAGTATTATAAAAAAAGCATATGGAGCGGGCCTTTTAAACGGGGCCCGCTTCTTTTTTCAGCGTAGGAAAAAAATTTTTCCCGGGCGTGCAGCATTCCCGGATGGGCCTTTGTCATTATACCGGTAAAGTTGTATACCTGTTTTTAAACTTTACCCTGCTTCATAATAAATGTCGTAAAAAGTTGGTTTTGTATCCGCCTCACTAACTGCTTAGCGGAAAAAGCGGCTCCTTCACGGGGCCGCTTTTGTTTTAAGCCGGTTGGTATCAGTTCTAAAATGAAAAAATCCAGGAAGTGTTCAATGGTTGATTATAGTTTGACGGTGACACCCGCCTTTATTTCAAAAAGGCGAAGGGGGGAAGTATAAACCTGTGCTACCGTGTGTTGGTGTATTTCCTGCGTACTCGCGTTTATGAACTCAACATTCAAAGGTTTGCCTGAAGTAGTGATCGTTTGTGCGTCAATCAGCTGTTTTGTGTTTATATAATCTAAAGATCCGCCCCTTACCGTGTTTACGCTGATGTCAAGTGACGTGCGTTTTTGCCTGTCTTCTTTTTCGCATGAAAATAATCCGACATTGATTTGCAAACCGGCGCCGGCGCTCCAATAAAAAGTATTGTCATTAATAATGTTCTTTTGCTGCAAAGCATGGCAGCCGTCGGGATCGTTTGGATCATCTATATAAATATTACTAAAGAAAAAGTAAGAGCCGCCTTTTGCCTGTAAATATGGAATAAGCATTTTGTCTTTGCCAACTAGTTCCCATCTTACCTGTGCATCGACATTAGCAACGTTGCTGAAATAATTTACAGGAACTTCAAATGCAGGAGCATTGCCCGACTGAAATGTCTGATCAATTCGCGTGTCTGCGTAACCACCAATGCCACCTTCAATTCCGATGTATAACCGATTCAATCTGCCAGGAAGCTGGTGCATGAATCCGGCTTGCAGGCTGTGCACAGCCTGTATATTATGTCCCATTTCCTGTTGGGGCATTCCCAGGCTATAATTCGCATTGAATTTCCATTTCTGGCAATTGGCGGAAATAAATGTGGCGAGTAAAAGGAGCGTAAAGGTAAATTTCATAACGTCCGTTTTGGTTAATAGCTTACCTAATTTACGAATCTCATAAACCGAAAGCAAATAACCGCTGTTAAAACATGCCAAATATTACAACGTGATACTTGAATGCAAAAAGAAAAGCGTCCTCATCGAGGACGCTTTTGGTGAATGGGGAATGGTGAGTGTTATGTTGGATGTTGAGTGAACTAACACTGCGAATTAACTTTCCAGCACAGTGGGATCCGAAGCTTGGAATTCACGTGACTTGAAGTCGCGGC
>JADMIO011564990.1_pt1 | contig 60704 bp, 48 predicted proteins | sample 8958161 | NCBI WGS metagenome assembly JADMIO01 (sample SAMN16585339, study PRJNA669376) | soil metagenome | isolation source: Crop rotation soil | place: USA: Cullars Rotation, Alabama | collected 2011
GCCGCGACTTCAAGTCACGTGAATTCCAAGCTTCGGATCCCACTGTGCTGGAAAGGCCGCGTGGTCGAGTTGCGTTATTTCGGCGGCCTCGACAACAAAGAAATTGCCGAAGTGCTGGACATCTCAGAGAACACGGTCATCCGTGAGTGGGGCAGAGCCAAAGCCTGGCTTTACCGCGAATTATCAAAGGGATGAGGGATGAGGGATGAGGGATGATCGAAATAGATAAAGTTCTCTTCTTTCATCCTTCATCCCTCATCCCTCATCCTTTTTTTTATGACTCCTGAAAGATGGGCACAAATAGATCAATGTCTGGCCAAAGCATTGGAACGTCCTGCGGCCGAGCGTGGGGCCTTTTTAGCTGAGGCTTGCGCTGGCGATGCGGAGTTGCGCCACGAAGTGGAATCATTGCTCGCTGCGCATCAGGAAGCTGAAGCGGATTTCCTCTCTACCCCGGCGCTTGAAACTGCCGTACGCGAACTGGCTGCCCAATCGCCGCCCTCATTAGTTGGTACGACGTTGGGCCCCTATAGTCTGCTTTCCGTGTTGGGCATAGGCGGGATGGGCGAAGTTTATTTAGCGCGCGATGAACGCATGAAACGGCGGCTGGCGCTGAAAATGCTGCCGCCGCAATTTGTCGCGGATGCCGCGCGCGTCGAACGCTTTGCCCGCGAAGCCCGTGCCGTTTCTGCGCTCAATCATCCCAATATCGTCACGGTTTATGAGATCGGCCAATTAAGCGGCACGCATTTCATTGCGATGGAATACGTGGACGGCCAAACGCTGCGCGAGAAAATCCAGGCTGCACGGCAAGCGCCGCTGGAAGCCAAAGAAGTGGTCGAGCTGGCGCTGCAAATTTCCGCCGCGTTGGCCGCCGCGCACGAAGCGGGCATTATCCATCGCGACATCAAACCCGAAAACCTGATGCAGCGGCGCGACGATTACGTCAAGGTGGTGGATTTCGGACTGGCCAAACTGACGGAACCCGAGCGCTCGCTGGCAGAAACGCGGGGAGAAGGCAGCGATCTGGCAGCCACGAATCCGGGCACGGTGCTGGGCACACTGCGTTATATGTCGCCGGAACAGTCACTGGGGCGAGAAGTGGATGGGCGCAGTGATATTTTCAGTCTCGGCGTAGTGCTTTATGAGTTGTTGACTGGCAGCCCACCCTTCAAAGGCGACAGACCCGCTGCCATCCTTGATGCCGTCGTGCATCACACACCGTTACCGTTGACGCAATTGCGGCCCGAGGTATCTCCCAAGTTCGAACATATCATCAACCGCATGCTCGAAAAAGACCGCGACTTGCGCTATCACTCAGCGGACGAATTACGCACGGTGCTCAAACAATTCAGACGCGAGTTGGATTCCGCGCCAACGCATTCTTTGAGCAGCGGCAACGCCTATTCCATTCAAGCCGCCGCCGCGCCGCGATGGTTGAAGGCAAAAAAACTGGTGGCGGCAATTGTGGCGCTCCTCGTTATTGGTGGGGCGAGTTGGCGACTCTGGCCCAACGATAAAGACGAACCTTCGCCCTGGCCCAAGGCTTACAAAAGCCAACTCACCGATTTCCCTGGCGAAGAGCGCCATGCAAGTTTGTCGCCGGATGGCAAGGAAGTCTTTTACGCACGGCGCGTGCAGGGTCAATGGGACATCTTCTGGCAACGCATTGGCGGCAGCCTTCCCCGCAACCTGACCGAGGACAATGATGCCGACGACCTGGAACCGGCTTGTTCGCCGGATGGCACGCGCGTGGTTTTTCGTTCTGAGCGCAAGGGAGGCGGGCTGTTTGTGATGGGCGCGGGCGGCGAAAACGTGCAGCGCATCGCCGAATTCGGCCACAATCCTTCCTGGGCGCCCAACAACCAGCAAATAGTTTGCGGCACTACTTATATTTTCAATCCGAAATTGCCTGGGACGAAAAGCCGCCTAGTTGTCATTGATATCGCCACAGAGCAGCAACGCGTTTTGGCGGAAAGCGCCGATGCCTCGCAACCGCAGTGGTCGCCGGGCGGGCAACGTATCGCTTATTACCGCAACCGGCGCGACATCTGGACAATTGCGGCGGATGGTAGCGATCCGCGCCCAGTCACAGACGATCCGGCGACAGACTGGAATCCGGTCTGGTCGAGCGATGGCCAATATCTTTATTTCGCCAGCGACCGCCAAACTCTCGCCAGTTTGTGGCGCGTGCGCATTGACGAGGCGACTGGGCGCACGCTCGGTCAGCCCGAACCGGTCACCGGCCCAACGGCGGACGTGATGCAAATGGACTTGGCGCGCGACGGACGGCGCATCGTGTATGTGACCCGCGTGCAGGATGCCAATGTCAGATCCATCAACTTCGACCCGATTAAGCTGGATGTCACGGGCGACTCTATCGCCATCACACAAGGGACGCGCCCTTTTGGTTCGCCCAGCCTTTCGCCAGACGGCCAATGGGTGGCCTTTCATTCGCTGGGCGCGCCGCGCGAAGACATCTGGCTGAGGCGCGCCGATGGTAGTGGCGCAATAACAAACTTGACCGACGATCAACCAATTGACCGCTCGCCGCGTTGGTCCCCGGACGGCAACCAGTTGGCTTTCAGTTCCGATCGCACGGGAGTTTTTCAAATCTGGCTGATGAATCCCGATGGCAGCGGCAAACGACAACTGACTTTTGCCGAAAGCGGCTGCAACACGCCGTTCTGGTCGCCCAAGGGGGAGCGCATCGCCTGGCAACTGACGAGTGCGGTTGATTTCGGCAACGAAGCGCGTAAGCGCCAGCGCGGCACGCAAATCATCGAAGTTGATAAACCCTGGGCGCAGCAAACTCCTGTCACTTTACCTGACATGAATGAAGCCGGTGATTGGTTCAACGGCTACTACTGGTCGCCGGATGGCAAATGGATGGTCGGCACTGCCGCTGGCTTGCAAGGCCACGAAGTGCGCGCCAAAGACGGATTGTTTCTGTATTCGTTCGAGACTAACAGCTACGAAAAACTCACCGACTTCGGCGTGCGCCCGGAATGGCTCGCTGACAGTCGCCACGTCGTCTTCACGCATGTGAGCAAAGGGAAAGAGGCGGAAAAGCAGGTTTGGCTGGTGGATATCCGAACCAAAGTGTCCAAAGCGTTGATTACACACCCAACCCAAATCATTTCTACCCTCGGCCTGACGCGTGACAATCGCCGGCTGTTTTACACCGCCACCGATCATCAAAGCGATCTTTTCCTGCTCTCGCTCGACAAATAAACCAAGCTGTAAATATTTCGGGAATACCTTTGCGGATTTGCCGACCCTATTTGACGGTAATCAGGACTACGCCGGAGATCGAAAGCACAATCCCGCAAACCTGCTTCACCGTGATGGCTTCCTTGAAAATTATCATAGCCAGCAGGATAGTCACGACTGGATAAACGGCGGTGATGCCGGTGACTAACGAGGCCTTCCCTTTACTCACGGCAATGATGAATAAAAAGGTGGCGATCATACCCGTCGCGCCGTACAGAATGCTGTAGATGATACCGCCCGGACTCGTCTCCAGCTTAAAGCCGTTCTTGTATAAAACGATCAGCCCGCCAGCGACGAAAACCAAGCAGTCATAAACGAACAGGCTTTTGTAGCCGATGCGGTTCGAGGCCATTTTGCTTAGCACGCCCCACATGCCGTAGAGAAAGGTTGCTGCGATTGAGCAAGTCATCCAGTTCATAGTCGTCCTCAGTAAAGTAAAAAGTCGTGATATGCCTGCGGCTAAAATGAAATTTGCGGAAAGGGTGGCAGTGCGGGGAGGCGCAGTCGCGCGCTCACGCTGGCGAGCGACAATCCGCGCGTGGTCTTCCAGTAAGCGCCAAACACGCCTTGCAATCGCTGATGGATATGCTCGGCAAAGCGGTACTTCACGAGTGCCTGCTTATTCAAATACGAAGCGCCTTGAATTTGACCCAGACAACTACGCGTGCCGCAGAAACAGGTGAACGGCTGCGTCATTGACCATTCCGTCGAAGGATAAAAGAAGGTGATCTCTTCGTTGGCAGCGATGTTGCGGAGCGCGATGACCTCGCCTTTGCTTGTGTCGAAGAAGGTGTTCGGTTCGCAGCTATGATTGATGTACTGCAAAAACTCCGGGGCCAGGTGGATGTGCCGGTCGTCCGCCACCTGCACGGAAAGATAGGTTGGGCGCGCGACGTATTCGCGGGCGCTGAAGGTGTGTAACACAGAGTTCTGTGACAACTGCGTTAAAGCTCTGAGCGAGTGATGCCCGTTGGCGGGGTTATAAAACAACGCCAGGTTTTCCGTGACATTCAGAATTCTTTTCACCGTTTCAGTCGGTGTGCTTTGCGTGCTATTCATCATCTGTTGTTCCATTGCAATCCTCCTGTGAAATGACCTCAGTTTTTGTTTCTCTGCAGAAGCTTTCCTGCTCACTTACTAAGGCGGGAGAAGGCAATGAAAACTATCATTGTGGAGGGTATTAATTGCGCGGCGCTGATTCGCAAAATCTTGTGTGAAAAAACAGAGGCCGCGCAGAAAGGTTGATCCTGCACGGCCTGTTTTAGTGGATTCGAGCGGGCGCGTTAATTCGCCACGCTTAGCATAAATAGTTAGCTAGAAAAGCCCGAGCTTGAACTGACCCTAACCCTGCCAGCCTCCAGCATCTGGCCACCTTTGATGTTGTTTTGCGCTTCCAGATCGGGCAAGCACGTCTCGGCCTTCGCTTCCGTCGCCGCACTTTCCTGCGGTTCCGCTGCTTCGTCGCTGACGGTTGTCTCGTTATGATTGATCAGAATGCCGCCGCTGCCGTAGCCGCCTGGCCCGCCTGTGATCGTGTTCTCAGTTGCGGGTTCAAGGGAGAGATCATCCAATGAATCAATCTCCTGCGCGTCGTATTCGTTATCGCTGTCTACGGTTTCGTTGTGGTTGGAGTAGATGCCTCCGCATTGGGTACACCAGCCGCTACCTGGGCCGCCTTTGACTTCGGCTAGTTGCTCATCAGTCAGCGCCAAATCAACGAATTGCAGGAGGTCGTCATCCGCTTCGCTGTCATCGTCGTCTACGGTTTCGTTGTGATTGGAGTAGATGCCTCCGCATTGAGTACACCAGCCAGGCCCGCCTTTGATTTGTTCAGCCTCCTCTACTGGCAGATCGGCGAGTGTTTCTGGCTCGCTCTCTTCGTCTTCTACAGCCGTCTCGTTGTGATTCATTAGCACGCCACCACTGCCGTAGCCGCCTGGGCCGCCCTTAACTTCACCCTGCGCTTCAAGGTCAGGTAAAGCCAGCGCTCCGCGTGATGGTGCAATCCAAGGAAGGACTACACTCTGCAGCCCGCCCTTAACCTCGTCAGCCGTGTCGGCTCCTACGTTCAAATCATTGACCGCATTCGATTCATTTGCTGTTGGTTGGTTCTGTTCGCTCATTGTGATTCTCCAAATATCGCGTTGATGCAATTCGCGGCGGTTTGCGTCTGCCGCCGCTCTTTTCCTGTCTCAGCAGCTAAGGCGTAGAAACTCGGCGATAACTATCATCAAAAAAAATATTTTCGGATGATAGTTTTCGTGGCCTCCCTCCGCCTTAACAGATGAAGAGATGAAAAAGGACGCTGGCAAAGGAGACCGACCGATGTTTACTGTTGAAGACAAAGAGTTTGGCTGGGAAGAAATCAGATTTGCCGCCGCAGCGTGGGGTGAATGGCAACCGTTTTTTGAGCAGACGCGCCAGACACTGGCTTGTTTGCGGCAAGCCCGGCAATCATCCCGCCTGCTGAGCAGCAACGAGGTCAAGGAAGCCGCCACCGCCTTCCGTTATTCGCACAATTTGATCAGCGCCGAAGAGACGCAAACCTGGTTGAACCATTGGGGATTGACCGTCGAAGACTGGATGAATTGTCTGCGCGGCCAATTGCTGCGCCAACGCTTGGCCCACCAACTCGACCGGATCGTTACCGCGCACCCGGTCAGTGACGCCGAAGTCGAACAAGTCATCAAACACTACGCTATCTGCGCCGACAAGTTGGGGGGATGGGCGCAGAAGTTGGCCGGACGCGCGGCAGTCGCCGCTAAATCCGGCTCACTCGATGTGGGTGACCGCACTCCGCGCAACATGGTCGCCCACATCGAAGCAGTTTTTACTCAACAACGCCAGCAGGCCGTTACACCGCAACTGCTCGCGGCCAAGATCGCCGATCACTGTTTGGATTGGATTCGCTACGACTGCCGTTACGTCTGGTTCGGAGAAGAGCACGTCGCCCGCGAAGCCGCTTTCTGTGTCACCGAAGACGGGCTGACGTTGGATGAAGTCGCCTACGACGCGCGCGGTGTCGTGCAGCAATGGAATTTCTATCTGGATGAATTGGACGCAGCAGCGCGCCCCTATTTTTTGGCCACCTGCCAAGGCGATTGCTTAGGGCCGGTGAAAATGTTGGAAGGCTTCCCGCTCTTTTCCATCGTCGCGAAGCAGATGCCAGTGGCCGATGACCCGCTCATTCGGCAACGCGCGGAAGAGGTCATTGTTGGCAGCATGGTCGAGCAGGCGATGAATAGTTGCGTGAAGTGGGTGATGTGAAAAGGAGCAAGCAGATGAACGACAAACGCACAGCACTGGAAGAGCTACCGATGATGATGTACCTGCCGCCCGAGATGAAGCGGCTCGTGATGGATTGCTTCGTTCCAGCCAGCTTCGGCTTTGGCGGCAACATCGTCAACGAAGGCGAAGAGACCGATGCCGTTTATGTGCTGGCCGAAGGCCGCGCGCGGGTCGTCAAACGCGGCGCGAATGGTGAAGAAGTGGCGCTCAACGTGTTGCGCCCCGGCGAAACCTTTGGCGCGACGGGCTTGCTCGATCCGACGGCGCTTGGCAAACGTGCGACGACTGTGCGCGCCAGCAGCGACGTGCAGGCTTACAAGCTCGACCCGGCATTGTTCCAAGCCCTGCTGCAAAACCATCCTGAGATCAAAAACTACTTCGAACTGGAACAACGCCATCGCCAGCTCGCCAACTTCATCCGCCTCTACACGCCCTTCGCCAAACTGCCGCCCGAAGCATTGAAGCTGTTAGTGACAGGAGGCGAACAGTTCGACGTGGCAGCGAACGAATTGATTGTGCGGCGCGGTGACGCAGCCAACGCGATGTTTATTCTGCTCGACGGCAAAGCGCGCCTGTTTGCCAACGAGGCAGGCCGCGAGCGCGAGCTGGCTTTCTTGCGCAAAGGTGATTCGTTTGGCGAAGCGGCGCTGTTCAAAGCGGAGCCGCACTCGCACAACGTGCAGGCCTTGACCGATTGCCGCCTGCTCAAAATCAACGAACAGACTTTTGGCAAGCTCTACGCCAATTTTCCCGCCTTCAAAGCCAAAGTCGCCGAACGTCTTCAGCAAAGCAATTTCAGACAAACCGCACGCCTGCCGCTCGATTTTGCCGAAGAGATTCTGCCTGCCAACGCGGTCAAGACTGAACAGGTCGGCGCGCAGCAACTCGACACTGCCGCCGTTGCCACACAGCTTGGCCCTTTCGCTTCCACCGAAGGCCACTTTGTCAAAGGCCAACGCATTCGGCGTTTCCCGCACACCAAGCAGATTGACGAGATGGATTGTGGCGCGGCAAGTCTGGCAATGATCTGCCGCCACTTTGGCCGCAAGGTGAGCATCGCGCGCATCCGCCAAGTCGTGCATACGGCAACCGATGGTACCAGCCTGCGTGGGCTGTGCGATGGCGCGCAGGCGTTGGGCCTGGCCGCGCGTTCGGTCAAAGCCTCAAAGAGCAATCTGCTGCAAATGCCGCTGCCCGCCGTCATCCATTGGGAGAATTATCACTGGTGCGTGTTGTATGACGTGGATGACAAACACGCCTGGATTGCCGATCCCGCGACCAGTCTGCGCAAGATCACGCGCAAGGAGTTGGATGAAAAGTGGAACGGCTATGCGGCGCTCTTTGATTACACCGAAGCCTTTGAACAAGCGCCCGAAACGCGCACGGGTTTTGGCTGGTTTCTGCCTTTCCTGAAACCCTTCACTGGCATTTTCGCCAAAGCCTTTGGCCTGGCCGTCATCGTTAGCGCCTTGCAGATGTTGTTGCCAGTTTTTACTCAAGTCATCGTTGACCGTGTGTTGGTCGAAAACGACTCCAGTCTGCTGACGATGATGATTGGCTCAATGTTGGTTGTGCTCGCCCTGATGACAGTGGCGATGCTGGTGCAACGCTATCTGCTCAGCTTCGTCGCCGTGCGGATTGATTCATCATCGCTCGATTTCATCACGCGACGCCTGCTGGCGCTGCCGCTCAGTTATTTCACCGCGCGCAAGACGGGCGACATTCAACGGCGCATTTTAGGCGTGCGCCAGGTGCGCGAATTCCTGGTGCAGAACGGCGTCAACGGATTGACTGCGGTTGCGCAGATCGGAGCTGCCGTCGCGCTGATGTTTTTGTACGGCCCAATGCTCGCCCTCGTCTTTCTGGCCGTTGCGCCGCTTTACGCCGGCCTGATGAAGTATTCCAGCAAGCGGTTGAGGCCGATGTTTGATGAGCTGGAAGAGGCTTACGGCAAATACAATTCGCACCAGATTGACGCGATCAAAGGGATCGAAACCGTCAAAGCTTTGGGCGCGGAGAGCGCCTTGCGCGAAAAGATGCTCGGCGAATTTCACGGGCTGGCGCACAAACAGTTCAAATCGAACTTTCTGCTGATGAGCTATGAAGGCGCGGTGCAGACGGTCGGCTTTCTTTCGCTGGCGCTGTTCCTGTTCGTCGCGGCGCAACGCGTGATGAGCGGCGAGATGAGCATCGGCGCGATGGTCGCCTTCAATTCACTGGTGGCGATGGCCAACGCGCCGATCCTGACGCTGCTTTCGATGTGGGACAACTGGCAGTTTGCCGCCGTGCTGCTCGAGCGAATGAATGACATCTTTGAGTCCGAGCCGGAGCAGGGCCACGACCACGCGCATTTGAAACCGGTGCGCAGTCTGGAAGGCCGCGTGCGCTTGCAGAACCTCAGCTTCCAATACGGCGGGCCGGATTCGGCGAAGATTTTGGAAGACATCACGCTCGACATTCCGGCGGGCAAGACGGTTGCCGTCGTCGGGCGCAGCGGTTCGGGCAAGACGACGTTGGTTAAATGCTTGGCCGGGATGTTGGAGCCGACCGAAGGCGCGATCTTCTTTGATGATGTCGAACAGAAGAAACTGCGCTACCGCGACCTGCGCCGCCAGATCGGTTTTGTGTTGCAGGAAAATTATCTATTCGATGACACCATCGCCAAGAACATCGCGTTTGGTGAAGAGGAGCCTGACTTGGAACGCGTAGCCTGGGCCGCGCGCCTCGCCAACGCGCACGAATTCATCGAACGGCTGCCGCTCGGTTATGACACACGCGTAGGCGAAACCGGCATTGCGCTCTCTGGCGGCCAACGCCAGCGCCTCGCCATCGCGCGCGCCGTCTACAACCAACCACCGATTCTGATCTTTGACGAGGCCACGAGCGCGCTCGACACTGAATCGGAAAGAGCCGTCAAAGAAAATATGAATCAACTGCTCAAAGGCCGCACTTCATTCGTCATCGCGCACCGGCTGAGCACCATTCGTGACGCCGACATCATTCTGGTCATCGAAAAGGGCAAGCTCGTTGAGCGGGGCACGCACGAAGAATTGATGGAGCGGCAGGGCCTTTATTATTACCTCAGCAGCCAGCAGTTGGGATTGTGAGCCGCACCGAAATATAGCATCCTGCTGTGGTGCCGTAGATCACGGACATCATTTCAACAAAGGTGAACACGACAATGTTGCGCTGGATGCTCGCTCTCGTCTTGTTGCTGGGCTGTTTGGTGCCCGCATTGAACTCAAATGCGTGGGGTCAGGAGAAGCCGGTTTATGAAGTCTACGCCATCAGCTATGGCGTGATTCCTGACTTTTCGCTGGCCTCGTTGGTGGCAGGCGCTGATCGAACACGCAAGCTGGATATTCAGATGATGGTCTGGCTGCTCAAAAGTTCTGATGGGCGCAATATTCTGGTTGACGCTGGCTTCTACCGTGACAAGTTTTTCCAACAGTGGAAACTCAGAGATTTCATCAAACCTTCGGAAGCCGTTGCCCGCTTCGGCATCAAACCCGAAGAGATCAGCGACATCATCATCACACACATGCATTGGGATCACGCCGACGGCATGGATTTGTTTCCGCAGGCGCGCGTTTGGCTTCAGAAAGACGAATACGTCTATTACACGGGCGAGGCCTGGCAGGCGCGCAACACGCACGGCGGCATTGATCCGGATGACGTGCTGGCACTGGTCAAGCTCAACCTTGCGAGCCGCGTCAAGCTGGTCAATGGTGACGATCAGGAGCCGATTGGCGGCATACGCTGTTACACAGGCGGGAAGCATACTTACGCGTCGCAGTTCGTCAGCGTGAACACGAAGGCGGGGACGGTCATCATCGCTTCGGACAATCTCTACCTATATGAAAACCTGGAGAAGCGCGCGGCGATTGCGCAGACGTTGGATGCTGAGTCGAATCTCAGAGCGCAAGACCGGATGAAGCAGCTCGCATCCAATCCACGCTTGATTGTGCCCGGACATGACCCGTCCGTCTTCACACGCTTTCCGAAACCTGGCAATGGTGTGGCGAAGATCGAGTAATGGACGATTATTGGCCGCTTTCTTTTTTGGCCGTCTCCCATTGCCCTTGCGGGTTGCGCACTTGAAGTTCGACTGCGTTGTCTTTTTTGACGAACTTGATGCGGGCCGCAGGCACTTCCTCTAGCGTAAATTCTCCTTCGGAAGCGGGCTTGAGTTTGAGCTTTGGCCCACCGGCGCGTTGAATGAAGAGCGCGTCATCTTCGAAGAAAATCGTTCGTTGCCCGTAACGACCGGCGTACTGTTGGAACTGCGTTGCGTTGCCTGGGCCTGATGCCGTTGCTGGCACCGTCGCTTTCGGCATTTCTTGTTTAGCCAGTTTTACACGATGGTTTTTCTGATCGAAAGTCAGAGAGAAATCCTGGAGCGCGGGTGAACCCATGTTGCCGTCTTGCGAGACTGCCGGATAGCTCACGCTCGGATCGCGAAATTCAAAGCGACCGAGCCAGATCGAACCTTTCAATTGCCCTCGCTTGATTTCGATCTCGCTCGATACCGTCCGAGCTTTGCCCACCGTCACTGGTGGCGACACGAAATCAAGTTTTTCGGCCAGTGAAGCCGGAAGCATAAATGCTCCGACAGTATTGCCCGAATCAATGTGCGTCCTCAGTTTCGTCTCGCCCACCTGAAGCTCGACGACTGGAATTCCATTCTGACTTTCAAAGCTCAATACCTCCGCGCCGTCCGGCGCAGGCAATTGGCCTTGCTCAATGCGCACGCGCTTGGCCGCATAATCCAGCGTCAGCAGATAATCGGCGAAGAGGTTGAAACCAAGAATGCCGTCAATGTGCGGCAGATTCGGGGAAGTGTTGTAGTTGCGTGAAGGCAAGTGCAGGTTGTGGAATTCGAGACCGCCGACAGAGAGCGAATCCACTTGAATTACTTTCATGGTCAGAGCATTCGCACCCGAACCGTCGCTGCCTCTGGCTTCGCCAACTTCGGGCAGCGAAAGCTTTTCGACCAGCGAAGAATCTATGCGACCCGCACCACCCGCGCCGGTATCAATCGCAAACAGAAACGGCCCTTTGCCATTGACCTTGACCTCGACCGCTGGCATCGGCCCACGAAAGAGCATCGGCAACTCGGCCACCTTCACTGTCGTGATTGGTTCGGCAGCCGCCTTGCGGACGAAGCGCACGCGCCGATTTTTCTGATCGAAGGTGACGGCGAACTGACGCAGAATGCCGTCACCAATGTTGGCAGTGCTTCTGGTCATTTCGGTAAAGATAATTCTCGGCTGTGGGAATTCGTGTTTCCCGATCTTCAAACTGCCTTTGAGCGGAGCGGCCTTGAGTTCGAATTCATTATTGACCGTGCGCGCTTTGCCAGCGACGGTCGGTTCAGCAGCCAGGGGAAGCTGGTCAATCATAGCTGAAGGCAGTCCGATGGCGCCTCTGATGTTGCCTGAGTCAATATGCGCTTTCATCTTCGTCCCCGCGACATCAATTTCCAATTGCGGGAGTCCCTGCACGATGTTGAAAGAGAGAATTTCGGCCCCGTCAGGCGCGGGCAACGACCCGCGTTCCAGCCGAACGCGCCCGGCGACATAGTCCAGCGTCAATAGATAGTCAGAAAAAAGCGGGAAGCCGAGGATGCCATCTATTTTCGCTGACGGGTCTGTTTCACCAGTTCTCTTGGGCAGATCAAACCTGGTCGCGCGGAGATTGGAAAATCGCACTTCGCCGATGGCAACCGAATCAACTTGAAAAATGTCAGCAGTCAGCGCGTTTTTTCCAGAAGGATCACCTACCGACATCTGCCCGCTGGATTTGAGATTGAGCCGCTCGACTATGCGAGATGAGGTGAGCGCCAACTGAATCGCCGCGCCGGTATCTATGGCAAAAAGAAACGGCCCCTGGCCATTTATCTTCACTTCAACAGCAGGCAGCCGTCCCCCCAATAGCATCGGCACTTCAACGCTGCCGGATTGGTCGGTCTGTATTCTGGCTGAAGCTGCTACAAGGCCTCTGCCGATGGAAGTCGGAAATGCCAGACTCAAGACAAGAGCGGTGGCCAACAGATACGCTTTTATTTTAGACATACGCTGCGTGATTCCTTTGAGAGCTATGGCAGGCGCAAAGATACTCGCGCCCAAGACACGGCGATAGGGTAGCTGAAAGCCGAGGGAAATTCGTTAAGCCGATGAAAAACTTTGTTAAGAATGTAAACCGCCGCGGGCGAGGTTGGTGCGTGTCTTAATTTTGAGCGTTAGATGACTACTTTTCGTAGCTGATCATTAACGCCAAGTCTTCTTTACCAGTCTGCTTCAGCCCGTGCGAACTACCAGGTAGTGTCAGGATGGCGTCGCCCGGCTGGACAGGGAATTCCTTGCCGTTCATCTGCATGATGCCCGTGCCACTGAGGATGTAGTAAAGCTCTTCTTCCTTTTGCAGGTGATAGCCAATCGCCGCGCCGGGGTGCAGCACACGTTTGCGGAAAACGTATTTGAAGCTCGACACTTTGTCGAAGAAGCTGTAACCGGTCGAGCGGCCTGGCCCGTTGTGCGGCGCGGCTCCTTCTTTCTTTACTTCAGCATCGCGTTCGAGGATGTAGCCGGGCGTTGGCGGTGTTGTAGGAGCTTGCGCCTGTTGTGCGACAGCGTTCGCAGCTGGACGTTGCGCATAGTGCCAGCCGAAGAGCATGCCTAGAGCGAAAACTAAACAAGTAAGCACGGTTCTTTTCATCATTCAGCCTTTCAAGAATTGTTAGTGTCGATTCAGCGGAAGCTTATGCACACGCCCTGGGAGCGCAGGCATCCTTGCCTGCTGGATTGGGGTAGCGCGCGCTGATTCCGGGAGGCCGAACCATCCACCCTAGCAGGCAAGGATGCCTGCGCTCCCAGGGGCAGCTCAACCCAAGCCCATCCGCTGCAACAGCGCGGTAAAGCGTGGCTCATTGCGTAGCGCATCAAAAATTGGGTTCACGCCAACCCAGATGATGCGCGCCGACCGCTCGTCACAGGCCTTTTCCAGCCAATGCAGCGCCTGTTCACGTTCATCCAGCCGAGCGTACAACTCGGCAAAGCGGTGCGCGTAAACGTAACGGCGCTGCGCCTGCACTTGCATAATCTCAAGGCGCTTGCGCCAATAGCCCGGCACACCATTATTCTCGTAAGCCGCACGCAAGCTCTGCGCGGCCACCTGATCATTGGCAAAATTAGCTAGGAGTTGTTGCTGTGCATTTAGCGCGGCCTCGTATTGGCCGGTCTGTTCATACAACAACGCTAAATATTCCAGCGAGCCAAAAAACGCCGGTTCGAGTTCGCGCGCCTTTTGCAATTGCGCGAGCGCTTCGTCGTAGCGGCCTGCCAGCAGCAACACGTAACCGCGCGTCGTGTTGATGATGAGCGAGAGCGGATCGAGTTCCAGCGCGCGACCGAGCGCGGCCAGCGTCTCGTTAAGGCGGCCTTGGCTCAAAAGGTAGAACACGGCGTACCAGAAATGCGTCGTCGGATAACCGGGGTTGAGTTCGAGCGCGCGCAGGAAGCTGCGCTCGGAGGCGGCCCAGTTGAATTCATAGCAAGCATGCAACCCGCCCATTGCTGCGTGCGCAGCGGCCAGCGACGAATCCAGATCGAGCGCGGCGATGGCGTAAGCTTTCGCTTTTGGCAGCGTATCAGCCGGATGCCATAGGCCATTGGCGCCCGCCACCATATAGGTGTCGGCGAGGCCGGAATAGGCCAGCGCGTAAGCCGGGTCCAGTGTGATGGCTTGATTGAAGGCTTCGATAGCGCTCTTCAAACTTTCCTCGGTGCGCCGGTTCCAGTGATAACGCCCGCGCAAATAGGCTTGATAGGCGTCGGCGTTTTCAGTGTAGAGCTTGGCCAGCCGCTCTTGTTGCGCGCCACTCAGTTTGAGCCGCAACTGCGCGGAGATGGCCTGGGCAATTTCAGCTTCGAGCGCAAACACATCGGTCAGGGGGCGCAGGTAATTATCGCCCCAAACTTGTGTCCCTTCGTTGACATTGACCAGTTCGACTTTGACGATCACTTTGCCACTGTGTTGCACAACGCGCCCAGTCAACACGGATTGCACGCCGAGTTCCCGCCCGATGGCCAGCGGATCGAGGTCCGATGATTTGTAGCGAAAGACGGTGCTACGCGCCAGCACTCGCAGATTGGGCAGCGCGGCCAGATTGTTGATCAAGCTTTCAGCCACGCCGTCGCATAAGTATTCAACCTCTTCATTATTGCCGGACTGCACGAAGGGCAACACGGCGAGCGTCTTGATGCCTGAGCCGGAAGAGCGGCTGGGCGTGGTCGCAGGCACATCTGCTACCGTTTCGTAAGGCGAGGGCGTATCGAACTTGGTTGTATAGGACGTGGGCGCATCAGCGTCGTCTAGCGTATGAAGCTCAGCTTGATCACTGGCTCCGCCAAACTGGATTGGTTCGACTATCGCCGTACGCCTGCTGCCTGAGCCTGAAGCTGAGCTGAGACTAGCGCCCAAGCCGACGGCTACGTCTTGCGCTGCCGGACGGCGCTGCGGATTTTTGTCGAGCATGGCCAGGATGAGCGTGGCGACCTCGGGCGGCACGTCTGGCGCAAAGCGCTCGGGCGGCGAAGGCTTGCGCGTGGTGATCGCCTGCATGATTTCATAGATAGTTGAGCCGGCGAAGGGATGTTGCCGGGTCAGCAGTTCGTACAGGATAACGCCGAGCGCAAAGACATCACTGGCCATCACCGCCTTTTCGCCACGTACCTGTTCGGGCGCCATATAACGAATCGTGCCGACCAACGCGCCCGGCGTGGTGCCGAATTGATCTAGGTTGGTCGAGCCCGCATCCGCCAGACGCGCCAGGCCGAAATCGAGCACCTTCACGTACCCATCCGTACGCAGCATGATGTTTTCCGGTTTGATGTCGCGATGAATAATGCCTGCGCGGTGCGCCGCGCTCAGGGCTTTGGCCAGTTGTGCGCCCCACGAGAGCACGTCAATCAGCGCGTAGCTACCGTTGAGCACCGTGCGCAGCGTGCGTCCCTCGACCAACTCCATCACGATGTAACGTCCGGCGGGCGCTTCGCCGACTTCGAAGATGGTCACGATGTTGGGGTGATTGAGCGCGCTGACAGCGCGCGCTTCATGCTCGAAGCGGCGCAAACGACTGGCATCGCCGCCTAGTGAAGTAGGCAGCAATTTGAGGGCGACTTTGCGCCCCAGCCGCGTATCTTCAGCCAAGTAAACATGCCCCATCGAACCGCGTCCAAGCTCAGCGAGCAGTTGGTATGCGCCGAGTTGCTTCGGTTGCGCAGCCGCCTCATTCTTCGGCTCTCCTTGGTGGACAGGCAGGATCAATGCCGAGGTGATTTCAGCTGCGGTATCCGTGGGGATTTCATTCGTCTGTTCGCCCGGCTGATGAACTTGCAGCAGTTGTTCGACCATCAGCCGCAACTCAGTGTCGCTACCGCAAGCGGACTGTAAAAAAGCAGCACGCTGCTCCGGCGCGTGTGCAAGCGCCGTTTGCAACAATTGATTCGCTTTTTGCCACTGCTCGAAAGTCATACTGCATCCGATATTGCTGAACGTAGAGAGAAGCGGCGCGGATTATAGCATCTACCTGGGAGCGCAGGCATCCTTACCTGCTGGCGTAGGAAGGTAAACGCTGATTCCGAGGGGGCGTTATCTGAGACCCGCAGGCAAGGATGCCTGTGCTTCCAGGCTTCAGCTTTGCGCTTCCAGTTGCCAGCGGCTTTCCGGCTTACCGTCGCGGTACTTGATGGAGAGAATCGCCACCGCGCCCAGCAGCGCCACCACCGTGATCAAGGCGAAGCCGTTCGCATAGCTCCCCGTCGTCTCGCGAATATTGGCAACCAACGTCGGCATCACGGCCTCGCCCACTGCGTCGCTCATAATGATGATGCCAAGCACACGACTCAACGCAGCCAGCCCGAAACACTCCGCCGCCATCAACGGGATCAACATATAATCCGCGCCCAAGCCAAAGCCAAACGTCACCGCGAAGACGTAGAGCAAGGCTGGATAGTCCTTGGCAAAGATCAGCAGCGGGATCGAAAGCCCTACAATCAAATAGGTGATGAGCATCACGTATTTCTTGGTAAACCGATCCGCCAACAAACCCATTATGATGCGCCCGGCGATGCTTGAAGCCAGCGTGATGCTGGCGATGGTTGTTTTCGTCAGGTCAACTTCTGCTTTTGGTTTGATGTCGGCGATGTAGAGCGCCAGGTTCTGCATCACGCCGCCAATCGCGCTGATGCTCAACACGCTGCCCGCGGCCAGCAACCAGAAGGCGGGTGTTTTGACGATGCTCCCCAGCTTGACGGTCAGCATGGCTTTGTTTGTTTCCACCGGCTTTTCATCACCATCGGGGAACAAGCCCAAATCCGCCGGACGCCGTTTAACGATAGTGAGCGCCGCGAGCATCACGACGGCGAACACAATCGCCAACGCTTTCATCGAGCCGCGCCAGCCAAACTCGCGATTGAAATAGCGCACAATCCACGGCACCAACATCCCGCCGACGCCGATGCCGACGTAAGCAATACCCATCACGCGCCCGCGCAACCGCGCGAACCAATGCGACAGCAAAACCTGATTTGGCAGCGGCCCTGCGCACAAATAACCAAGCGCGTTGAAGAAATAGAAACTGTAGAGCATCGGCAGTGAACTCATCACGCCGAAGCCCAGCATCGCGCCCGCTGCGCATAGTGCGCCGAAGAGCATCACCACCTTTGGCCCGAATTTCTCCATCGCCCAACCTGCCGCAAAGCCCAGCACCGGCCCGACAATCAGCTTGCTGAGCGTGTTGCCGAAGGTGATCTGATCGCGCCGCCAGCCAAACTCACTGACCCAGAGCGGGAAGAAGAGCGGCAGGCCGTAGGTGGCAAAGCCGACGATCAACATCATAAAGAGGAAGGCTGTGCTGACGATGAACCAGCCGTAGAAGGTTTTGGGTTGTTTGCTCAAAGTGTGTGTCTCCGTGATGGAAGTGGAGAAAAGCGTGTTCGCGCAGGCGAATGAAAGTTGTTGTGATGAAGGTGACGAGCTAGTTACAAATTCCCGCGCCGCAACTCATCAGCCAAATGCTCGCTCGCCCGCCACGACACCGCCGCAATCGAGAGCGTGCAATTCTTCTCCGGGCACGAGACGAACGACGCGCCGTCTACGACATAAAGATTTTTGACTTCGTGCGCCTGATTGAATTTGTTGACGACTGAAGTCTTCGGATTCTCGCCCATGCGCGCGGTGCCGACTTCGTGCGTCGCGTCGCCGGGCGGTGGCGGCAGGGTGCGCGTGTAGGGAATTACTTCGGCTCCAGCAGCGCGCAGCAATTCCTCAGCGGTGTCGTACATCAACTCGGCCATCTTCAACTCGTTGTCGTGCCACTTCGCGTTGAAGCGCAGTTGCGGAATGCCGTAGCGATCCTTCAAGCCGTTGGGATCAATCTCGCAGTAGTTGTCGAAGTAGGGCAGACATTCGCCAAAGCCCGCCAGCGACACGCGCGTCGGATTGAGGCCGCGCACTTCTTGCTTAAAGCTTGGGCCAAAACCTTCGACGCGTTTGGCAAAGCCAGGGAAGGCGGCAGAGCCGCTGTTGGGTTGATATTGCCAGCCGCGCATCACCGAAACTTTGCGCCCGCCTTTTATGTTGGTGTGACGCGGAATGTAGATGTGGCCACCACCCGCGCCATCATCGTTGAAGACTTCGCCGCCTTTCATGTCAGTCAGCCAGCCGCCGATCATCCCGGCTTTGAAATTGTCCATGATGTAATGACCGAGCACGCCGGACGCATTGGCCATGCCGTTTTCGTGATGGCGCGTTTTGGAGTTGAGCAGAATGCGCGTGGACTCCATCGCGCCCGCGCCGAGCACGACGACTTTGGCGTGTGCTTCGTAGGTCAGTTTGTTGCGCGTGTCAACGAACTCAACGCCGCGCGCCTTGCCCGTCTTGGGGTCGAGCAGCACGCGATGCACGGCGGCGTGCGTGCGCAGCGTGAAATTACGTTTGCCGGTCAGCTTCGGAATGATCGTATCGAGCGAACTGAAGCGCGATGCCGTGCCGCAACCGTAATCACAATTGCCGCAGAAGTGACAGGCGGCGCGGTTGTCACGATTCTTGAGCAAGATTGCTTTGCGAATCGGGATGATGGGAATGCCAACCTTTTTGCCGCCTTTGACCAAATGCGCTTCACCGCATCGTGGTGGCGGCGTGGGAGCGTGGTAGTTGCCGTCAGGCGTAACTTCCAAGCCTTCGCGCGTGCCGAAGACGCCCATCAAATCTTCGGCCTTGTCGTAGTAAGGTGCGAGGTCACTGTACGAGATCGGCCAATCTTCGCCCGCGCCATCCTGCAACGACTTGGGTTTCATGTCGAACTCGGACATGCGCAAACTGACGCGCGCCCAGGTATTGGTGCGTCCGCCGACGGCGTGAATGCGCGTCCAGTGAAAGTCTGTGCCGGGCGCAGTCGCGTAACGATCAATGCGCGGGTGTACGTAGAGGTGCTCGGTGTAAGCGCTCACTTTCCACAAGCCGTCATACTGTCCGGGCTTGCCCAAGCCGCGAAAGGGCATTTCGTAGGGCCAACTGTGTTCGGTGTGAAAGATATTGTTGCGATCCCACTTCGGCCCGATTTCGAGCAGCAGGACGTTCAGACCTTTGTTGACCAGCACGTGCGCGGCGATGCCGCCTGCCGCGCCGGAACCGACGATGATTGCGTCGTAGATGATTCGCTTTTGTGCCATCTCTTTGTTGTGCGCCTATTCAGTTGTGATGTTTGAAAGTAAAAAGGACAGACAGAATAGCACAGCCGTTCTGTCTGTCCCAGATTGCTTGGCGATTAAGCCGTGCGATTAAAAGGTCAGCTTGAGACCGAGTTGGATATTCCGCCCCGGCGCTGCGCCATTGATGGTTCCGTAGGAGGCGTTATTCGCATCCACATTCGGATTATTTAGATTGACCATATTCCAGGCATTGAAGAAATCACCCTGGAATTGCAAGCCGAATTTCTCGGTGAGAACAAAACGCTTGCGCAGGGAAAGGTCCCACAAATGACGGCCTGGGCCTTCGATCACGCCTACTCCGGCAGTGCCCCGGCGGTCGTTGGGTGGATTCACAAAGGCCGCTTTGTTGAACCACTCAGCCAACGTTTGAGGTCCGCTGACATCCTGGCCGGTTGCGTCTGCGCGACGGCTGCCGATGGAACTGTTGCCGACTGGCGTCAAGTTCTGACCTGTTTGCCAGCGCGTGATGCCGCTGGCTTCCCAACCGCCCAAGGTGTTCTTGAGCAAGCCATTCGACTTGCGGAAGAAGGGCAGGCGGTAGGTGTACGTGGTCACGAAAATGTGCCGCCGGTCAAAGCTCGTCGGGCCGTAGCTGAAGCTACGATTGAACGGATCTTCAAGGTTGTCGCCGTTGCCGCTGGTGTCGGCCAACGCTTTCGACCAGGTGTAGCTGACCGTTGCGGTCAGATCGCCTTTGCGTTTGGCCGCGTAGACCTGCAGGGCGTTGTAATTCGAGGTCGAATCGCTCAAGCGCATACGAATGGCGGCAAAGCCTTTGTATGGACGCAAGGTGTTGGTCGAAGCGCGTTGTGCCGTCGGCAAGGCCGCATTGGCGCGCAACGCATCAAAAGTCGCCTGGTTGATGTCCGGCTGCCGCAGCAAGTGGCGGCCTTGGTTGCCGACATAGGCGATTTCACCAAAGACGCCCCACGGCAATTCACGTTGCACGCTGAGGCTGTAGCTCATGGTGTAAGGAAGTTGCAGGTTGGGATCAATCGTGAAAATGTCGGCGAACGGTGCGGCTGCCGAAGCGGCACCGCCACGGATATTCGACAGGTTGCCGTTTTCGAACTGCGCGCTGTCGGTGAAAGGCGGAATGTTGACTGACGAGAAGATAATGTTACCTTCCGGTTTGTCGTAGAAGATGCCGAAGCCGCCGCGAATCGCCATCTTGTTATCTGCATTAGGTGAATAGGCAAACCCAATGCGGGGCATGAAGACATGCTGGTCTTCGTACAAACCGCGTGGCGCACCCGTCGGCACCGCAAGCACCGCCGCAGATTTGGCGTTAGATACGCGCCCCAGTTCGTCTTGCGGCACGCCATTGCCAGCAATGATCAAGCCGTTGTAACGATTGCCGCCCTTGCTGGTGTCAATCGTCCCATTCAGATTGAGTGTTACTGCTTTAGTCGGATCGTACAACTTCGGATCGAAGTTGACGATGTTGTTGGCTTGCGTGTAGGTCGGGTTGCTGTGCGCGTAACGCACACCGAGATCGAGATTCAATTTACGAGTGACGCGCCAGCTATCATTGACGAAAGCCTCGACCTGACTGAAGCGGAAGAACCCAATCGGATCAATAGATTCTTCACTGTAGGTGCGATAGTTGCCCAACAGCGCATCGGCAAAACCATTGCCTGTTGAGTTCGGATTGCCGCTCGGGTTGTAGCTGACATTGCCAGCGTAGAGCGAACGTCCATTCTGATCCTTGCGGTTGCGGATGTACTGGATACCCGTCTTGATCGTATGCCCGCCATTTACCCAGGAAAGGTTGTCGCTAAACGAGATGTCGGTCGTGGGTGAGAGCAACGAAGCTGCCGCACCGCTGTAGGTGGCAAAGCCAGCGACGTTCGTGTTCGGAATACTATCTTCAAAACGCCCGCCATTGGTGAACAATTGCGGGTAGACATAGCCATAGGTCGAACGCTTCCACGCGTCACCGACCGGCGGAATACGCTGGCCGTTCCAGGAAGCGTTGATCTTGGCGTCATTGATCAGATTCGACTTCAACATCCAGGTGTAGCCAATCTGGTAACTGGGGCTGGGGCGATTGCGCAACGTCGGAATCGTCGGCAGTTGCGAATCAATGAAAGTGCCGAAAGGCGCGATCAAAACGTAATCGTCGTGCAGATAGCGCCCAAAAACCGAATGCCGCTCGTTGAAGCGATAGTCGAGGCGCAGAATGTCCTGACGGACGTTGAAGGGATTGGGTTCCTGATAAACCGCATTGTTCGCGGTCGGCGTGTCTACGTAAGAGACGGCGCGGCCTTCCATCGCCGTGAAGACGTTGGCGACGGCTTTGCCATCGGCGGTAATCAGATTCGCCGGGATGATGTTGCCGGCAAAGCAACCTGTGCGGACAGCCTGAGTCGTGACCACACCATTGGTAATCACCGGCGCCACGCAGGTATTGGACGCATTGGCCGGGTTGCGGATCACACCGTCATCGGCTGTACCGACGATGCCGTCGTTACCGCGCAGCCGGAAAGAGAAGTCACCGTTGCGTTCTGCGCGCGTCGGGATCGTGCGTCCAGTCGAAGCCGTGAAGCGGCGGATTTTTTTCCATTCCTGGCCGCCAAAGAAGAAGAATTTGTCTTTGAAGATCGGCCCGCCGAAGCTCCAGCCGAAATCGTTATAGCGTAAGGCTGGTTTGGCAATTTCGACTGTGCGAGCTTTATTGAAGAAGTTGTTGGCATCCAGTTTGTCATTGCGCAGAAACTCGAAGGCGCTGCCGTGGAAACGGTTGGTGCCACTGCGCGTCACGACGTTGATCGAAGCGCCCGAATTGCGCCCCACATCGGACGAGAAATTTGATGTCCGGACGCTGACTTCTTGAATGAAGTCAATGCCGACGTTGTTGATCTGGCTGTTATTGCTACCCGAATCCAGGTTGAAGCCGCCGTCCACCGTCAGCAAGTTGGTGTTGCCGCGATTGCCGTTGATCGGCTGGTTAACGCCCAGGTCAGTCATCAAGGCTAACGGGTCGTCGGTCAGCAGCGGAGCGCCCGGAATCAGTGTGGTCAATTGCAGGTAGTTGCGCCCGTTGAGCGCCAGATCCTGCACCTGCGCCTGGTCAATCACGCGCGACATTTCGCCGGTAGTGGAATTGACTGTTTCGCCGCTCGACGCGACGACTTCGACAGTCTCGCTAACCGCACCGGCTTCCAGCGCGATGTCTACAGTCAGGCGCCCGTCAGCCACTAGATTGTGGCCGGATTTGTTGGTTTTCTTAAAGCCCGTGTGCTCAACCGACACCGTGTAATTGCCGATGGGCAAATTGGTGGCGACATAAAACCCATTGGGATCAGTCATCACCGTACGGGTTTGTTGAGTAGCCACGTGCGTGACTTTCACCGCCGCGCCCGGAATCGCCGCGCCGTTGGCGTCGGTGACTGTGCCGGAGATATTACCCGTGATGGTTTGTGCGAGCGCCGCGTTGCTACACCAGACGAGTGCCAACAAGAGCGCCGCAAGAGAGAAGGCTCTACGGTACATAATTTTCCTCCAAATATGGAATTGCGCCGAAGCCGCCGAACGGCGCTCCGGTTGAAGCGAACAAAAGTTCCCAGCAAAGGCTAGCGGTTGTCGCTTCATAGGAAGGCGCAACCTCGATCAGTATTTATAAAATTCAAGCCGAAACGAGCGCCGCCCGCGCGGCGCGCTGCTGTTCCAATTCACGCCCAGCATTTACAGTCAATTCAGCGCGGTGCGCCGCCGCTAGCACAGCAATCCAACCGACTGCTTGCCAGCCCAAGGTCAGCGCATAACCCAGCAAAATCTGATTCCAGCGCGTAGCCGGGCTGAGCCGCAGCAAAGCTCCGAGCAGCACCAGCACGCTACGCGCCAGCACATAGACCGTCAGCCATTGCAAGGCCAGCGCCAATTTGCCCCCGCCCATTTGGACGGCCAGCCGGTAGAGCACGACACTCATCGCGGCAGTCAACGACAACAGCACCAAGCCTACTTGTTGCAAGGAGCGACTGGACTGATAAGGCGATTGCGCTTGCGTCAATCCTTCGCGAAAGACCAACAGCGCCCCCATCAAACCGAGAATGCCCGCGATCAACGCTATATCGCGCCCTTGCAACACCACGCCCAACTCGATCTCGTGATAGGCCCACCACATTGCCAGCAGACCGATCAACAAAAAACAATTGGCTGGCACGATGGCCAGGTGTTGCAGCCACCCGGCCAGCGGGTGATCCGGGTTGCCGCCCCAAATCAGCTTGTTCTCGACGATCATGCGCGCGATAGAAAGCGCCGCATTCGCCGCCAGCGCCAGCCACGCGACACGCAACCAACGCGCGTTCCGGTATTCCGCCGCAATCTCCAAATTGAGCGCCAGCGCCAGCGCGTAGGCCAAACACGTCAACAACGTCTTCGCCACGCTATGTGCTGCGTCCAATTCCCGCACCGGGCCAAAGCGAAAAGGCAGCCACATGCCTAGCAGCAGCGCCAAATGCAGCGCCAGGCAGAGCTGGATCGTTTTGGGGGTAATGCGTGATGCAAGCATAGCGAGTGTATGTGGCGGAAACCGGATCAGAGCCGCCCGCTCTCACGGATCAAATGCGCGCCTGTTTCGCCACACATCACGGTGGCAATCGAGGTCAAACCAGTCAGGAACGAATCCCAATTATGTGGCGCGACAGCTTCGAGCGTTTGCGCGGCGGAGCGTTTGGCGGCCATGCGGAAGGCTTTGGCGGTGGTCGCCGTTCCACACATCGTTGCCATAATGCCCGTGAGCGCGTTGAGCCGCTGTTGAATGACAGTTGTGCTGGCCGCACGTTCTTCAGCGCGCAACTTGCTCATCGCGCGCTGCAAACCTGCGTGCAATTGTTCGTCGCGCAAGGGCCAGCTATAGCGCGCCGCTGCGCCCGCCGCGCGCAACTGTTCGGTGACAAATTGCAACTGCTCGTAGCGCTCCCAACAGACAAAACAGCCGGTCAAATGCGCCTCAATGCGGTCGCGTTCAACCTCGGCCAGGCCGCCTTCCACGTAGGCTTCCCATTGTTCTTCATTGATTCCGTGCATTGTTTTCATCCCAGCTTGTAAAGTTGCGTGGCGGACATTCCGGCGTTTTCTCGCGGATGATTTGCGCCAGCTTCTGCTTAGCCTTGAAGAGCCGCCATTTCACAGTGCCGAGCGGAATCGAGAGCGCCAGCGCCAGCTCTTCGTAACTCAACTCTGCGACAAACCGCAGCACGATCAGATCGCGCTCCGCTGGTTCCAAGTAGCTCAGCCAATCCTGCAAGCGCAGGTTTTGCAGCCCCTCCGGTTCATCAAAAAACTTTTCCGCCAATTCAGCGCCGAGCGGTTCGTACTCGACCGTTTCCACTTGCCGCCGCGCTTCGCGCAAATGACGCATCAACTCGTTGCGCGCCACCGCATAAAGCCAGCCCAGAAACAGTTCCGGTTCGCGGATGTCATCTGCGCGGCGGTAAACGATGACCAACACGTTCTGCGCTAAGTCTTCGGCTGTCATCACATCCAGCCCGCGCAGCAGAAAATAGCGGCGCAAACGAACGTAGACCAACTCAAAGAGCGCGCAGAACGCCTCTTCCGTGCGCTGCAACAGAAATTCAGCCAAATACTTTTTTTCTTCCACGTCGGATTGTTTTTTCCCAGCAGCAGCCCGACAACGGTAGGAACCAGCGCGAACTTAAGTCAGTGGAACGCGGTCTGGCGTCTGTGAAGATGCTTTTCCGGGAGAACTTTGTTTGCAGTGAAGGGAATTTTTTTTGAAGAACGGCAGGATCGTCGCTAAATGCCTATTTTAATTCCTGTTTGACGGTTTTCAAGGCTTCTGCCTGCGGGTGTACTTTGTAGAAAGGATCGAGCGGATAACAGCCCGACACCAGACCGTTGCGCGGCCCCGTCGTGCAATCGCTAAACGTCCGGCAGATGCGCTTGGTTTGCAGCGGTCGGCCATTGACCACGTCGTAAGGCAGGTCGTGATAGGACAAGACCAGCCTGCCCAAGCCGACAAAATCCACCAAGCCATTGCGCACCTGATATTGCCCTGTGTGTGGCAGCCATTCCTGTAAATAGGTGTAGCCCGAACCGACCACGCACATCTGTGGATAGCGCGCTTTCAATTCCGCTGTAACTTTAATCTGTCGCGCTACGCCAACCAACGGGTCTTCCGGCGGCAGATAGCCGTCTGAAGGTGGGAACATTGCCGGGCGCTGAATATGCGGGTTGTAGTAAGGGCTGCCCGCCGAAATGCAGACCAGCTTGATGCCCAGTTCGCCCAGCAAGTCGAAGAACTGGAAAGTCTCGGTTAGATCAATCTGCAACGGATCTTCCGCGTTGCCGCCAAAGGCGAACGGATAATTACCGGCGTGAACTTCCGGCACGCCGCGCTTGTCCGCACCCATTTTGAAGGGCAGCAGATCGAAGGCGCTCAGACGCACGCCGATTAACAAGCTGGGCGCATCGCGGCGCACGCCTGCAACCAACTCGCGCAAGAACCGTGTGCGATTCTCAAAACTGCCGCCGTAACGCCCCGCGCGCGCCGTGGCGCTCAAGAACTCGTGACCCAAATAGCCGTGACAATGTTTCAGATCAACAAACGCATAACCAGCCTGCTCGGCACGCACCGCCGCTTTGACAAAATCGCCGATCAAATCGCCAATCTCTGCATCAGTAAAGACAGCATCATCGGAAGTGATGCCGAACTTGCGATCCAGAATCGGATGGCGATACAGAATGCGCGGTTCGAGCTTCTTCTTGTCGTTCGGGCGCGCGAACCGGCCCGAATGCGTGAGCTGCAAGCCGACCAGCAAATCATCGCTGCGCCCACATTTCGCTTTGTGGGCTTCAACCAACAGCTTGCGCAAGCCTTCCAACTCACGCACCGTCGCATCATTCGACAGCAACTGATTTGGATTAGCGCGCCCATCGTGACGCACGGCAACCGCTTCGCCGCCCCAGATCAGCTTTGCACCGCTCTCGCCAAAATGCTGCCAGCGACGCTTGGTCAAATCCGTAGGCAAGCCGTCTTCGGTGCCGTCCCAGCCTTCCATCGGCAGAATGCAGAAGCGATTGCCAATAGTGATGTCGCCGAGTTGATAGGGTTGTGCCAGCACTGACTCTGCGCCAGTTTGCAGCTCGCGATCAAATTGCAAATCCGCGCCGACCTCGCGCAAGTAGGCGGCAAAATCATCCGCCGTTTTGAACGAAGCGACGCGGCGATAATTCGGGTTAGTTACTTCAGCCATTCGTTAATCTTAAACCTTCTTCTTACAACCTATTCGGAGTTGCGGCAAACGTACCGTAGACTGTCAGTCTGCGGGAGACTGGATTATTTAACCACTGAAACCGAAGGGTGAGAGGCCAAAACTGCCGCAGACTGACAGTCTACGGTACAACAAACTCATCCCTTCAGTTCGTCGGTCTCGAATAATTTACGGCAACAATCTATTTCCCATCCACACTGAAGGCATAAAGCTTGTTGTTCGCCTTGCCGATGCGCAGGAACGTGTAGCCGGAGCCGACATAAGCAACACCATCCACCACCGTCACACCGCCACCGACCGATGCGCCCGTGTCGAACTCCCAGAGAATTTTGCCATCACGCGCATCGTAAGCGCGCACAAAACCACCCTGCGAACCGGCCCAGACCAAGCGGCTGTCGCCTTTGCCCGTGACCGTCACTGGGCCAAAGTTGGCCTTGTTGTCAGGGCTTTTCGTCTGCCACAGGATTTTGCCCGTCACGCCGTCGAGCGCGCTGACTGAGCCTTGTCTGGGATGATTGGAGATGGCTGCGTAGACGCGCTCGCCATCGCTCGCCAAACCGAACTCGATGCCGCCGAGCTTGCCGCCGGGGCCGACTTCAATGCTCCATTCCAACTTGCCATCGAGCGACAGAGCGTAGGCCCAGCCGCTCTTTTGTCCTGCCGCGACGAGCCGCTTGCCGCCTTTGCCTTTCAAGAATACCGGGGCAGTGCCGAAATCAAAGTCCAGGTCATCGCAATCAGGATTATCACGGCAGCCGAATGTCCAAATGTCTCGCGGCGTGGCTTGATACGACCAGACGGCTTTGCCGGTGTCTATGTCGAGCGCGATGATCGCGTTGCAGAACTTTGAGACTGGTTGTGTGTACTGGTTGCCGGTTGTGAGATACACGCGCTTCGTGGCCGGATCAATACTGACTGTAGACCAGACTGCGCCGCCCGCCGGACCGACAATCGTGCGGCCTCGCTTGTCTTTGCCCTGTTCTTTCGGTTCTTCGGGAATCACGAAGAAGCGCCAGACCTCGTTGCCCGTCTTCGCGTCGTAGGCCACTACGTTGCCGCGAAAGTTGCAGCAGGGATAGTTGGGATTCTTCAAAATCCAGCCCTCTTCGTGCGAGGCGACACCGACGTAGATGCGGCCTTGATAATAGACGGGTGAACTGGTGCCGACCGTGTCGCCGTGCTTGTCAATTTTCTTCTTCCATTTCAGCGTGCCCGTCTTGGCGTCGAGCGCGTGCAGCAGCCCAGCCATATCGGTGAAAAAGAGCGTGCCGCCGTCAACGTCGCGCGCATAAGCCGCCGCGCCGCGCGAAGATTGTCCGCAATCGTAAGCCCAAATCTTCTCGCCCGTCTTGGCGTTGACCGCATATTCGTGACCGTCCCACGAGCCGAAGTAGAGCACGCCGTCAATCGCCAGCGGCTGGCTCGACACATCGCCTTCGGTGGTGAAAACCCATTTCGGTTTGAGCTGGGCAACATTGGCGGGCGTGATTTTGGTTTCATCAGCGTTGTAATGCGAACCGCTCACGTCGCGCCCGAAGGCTTCCCAGTTGGCGCTGTCATTTTTGCCAGCGGGTTTTTTGCCTTGCCCAAAACTGGTGAAGGGAATGCTGGCGACGCCCGCCAACAGCGCAATGGTGATAGCAAAGGCGGTGGCGGACAATTTGAATTGTTGGCGTGCAGGGAACTCGCTCATTGGTGCTTGACCTCTTTGTTCAGTAGATTGATGGAACGAAAATCGCGGAAAGCGCGCGGAGTATAGCCCAGCCGATTTGGCAAGACAAAGCCCCTGGGAGCGCACGCGGCTCGCGTGCGGGTGTTGGAGGTTCTACCTCCACTTCAACTTATCTTTTCCGCAAGCTCCGCACGCGAGCCGCGTGCGCTCCCAGGCTTTGCCTTTTTCCACACTTCAGCCCATAATCGCGCCGCTTTTTCACCGCACTCCGACGGACATCCCGTCACAAACATTAACAACTTGACACCGTCAGTAAGCACGGAAGGATAAATTTCTATGAACCAGCGCAGGCTCTTTATTGCCAGTTGTCTCTCACTCGTTGTCACGGCGATGATCTTTGTCATCCGCGGCGACATCGCCCCACAAGTCGAAGGCGCTTTCCAGTTGACGCACGAACAGTACGCCTTTGTCTCGACGATGGCTTTCTTCGGCTTCGCCGCTTCAATCCTGGTTGCCTCACCAATGCTGGACGCGCTGGGGATGCGGAATCTGCTCTATCTGGCGGCGGCCCTGCACATCGGCGGCGTCCTAGCCTTCATCGGCGCGCAGAATTACACAATGCTTTATATGGCAATGCTCTTCGCGGGCTTTGGTAACGGCCTGGTCGAAGCCGTCATCAACCCGCTGGCGGCGACGGTCTATCCTAATGAAAAGGTGCATAAGCTGAATGTGCTGCATTCGTGGTGGCCGGGTGGGCTGATCATCGGTGGCGTGATTGCCTACTTGATGGGTCTGCTGAACGTCTCATGGCAAGTGAAGATGGGCATCGTCATCATCCCGACGATAATTTACGCCTTCTTGATCTTCGGTCAGAAGTTCCCACAGACGGAACGCGCGGCGGCGGGCATCTCGACCGGCGAGATGTTCAAGACAGTTGCGAAACCGGCGTTCCTGCTGTTGCTGTTTTGCATGATGCTGACGGCTTCGATTGAGCTAGGGCCGGGGCAGTTGCTGGAATCGGTCTTACGCAACACGGCACACATGTCAGGCACGATGGTCTTTGTTTACGGCAGCGCGTTGATGTTCGTCTTGCGTTACTTCGCTGGGCCGATTGCGCACAAGCTCTCGCCGATTGGGATGATGTGCGTCTCGGTGCTGCTCGCCGGGATTGGCTTATTCATGCTGGCTGGCGTGAGTACGCCCGCCGCAGCCTATGTTGCGGCGACGATCTTTTACGTCGGCGTCTGCTTTATGTGGCCGACGATGTTGGGCATCACGTCGGAACGCTTTCCGGAAGGCGGCGCGTTGACGATGGGCCTGATGGGCTTTGCCGGGCAGTTTGCGCTGGGTGTGATCATCTTAAAGATGGGCTCGGTCTATGATTCGTGGGGCGCTTCAGAAGTCTTCAAGTTTGTCGCGAAGCTGGCGCTCATTCCGCTGGTCGTCTTTGGCATCTGGTGGCTCAAGGATCGCGCGGCAGGTGGTTATAAGGCGGTGAAGCTGAGCCAATCGTGAATCTGATCAGTTTGTGGGACAAGCTGGTGAGCTTGTCCCACAAACTTGCCGAGGAGCAAAAAAGCATGAGCTTACGAAGAATTGTTGCAATCGTTGCTTTCTTTTGTTTGGGGCTGGCGCTCCACCTCAGCACCCAGCAAAGATTGGCAGGTTATCTTCCTGCAACTCAGGCAGCGGCCCAGTTTGGCGGTCCCCGCTTCGATCAAGCCGCCGTGGAGCGTGGACAACAGATTTTTGTCGCGCAATGCGGTTTCTGCCACGGCAGCAACGCGACCGGTGGCCAGTCCGGCCCTGATCTGATTCGTTCAGTCTTGGTGATGGACGACGAGAATGGCAAGGAGTTGGGCGAATTTCTCAAGGCCGGTCGTCCCGACAAGGGCATGCCTAAATTCGAGTTGAGCGAGGCGCAGAACCGCGACATCGCGACCTTCTTGCACCAACGGGTTGCGGCGGCGGCCAACCGTGGCAGTTACAAAGTGCTCAACATTCTGGTCGGTGATGCGAAGGCGGGCGAAGCCTTCTTCAACGGCCCAGGCAAGTGCAACACCTGCCACTCGCCGACCGGTGATTTGAAAGGCATCGGCGGCAGATACGATCCGGTCACGCTGCAAGGCCGCATCGTGATGCCGCGCGGGCGTGGCGGTTTTGGCGGTGGTCGAGGACGCGGCGGGCCAGAGTCTCAACGCTCACTGCCGACCGTAACGGTAACGCTGCCTTCGGGAAAATCCTTCTCCGGCATTTTGGTGCGGATCACTGACTTTGATGTCGCGCTGCGCGACGCCGACGGTATATCCCGTTCTTTCACACGCGACGGCGATACGCCCAAGGTGGAAACCAAAGACCCGCTGCAAGCGCACGTTGATCTGCTGGCACGGTGGAAAGACTCCGACATCCACAACATGACTGCTTATCTGGTGACACTGAAATGAAGATCAAAAAATTTTGGCTGATCGCTAGTTTCGCTCTACTGTTTGCGCCCGCCGCGCTCTTGGCACAAGGGCCGCTCGATCCGGCGCTGCTGCTCAAACCCGCGACCGATGCGTGGCCGACCTATCACGGCGACTACTCTGGGCGGCATTACAGCACGCTCAAACAGATCAACGCCTCAAACGTTAAGAGCCTGACGCTGGCCTGGGTTCACCGCGTCAATCTCAATCCTTTCGGTGCCATCGTCGGCGGCGAAGGGCCGGAATCGGCGCTTACGGCTGGCGGCGGTAACGAATTTGGTGGCCCCAGCATCAAGGCCATGCCGCTGATGGTCAACGGCATACTCTACTTCGCCATGCCGGATCACGCCTATGCCGTGGATGCGCGTACGGGCCGACAGCTTTGGCATTACGTCTGGAAGACGCGCGGCGGCATTCACATCGGCAATCGCGGTATGGGGATGTACGGCAACTGGCTCTACTTCGAGACGCCGGACAACTATGTCGTCTCGCTCGATGCCACGACCGGCAAAGAGCGGTGGCACAAGTTGATCGCCGACGTGAAGCAGGAATATTTCTCCACGCCCGCGCCCCTCGTCATCCGCAACCACGTGATCATCGGCATGGGCGGTGACTCGCTGGACGTGCCGGGCTGGCTCGAATCCCGCGACCCGGAAACGGGCGAGCTTCAGTGGAAATGGTACACGACGCCGCGCAAAGGCGAGCCGGGTTTTGAGACCTGGCCGGATGAGTATTCGGCGGCGCACGGCGGCGGCATGCCCTGGCAACCGCCGACCTATGATCCCGAATTGAATCTGCTTTACGTGCCGACTGGCAACCCGAACCCGGTGATGGCGGGTCAGAGCCGCAACGGCGATAACTTGTGGACGGCCTCAATCGTGGCGTTGAACCCGGACACGGGGAAGCTGGTCTGGTACTTCCAATGTTCGCCGCACGACACGCACGATTGGGACGCGACACAAGTGCCGATAGTCTTTGACGGCGTGTTTAACGGGCAGCCGCGCAAGCTGTTGGCGCAAGCCTGTCGCAACGGCTTCTTCTTTTTACTTGACCGTACCAACGGCAAGAACCTCCTCTCGAAGGAGTTCATCGAATCGTTGAATTGGCACAAGGGCGTTGACGCGAAAGGGCAGCCGGTCCGCGACCCGGAGAAAGACCCCAAGATAGAAGGCGTGTTGGTTTCGCCGTCTTCGGACGGAGCCACAAATTGGCCTGCGCCCGCCTTCAGCCCTGCCACCGGCCTCTTTTACGTGGGCACGTCGCAGTCTTACGCGATGTTCTACCTAACTGATACCGACCCGCATCCGCAAGGTTATGGCGCTGCCGAGCGTGGCGTCGGGGGTGTCGGGAATTATTTGAGGGCGATTGATTACAAGACTGGTAAGGTAGTATGGAAGCATTCGACGTTAAACGGGGCGCAAGGTCTGCTGAGCACGGCGGGCGGATTGCTCTTCGGCAGCGACGGCGCGGGCAATTTCATTGCCTTTGACCCGCTGAACGGCAAGCCGCTCTGGCACGCGGGCCTGACGGCGAATCCCAGCAACGCGCCGCAGACGTATATGCTGGATGGCCGCCAATACGTTGTAGTGGGGGCAGGCGACAGTCTCTATGCATTCGTACTCCAGTTAAATGGCCATGAGCGTCGCCCTTGACTGAAAATGTAGGAAGTTGTCAGCTCGACAATGAAAAGGTGAAAGAAGGATAACCTCTTTCACCTTTTCATTCCCTTCATCCGCCAATAATCCCTGCCACTCCACACTGCAAACAGCGATACAGCGTCCCGGCGCGTTCCGGGAAGACCTGCACGTGCGCCTGCCCGCAGACGTGTTCGACTTCAATCTCCATCAGCGTGTAGTAATCGTCATCGCTGATGTTGAGCAGCGCGTCAAAAATCGCCTGCTCCGCCGCCGTGTTGCGATCAATCGCCGCAAAAAACTCGCGCTCTTGCTCGTTCAAGCCAGCGCCTTGTGCAGTCCCGTCACTCAGGCCATTGCCTTTTTCATCACTCATTCGATTAGCCTCCATCTTGAAGTTAAGTTGTTGAGCAGCACGATAGCCGAATGTTCGACAAGCTGCCAGCTTGTCGTTGGCTCCGGAATGCGTCAAACCGCAGGCCCGCGACAAGCTGGTAGCTTGTCGAACATCTGCCTGAATCCGACCTGACACCCCAAGCAGCTTTGTGCTAGCATCCCGGCTTGCGAGCACGACCGATTTCAAAATAACCAACCAAGAATGGAGAAGTGATGGCAATCGCACCCTTGCAGGCCTTGAAAGTTGGCACCTACATTTTCAAACAGAAGTTCAAAGGAAATAAGCGCTACCCGCTCGTCCTGATGCTTGAACCGCTCTTCCGCTGCAACCTGGCTTGTGTCGGTTGCGGCAAAATTCAATACCCTGGCGAAATCTTGAAGAAAAATATGACGCCGGAGCAAGCCTTCAAAGCTGCCGAGGAATGTGGCGCGCCCATCGTCACCATCGCGGGCGGCGAGCCGTTGATGCATCCCGAAATTGAAGTGATCGCCAAAGGGATGATCGAACGCAAGAAATTTGTTTACCTCTGCACTAACGCCATCCTGCTTGAAAAGAATCTGCACCGCTTTGAGCCGTCAACTTATCTGACCTTCAATGTGCACCTTGATGGCCTGCGCGAGACGCACGACAAGTCGGTTGACCGCAAGGGCATCTTCGATGTTGCCGTCAGCGCGATCAAAGCGGCCAAGGCGCGCGGCTTTCGCGTCAATACCAACTCGACCTTGTTCGACGGCGAAGACCCGGCGGAGTTCCACCAGATGTTCGATATGCTGATGGAACTCGGTGTGGACGGGATGACGATCTCGCCCGGCTACAGCTACGCCTGGGCGCCCGATCAGGACCATTTCCTCAAACGCGAACAGACCAAGGCGCTCTTCAAAGAAGTGCTCGCGCCGATGTATACGAAGCGCGGTCAGAAATGGGTGTTCAACCATTCGCCCTTCTACCTGAAATTCCTGATGGGCGAGATTGATTACGACTGCACGCCCTGGGGCAATCCGAACTACAACATCTTCGGCTGGCAGAAGCCGTGCTACCTCTTGAACGAAGGCTACGCGCAGACTTTCAAGGAGTACATGGAAACGACCGAATGGGAGAAGTACGGTCAACGTAGCGGCAACCCGCGCTGCCAGGATTGCATGGTGCATTGCGGCTACGAGCCGACGGCGGTGATTGATGCGACGAGCAGCTTGAAAAATATGCTGGTTTCGATCAAGGGATTGGCTTGAAGCGCGGCACGATCTCAAATCTCAAATTTGTAATCTCAGATTCCTCCTCATCTAAGCAAGGTGATCTATTAGCTGAGCGATGTTGATTACCAGCCCTGCCAATGAACGGCTCAAACACGCGCGCCGCGTACGCGAAGGGCGCGAGCCTGATTTGATCTTTGTCGAAGGCGAGCGACTGGCCGAAGAGTGTTTACAAGCCGAGTTACCGCTCCTCGTCTGCTTTCATTCGCCTGAGCCGAGCGAACGCGCGCAGGCGATTCTGGCGCAGTTGAAGTGCCCACTATTTCCCGTGACCGACGCGGTGCTTGCGACGATCAGCGATACTGTGCATACGCAGGGTTTGATTTTGCTGGCACAACGTCCGCAAGCCGACTTGGGCAAAACTTTGGCAACCAATCAACCGTTGCTCGTGGGATTGGATGCAGTGCAAGACCCTGGCAATTTCGGCACGATTGTGCGGACGGCGGAAGCCGCGGGCGCGCAGGGTGTGCTAGCGCTGCAAGGCTCGGTAGACGCTTTTGCGCCGAAGACCTTGCGTAGCGCGATGGGGTCGGCTTTCCGCCTACCTGTCGTGCCGGAGTTGACTGGCGAAGAACTGCTCACTGCCTGCCGCCAAGCCAGCGTTCGCGTCGTCGCAGCAGATGCCGAGGCGGAGTTGAACTATACCGAATTCGATTGGCGGCAATCGGCCTTGTTGTTGCTGGGCAATGAGGGACGTGGGGTGAATGAAGTCTTACTATCCGGCTGCGACGCTAGCGTTCGCATCCCGTTGCATCCGCCGGTCGAATCATTAAATGTTGCGGCCTCTGCGGCGGTGATTCTGTTTGAGGCTGCGCGACAGCGACGAGAGCCTGGGAGCGGGTGAGTGTGGGAGCGGGTGAGGATGCCTCACCCGCTCCCACAACTGCCGCAAAACCCGGCAACTAAAGCCCGGCTGAGGTCGTATAATGCCGCGTGAATATGAGCGTGCCCGATAAATCAGAAGCCAAATCCGAATTTACCAATCGCTTTGAATACTACCTGCGCCGTTTCTTCGAGCGCGTCGGCGGGGCACTGGATTTTGCCTTGCGCCGCCCGCTCAATCCGCAGGCGCGCACTGATCTGACCGCGCTCCTGCCGCAAGTCGAACAGGCCATCGAAGCCAAGTTGCGCCACGAAGCTGGCAAGATTCTTGCACCGAACTTGGTCGAGTTGCGCTACGACTACGAAACCTACGGCCAAATGACGCAGGCGCGTGTGGACTTTTTGCAACGCGAGTTGCAGGCGTGTCTTTATGAGTATGTCGTCAATCATCGCTACGCCACGCTGGACAAAATTCGGGTCAAGCTGACTTTCGATGTCTTCACACGCAAACTGATGATCAAGGCGGAATTTCCTGATGAAGCGCAGACCCCAGACGAAGCTAAAGACAAAGCCGCGCTACAGGTTGGGCAATCCGGACAATCCATCGCGCAGTCACAATCCAAAACTTGCACAGTCATTTTGCGCGCAGTTGACCGGCAACTGTTCGGGGATCTGCGCGCCCAATTGACCAGTGGCGGCGCGCGCGTCGGCGTCGGGCGCAGTCACGACAACCCGCTCTGCTTGAGTGACTCGACCGTCTCCAGCTTTCACGCAGCGTTCACGCTTGCGCCCAACGCCGCGCTCTGGCTGACTGATCTTGGCAGCAGCAACGGCACCTTCGTTAACGAAGTGCGTCTAACCGAAGGCGATAAGGCGATTGTGCGCGATGGCGATAAACTGGGGTTTGGCGAGGTCGAGCTAAAATTGGAAATTCAGTCGTGAATGTGATGAGCCTAACGGTCGAAAGCGCACAACGTGCGCCTGTGGGAAGTGATAGGCGAATTCTGCTGACGGTAATTTTGGCGAGCAGCTTCGTCTTTTTCGCTGGCTTGCTGATCTCTTCGGCTTTTTTTTATGCGGGAAGAAAGTTTGTCTGGACAGAGGCCATTATCTCCGACCTGCAATCACCTGAAGAGAACCCCAAGGGGTATTTAGCTGCCTCGACTACGACAGCCATTTGCGGCCTGTTTCTGTTTCCCTTGATCTGGATCTTTCACCAGCGGCTGCGGCAATTCTCTAAGGGAATTACCGGGACCGGCTCGTTTGTCTTTGGCCTGGGGGCTTTGGGAGCCGTCTCCATCGGGTGTTTAGCCCCCTTTCCTGTTTCTTATGAGTCAGTGCATGTGCCACTCGCCTTTGCTACGTTCATTGGCATTGTAGCTGGCATTGTCATCTACTTGCAGTTGCTGGCTTGGTCGGTTTTTCAAAGAAACAGAAGCCAGGGTTATTTCCTGCTGACCTGCTTAGCATTGAAATTGGCCGCGTTGGGAGCACTGATTTACATCTATTTCATCCCGAATTTCTTTGACGGCAAGAGTTTGCTGACGACGCTGGCACTGTGGGAGTGGGCACTTTGCGTGGGCATCGTGAGCTATTTGCTATTATTGACTATGGTGCTCGATAAACATCATTCCAGGACACCTGCAAGCTTATGAGCTTTCCTTTTGTTGCCACTCTCATTTTTCTAGCTGGCTTGGCCTACCTGATTTGGTCGCTCTTGCTTTCGATCTGGCGTTACCGCGCGAAAACGGTTGAGAGTGAAGAGGGCGGATTGCCGGAAGACTTCGGGCCACGTTTGACGAGCGCGCGTTTGCGCTACGTACGCTGGGCGTTTGCGCTGCTGGTGCTGGCGGCATTCGGTTTCCATATTTACTGGGGTCTGTTTGCGACGGGGCCGCTCAGCGAGAACGAGGCTTTTGCGGCGCTGAAAAATAAGCGCGATCAGCGCAACCGGCGTGATGAGGAGGCCAATCTGCGCGGCTGGATCTTCGACCGGCATCGCGATTACAAGCGCACGCTGGCGAAGTACCGTTTCTTGAACGGCCAGATCGTGCGTGACTATCCGTTGGGACAGGCGGCGGCGCATCTGATCGGCTACGCCGGATTGTTGCGCGGCGACGCGGCGATGGAACGCGCCGTGGTGGCGCAACCACCGCGCGAGGAAGAAAAAGGCTGGTGGCAGAAGCTGAGCACTTTTGGGGGCGAAGAACAGCGTGTGGCAGTCGGTCCTGACTTGGTGCTGACGATTGATTTTGATTTGCAGAAAGAGGCCTTCGCACAATTGCAAGGCAAGCACGGCGCGGTGGTAATGCTCAATCCGCAGACTGGCGAAATCCTGGCGCTAGCCACCGCTCCGAGCTTCGATCCCGACGATGTCAACAACGATCCAACTTGGGCGAAGATTTCCGGCGACGCGAAGAACAGGCCGCTCTTGAATCGCGCCATGCACGAGTACTACTTGCCCGGTTCGACGCTGAAGGTCATTACGGCGGCGGAGGCCATCGAAGCGCGCAAAGATAATTTGTTTTTCGTCAGCCAGGGCGGAGGCTGGACACCACCCGGTTCAGGACGCGCGATTCACGATGATGAAGGCGAGGCGCTCGGACGATTGAATCTGACCGAAGCCTTCGTGCATTCGTCGAACCAGTATTTCGCGCAACTGGGCGTCGAACTGGAACGCCAGCGGATGGGTGAGGCGGCAACGCGTTTCGGCCTGAAGGTTTTCAAAACGCCAGGAGAGTCCATCGGCACGGGCGTCGAGCGCGGATTGTGGAACACCCAGAACAAAGTTTTGTCAGACGTTTTTGCGCCGCTCAATTCGACCTTTGTTGACGGTAACAAGATCAGCAAGTACGACATCGCGCTCGAATCCATCGGCCAGGGATATGTGCAATTGACGCCCTTCCAGATGGCCTTGGTCGCAGCGGGCGTAGCTAACAAGCAAGGCATGGTGATGCGCCCAAAAATAGAGATTGAACCCACACCTGTAACCCTGAGCCAGGCTATGTCACCGCAAACAGCAGCGCGCATGCGCGAGTTGATGGCATTGGTCGTGCAACGCGGCACAGCCGCTGGTGCCTTCAAGCAGCTCATCAGCGCGAAAGGTCTTACGGCTGGCGGCAAGACCGGCACGGCGCAGCGCGAGGTACAGGTGATTGACCCGAAGACCGAAAAGCCCGTGATGATCCGCGATGCGCGCGGGCGCGAACGCGTGAAAAGAGAGTTCCGTATTGATTCCTGGTTTATCGGTTTTGCGCCCGTGAACGATCCGCAGATCGCTTTTGCGGTTGTGGTGGAAGGTGGTGGATATGGCTCGAAGTCGGCGGCGCCAATTGCAGGGCGGTTGTTAGTGAAGGCGGCTGAATTGGATTTGTTGAAAGCGGCGCCAACCGCGCCAGAAGGAACTCAGGCAAAAGCTGGGCAGCGGTGAAAGTGTAGCGTAGGCTGTTAACCTGCGCATGACTCCGCGATGGATGTATTTCGGAGTCATGCGCAGGCTAACAGCCTACGCTACTTTCTTTTATTACTGTGTTGCCATCTTCAGTTGGTTGATGCGTAGCCGCAATGCTGAAGTAAAGCAAGGAATCTCGTCGGGCGCCGCGCCGCTCGCTTTCAGTGCCTCGCCAATTTGCGCATCACTGACACGGCCCAAGTAACCGAGCAACCACTTCACGTCGGCGGGCGTGATGCCTTTGGTGAAATCGCTGGTGTGTTGGCCTGAAAAGCCGAAGACGACCTCGCCGTTCTTGACGCCTTTGATGAAGTCTTTGGACTGCCCGGTGAAGCCTTTGCAATCCCATTTCTCACGGCTCAGCACGCCGCCCCATTTACCCATTGCACCACCCCAATCAGTCACCAAGTAGCGCGCTTCGTTGGGGTATTGAAAGATAGAGGTGTTGGAGCCGCGCCCGGCGTCGCGCGCATCCTTATTATCCCAATTGGAGACGAGCATCAGCATGACTTTCAGCCCTTTCAATTCTTTCGTGCCGACGAAGGGATTTTGCTCCCAATACCAGCTTTGCTCGTCTTCAAACTTGGTCACGCCTTTATCTTTCTGGCGCTCGAAGCGGGCTTCGGCAAATTGGCCGGTCTTCGGGTCGAGGTGTTCGCGTTTGACGCGTTTGAAAGAAGCCCCTGCCACGCCTTCGACTTTGCCGCTCGGCACGAAATAGGCTGGCTCAACGAAATAGCCGACGGCCCAGACCAGTCGCGAAGCAAAAGTTTCGGCGTTGACCTCCGAACCGAACTTCATCGTCCATTGCACGCCAGCGGCATCTTTGATTTTGACTTTAGGATTGGTGCCAGAGAGTGACTCTTCGATGAAGGTGAAAGGCGCTTTGGGAGCGCCCTGACGGCCCGCGGCGCCGCCCACTAGGTCAAGCCGTTCGACTGCGCCAGGGTCACGCCAAAGCACAGGCTTGCCGCTGGGTGCGGCCAGTTTCCTCTCTTGCAGCGAATTGGCATAAGTCAGCTTGGTTGCAGCGGACTGTGCAAAAGCATTGCCGGCCAGCAACGCGATAAAGAGCAACGTAAAACTTTTGCGGAAAGTCTTGATCATCAGTTTGTCTCCTTGTCCTCAAATCTCAAAAAAACAGTGCTAAAAACTTGTCAGCCTTAGCGTCCGACGCGGGGGCAATCTTAACACGGAAATCGGCCTGACAGCAGCGTCTTGCAAGTTGCGCGCTTGACTATCGTTCTTCAAACGCTACCATAGGCGGCACGCGACTGCCTGACGTCGCGCGACACCCCTTCAAGGAGATTACAGTGAAGTACAATCATCCCCTGTGCATTTTGCGGAACCGCCCGTTACTTTATATCTTTGTCATCGGTCTGTGTGTTGTCTTGCCGATACTCAAGCCGCAGGCAACCACCGAGGAACGTGTCGCGCGCGAGCGGCTCAATCGCCACTACGTGCAGAGCATGGAATTGATCCGCGAGAACTTCTACGACACGCCCGATTACCGGCAGCTTACCAAAGCCGCCGTTAGCGGGATGTTGCGCGTGCTCGACCCGCACTCGAACTTTTTCGACAAGAAGGCTTTTGAAGAGACGCGCAACGATCAACGCAGCCAGTATTACGGCATCGGCGCTTCGATTCAGCAACGGTTCGGCGGCGTCTACATCATGGAGCCGTTCAAGGATACTCCCGCGGCACGCGCGGGACTGCGTTACGGCGATTTGATCGTCGCGATTGACGGTAAAAACACTGAGCAATGGAACTCCGATCAAGTGCGCGACAACTTGCGCGGCGAATTGGGCACTGAGCTAAAAGTCACCGTCAAACGCGCGGGTGTCGAAAAGCCCATCACCGTGACGCTGGAACGTGGCACGGTGGATTTGCCGGCCATCTCCGGTTTCTTCATGATCAAGCCGGGGATTGGCTACATCGCCTTGTCGCGCGGCTTTCATTCGACGACGAGCGATGAGTTGACGGCGGCGCTCGCCGTGCTGAAAGAGCAGGGAATGCAGCAACTCGTGTTCGATCTGCGCGGGAATCCGGGCGGCTTCCTCGACCAGGCGATTCGCGTGGCCGACAAATTTTTGCAGCGCGGCCAAAATATCGTTTCGGTGCGCCAGCGCGAAGGACGTTCGAGCCAGGAGGAGCGGCCTTACTCTGCCGAAACCGGCTCGCCCGAAATCATGCCGATAACGGTCTTGATTGATGAAGGCACAGCGTCGGCTTCGGAGATTGTCGCGGGCGCAATGCAGGATCACGACCGCGCGCTGATCATCGGGGAGAACAGCTTTGGCAAGGGCCTCGTGCAGACGATCTTCAATCTGCCCGAAGGCTGCGGTTTGACGCTCACCACCGCGCGTTACTACACGCCGAGCGGACGTTTGATTCAGCGCGACTATTCCAACGGTTCGATCTACGAATACCACTTCCACCGCTCGGCGAACGGCGAGCCGGTGAAGGACAACCGCGATTTGCGCAAGACCGATTTGGGGCGCACCGTCTACGGCGGCGGCGGCATTGAGCCGGACATTCAAGTCGCCAGCCCGACTATCACCCAGGCGCAATTTCAGACCTGGACGACAGGGCTGTTTCTCTTCGTGCGTGAGTTGATGGCCGGGCGTGTGGCAGGTTTGGAGCAATTCAAACGCGACGCCACTCAGTTCGATCATCAACCGCTGCCGAACGAGTTCGCTATCACGGATGATGTGTTGAAAGCCTACCAGACGTTTATGACCGACTTCATCGCCAAAGCGCCAGAGGCCGGATTGACGCGCGAAATAGTCGAACAGAATCTGGCATTCGCGCGCCTCAAGATTCGCGAGGAGGCTCTGACGGCGGCCTATGGCATAGATACGATGCGGCGCATACTCATCCTCGACGATCCACAAGTGCAGCGCGGGTTGGCCGAATTGCCTAAAGCGGCGGAATTGTCGGAGAAGGCTCGGCGGATGGCGAAAGCAGCGAGCAAGTGAGAACAGCGAAGCTCGATTATAGTTGAAGAGTTGGGGCGGCTTACGCAGGTGAGCCGCCTTTTTGCTAATGAGCATGGTTAGCAGTTGGCGAAGGAAAAAACTTGTTCGGTACTTGCTGGTTGCGCCTTGCGCGTTGATCGCGTCGTTTTGGTTGGCGGGGACGGTGCTGAGCTGGCCTGCGCATCGCGTGGTCGGCGAGCTGCCGAAAGATTTGCATGGCGAGGCCGTCATGTTCGCCAGCACATCGGGCGCGACAATCAAAGGCTGGCTGCTCAGTGGCGAGCCGGGCAAAGGTGCAGTGATTTTGCTGCACGGCGTGCGAGGCAATAGGTTGCAAACCTTAGAACGCGCGCGCTTCCTCAACCGGCTTGGCTACGCGGTGTTACTCTTCGATTTTCAAGCGCACGGCGAGAGCACGGGCGCGCACATCACTTTCGGCTATCTGGAAAGCCGCGACGCACAGACGGCAGTGCAGTTCATCAAAACACGTTTACCCAACGAGAAGCTCGGCGTCATCGGTATTTCGCTTGGCGGTGCAGCAGCGGCCTTGGCAGAACCACCGCTGCCGGTTGATGCGTTAGTGCTGGAGATGGTCTATCCTGACATTCATCGCGCGATTGAAAATCGCTTGGCGCGTTTCTTGGGTGGCTGGGCGCGCGGGTTGACGCCACTGCTGGAATGGCAGTTGCAGCCGCGTCTGGGCATTGGTCCTGAGGCCTTGCGTCCGCTTGAATGTGTCGGTGCTATGAAAGTGCCTAAATTGTTCATTGCGGGCGAGCGAGATCGGCACACGCCGCTGATTGAATCGCAGGAGCTTTTCAATGCAGCGTGCGAGCCGAAGGCGTTATGGGTTGTCGCTGGCGCGCGGCACGAAGATTTGCTGAAGGTGGCCGAAGTGGCATACGAAGAACATGTGATGGCATTTTTCAACCAATATTTGCGGCAGTAATTTTAATGCTTGGTCTTTCTCGTAAAACAACAGCGTTAGCGGTTTTAGGTCTAGTCCTGCTGACATTGCTAGTCTGGTTTTACACACAGCGCGTCAAGCCTGTGCAGATGGCTCAGTATGTGCCGGAGCCGGCACTCGGCTATCTCGAAATCAACAGCGTGCCGCAAATCCTCAAGCAGTTGACGGCGACGACCGCCTGGAAGCAGCTTGCCCCAGCCTACGGTCTAACAGATAAACTAAATTACGCGGGCGCGTTCGGCGGCCTGGCGCAATTCGCAGGCGCGTTGGGTGGCGAAACGACATTGTTGGCGCGGGCGCAGTTGGCCGTCGTCGTGACTGCGTTAGAAGTGCGCGGCGAGCAGGTGAAACCGCGTTGGGCATTGCTGGCGGAGACGCACGCGGGCCCACGCGAATTGCAAAAGGTGATTGAGAAACGTTTGCCGGAATTGGCGCGCAGCGCATTCGGCGAGGCGGCGCGGAGCAATAGCGAATATGCAGGCGTGCCAGTCATCAGCTACAAAGCCAGCGGACGCGAAGGCGAAGAGAAACAATTGCTCTCCGCGCAGATCGAGGGTGAGTGGTTGTTGGCGAACCATCCCGAAGCTTTGCGCATGTGTATTGAGACGCGTTTGGGTCGCGCACCGTCAATGACGAGCAATTTCTACTTGCAGCAAGCGCGTCCGGCGGTGGAACGCACCGGCGAGGTCTTCGGTTTTATCACAGGCGATGGTGTGACGCGCCTCTTGCGCTTCGGTGTGTACCTATTAGCGGGCGGCGCGGTGGGCACTGTCGGCAAAGCGGCGCTGTCTGGGGTAGTGGGCGATATTTTTACGGACTTTTCGGCCAAAGCGACCGATGGCATAGCTTATGGCGTGAGCTTTGAAGGTGGCGGCGTAGTGGATCGCTACGTGATGTTGATGAAGCCGGATTTGTTGGAGAATTTGCGCGCGGCGGTCAAACTCAACGAGAACGCGCCTCAGGCATTGCAACTGATCCCGGCCAACGTGCGAGAGGTGACGCTGCTCAATGTCGAAAATCCGGGACAAGTCTTCGGCACGCTCGAAACAATAATCTCTGCGCGGGTGGGCGTCGGACAGAGTTTTATTCTCCGCCATTTCCTGGCGGGGATGCAGGAGGCCTTCCTGGGCTTGCGGGCGGATGAGTTGGCGGCGCGCGCGATTGGCAACGAGGTGGCGAACTTGAATTTCGGTGATGATGTCGAGACGCGCGTTTGGCTCTTGCAGTTGCGCGACCGGGCGCTGTTTCAACAGTTGATCGCCAAGGTGCTGACAGCGGGCGGGGTGAATATAGAACGCGAACAGCGTGGGCAGGCGGAGTTGTTGAACTCGGCTGGAGGCAGGCGCGGCTCAGCGGTCTTTTTCGATAACTATGTGGGTTTGGGCAAACGCGCGGATTTGTTGAAATTGCTGGATGCGCGACGCGGGCCTAAGCTGGTGGATGCGCCGCAGTTGACTCAGGCGAGTAGACCATCACAGCCCGGCGTGAGCTTGGGCCTGACAGCAACGGGCGCAAGCAGCGCTGAGATGATGACGGCTTTGGCGCGTTGGTTGGGCGCGCGTGGAGTTGAAACGACGCCGGAAGCCGCCAAGCAATTGCCGATGGCCGTGAGTGTGATGTCATTCAATCAGCAGGGGCTGTATGTTGAATCGCACGCGCCATTGGGCAGCTTTCCGTCGTTTGTGACGATTGCTGGTGGTGCGTTGACGGATAATCAATGAACCAACCAGCCGTGCAAAATTCGTCTGTGCCTAAGGCCCCGCGCGCAGTGCTGCTACGCGCAGTCAATCTGACTAAGATTTATCAAGGCCGCGTCGAAGAAGTCTTGGTCTTCCGCAATCTACAACTCGAAGTTGAGCAGGGCGAGATGGTGGCCATTGTGGGCGCGTCTGGTGCGGGCAAATCTACGCTGCTGCATTTGCTAGGCGGCCTCGACCAACCCACCTCAGGCAGCGTGATTTTGGGCGAATTTGACAGTGCAAAAATCGCTGAAGTAGACTGGGCGCGCTTTCGCAACCGGGCGGTCGGTTTCGTCTTTCAATTTCATCATTTGCTCCCTGAATTCAGTGCCTTAGAGAACGTGATGATGCCGCTGTTGATTGGCGGCGTGACGAAGCGAGAAGCGACGGCGCAGGCCGAACGGTTGTTAGCACGGGTCGGATTGGCCAAGCGCGCGGCGCATCGCCCCGGCGAGCTTTCGGGCGGCGAACAACAGCGTGTTGCGCTGGCACGGGCGCTGGTCAACGCGCCGCAGCTTCTGTTGGCGGATGAGCCGACAGGCAACTTGGATGAGCGCACCGGCGAAGCATTGCATGCGCTGCTACGAGAGTTGCAAAAGGCAGATGGATTAACCGCGATCATTGCTACGCACAACATGCAGCTAGCCGCGCAATGCGACCGCGTGTTGAGGTTGGAAAACGGAAGCTTGGAGGAAGTTCCAGGTTCAAAGCTCTGAGCTTTAGCACTCAGAGCAGGGAGTAGTACAGGATGTTCGAGCGTTATACAGAGAAGGCCCGGCGCGTCATCTTTTTCGCGCGCTACGAGGCCAGCCAGTTTGGCGCGACGCAGATCGAAGCCGAACACATTTTGCTTGGGCTGGTACGTGAAGATAAATCCCTCAATCACCGTTTCTTTCAGCGCACACACATTAGCTTTGAATTCGTCCGCCGCGAGATCGAGGATCGCTCGGTGCGGCGCGAGCGTCATCTGACACAACCCGATCTGCCTTTATCAATGGCCGCCAAACATGTGCTGGCCTATTCGGCAGAGGAATCGGAGCGGTTGGGACACCGTCACATCGGAACAGAGCATCTGCTGCTGGGGCTGTTGCGCGAGGAGAATTCGCCAGCGGCAGAGATTCTTTACGAACGCGGCCTGCGCTTGTCAGATGTGCGCAACGAGTTGATGCGCCAGTCCAACCTGGAACGCAACGCGCACGCAAAGAAGGACACGCCGCACCTGTACGAATTTAGCCGCGACCTGACTGACGCAGCGCTCGAAGGCAAGCTCGATCCGCTGGTCGGGCGCGAACAAGAAGTCGAGCGCGTGGTCGAAATCCTGTGCCGCCGCACCAAGAACAATCCCGTGCTGATCGGCGAGCCGGGCGTGGGCAAGACCGCCATTGTCGAGGGTTTGGCGCAGCGAATTATTTCCGGTGATGTGCCGTCGTTTCTGTTTGACAAGCGGGTATTGGCGCTTGATCTGAGCTTGATAGTTGCTGGCACGAAGTATCGTGGGCAGTTTGAAGAGCGCCTGAAGACGATCATGCGCGAGTTGATGGACAACCCGCAGTACATCGTCTTCATTGACGAACTGCACACCCTGGTAGGCGCTGGCTCGGCGGAAGGCTCGCTCGACGCGGCGAATATTTTGAAGCCCGCTTTGTCACGTGGCGAAATCCAGTGCATTGGCGCGACGACGCCCGCTGAATACCGCAAGTCTATTGAGCGTGACCGCTCGCTCGAACGCCGCTTCCAATCCGTTAAGGTTGCGCCGCCTTCTGAAGAAGAGGCATTGGAAGTGCTCAACGGCATCCGGGATCGCTACGAATCGTTCCACAACGTACGTTACAGCGACGAGGCGATTGAGGCAGCGATTTATCAATCGAACCGCTACTTGCCGGATCGTTTCCTGCCCGATAAGGCGATTGACATTCTGGACGAAGCCGGTGCGCGTGTGAAGCTGCGCGCGCAGCGCGAGAGCGGCTATGTGCCGCCACCGCCGCGCTGGCAGCGCGAACCGCGTGAGTTTCGTGGCTCGCGCAATGAGTGGCGCGGTGATTATCGTGGTGATCTGCGCGGAGAATTCCGTGAGCGCGAGCGCGACCGTAGTTACGCGAGTCCGTCGCGCCGTCCACCGCACTACTTCGAACCTCAGGAGTTTGAAGAAGTGGTTGCGCCGGTTGAAAAACGTGACATTGATGAGGTGATCGCGCGCTGGACAGGCATCCCGGTTACGTCATTGCGAGAGGAAGAAGCGGCCAAGCTGCTGCGCATCGAAGAAGAGTTGCAACAGCGCATCATCAGTCAGCAAGCGGCTATTTCGGCGCTGGCGCGGGCGATTCGCCGTTCACGCGCTGGGCTGAAGAACCCGCAACGCCCCGTTGGCTCGTTCCTCTTTTTAGGCCCGACCGGCGTAGGCAAGACCGAAGTGGCACGGACGCTGGCCGAATTCCTCTTCGGTTCTGAGCGCGCGATGATCCGCTTCGATATGTCCGAGTTTATGGAGAAACACTCGGTTTCGAAGCTGATTGGCTCGCCACCAGGCTACGTGGGCTACGAAGAGGGCGGGCAATTGACCGAGAAGGTGCGGCGCAATCCCTATTCAGTGCTGCTGCTCGATGAGATAGAGAAAGCGCACCCGGATGTTTTCAACATTCTGTTGCAGGTCTTTGAAGATGGCATTTTGAGTGACGCGTTGGGTAACACCGTAGATTTCAAACACGCCATCATCATTATGACCTCGAACCTGGGCGCGCGCTTCATCAACAAAGGCGGCCATCTGGGCTTCCATTCGTCCCGTAATGAAGCCATTGCCAAGAATGAAGACAGGGTGATGACGGCGGTGCGCGAGATCTTCAATCCTGAATTTATCAACCGCCTGGACGAGATAATTGTCTTCGAGCCGCTCAGTGATGACGACTTATTGCAGATCGTCGGCTTGTTGGAAGCGCAGCTCAATCGCACGCTGTTGCATCGCAAGCTGGCTGTGCGGCTGACGATGGAAGCGCGGCAGTGGATTGTGGCGCGCACTTGCACCGACCGCAGTTACGGTGCGCGTCCGTTGCGGCGGGCCTTGCAAAAATACATTGAAGATCCGCTTTCCGAGGCGCTGATTCAAGGGCAGCTTGGACAGGCATCGCTGGTCGAGGTTTATTTGGATGGCGAGGCGCTCAATTTCCGCCCGCTGGGAGGGGATTTGTTAAACGAGACAACGGAAGACGGCGTGGCGGAAGAGGACGGGGTATTGGTTTCGTGACCGCCGCGTGCCTTGGAACGATGCAGTACAGGGAGCGGTAGCGACCTGGCGTTCCTGGAGCGGGTACCCCGCGAGTCCGCTAGGTCGCTACCGCTCCCTGTATCGTTATTTGAGGATGTTGCTTTGTGCAGGTAAACGACTTGTCAGCGCGGCATCCAAAGAATCTTGAGTGAGGAGCCGGGGTTGACTATCCAACTCCCGGCTCATCGCGTATAATGCGCGACTTGTAATTTTGTCACTGCAATCTTCACAAGCTGCGACGTTCATGCGTTTGCGGCGCTGAAGCTGCCAACTCGGTCAGCGCGGCCTCGAAGACGTAACTCGGAGTTTTGCGCGCTGTCTAACCCCCAAATGTCATCCTCATTGTTTTTACTGGACATGGCATTCGAGCGGACGGTGCGTTTGCGCAGTGACCGAATCATTTACTGGGAGAGGGTTTCATGACCAAGCGCTTTAAGCTTTGGACGAGCGCATTCATCGCGACAGTATTACCGGCATTTATTTTAGCAGTTCTTTCGCTCGTTCTGGCGCGTCCCGCGCTGGCCCATCAACCTATGGTAGGAACTGGGCAGGACGTCTTAGTTGAAGACGTCGAAGTGCGTGGCAATCGCCGCATTCCAAAAGAGTCCATCCTTTATTACGTGCAGAGCAAGCCTGGCGACCGCTACAACCAGGCGCTGGCGCAGCGCGACCTGGAAGCGATCATCGGGCTGGGGTTCTTCGACCCGCTGCAAACCAAGCTGTTGGTTGACGACGGCCCGCGGGGCGGCAAGATCATCATCTTCCAAGTCAGGGAATATCCCATCATCCGCGATCTGCAATATCGCGGTTTGAAGTCTGCGACCGAAAGCGAAATCCTGACGCGCTTCAAAGAGCGCCGCACGCAAGTCACCAAGGAAAACCAACTCGATCCGGCCAAAGTCAACGCGGCGCGCATCGCCTTGCGTGAATTGCTGGCCGAGAAGGGCCATCCACAGGCCAAGGTTGACATTGAGGTCGAGGACATTTCGGCGACCGCCGTGGCGTTAATCTTCAACATTGACGAAGGGCCGCGCGTGCGCGTTAAAGAGATTGTCTTTACGGGCGACCGCGATGGTTTCTCGCAGCGCCGCTTGCGCGGGGCGATGAAACTGGTCAAGGAGTCCGGCCTGATTTCGACCTTCAAATCCGCCGACATCTATTTCAAAGAGAAGCTGCAAGACGATCTGGAGCGCGTGCGCTTCTTCCTGGGCCAGAAAGGTTATTTGCAAGCGAAGTACGGCGAGCCGACTATCGAAGATGCGGGCAAGGTGAGTGGTGGCCTGCCGCTGCCGATTCCTGGTTTGCACAAGACCGGGCCGGGTTTGCGCATCACTATCCCGATTGAGGTCGGACGCCGCTACAAGATTTCCAAAGTCGAAGAGAAGGGCGTGACGATCTTCCAGCCGGGCGTGATCTCGGCGCTTTCCGGCTTGCGCGCGGGCGAGTACGCCAACACGAAGAATATCCAGGAAAACGTCTACAAAGGTATCAAAGATTTATACGGCACACAGGGCTACATCCAAGCCGAGGTCGCCTTCAATCCGAAGTTCAATGACAAGACCGAGACTGAAGGCGAGGTCGAAGTGACGCTTGAAGTGGACGAAGGTCGCCAATTCACGATGCGCCGCCTGGAGTTCATCGGCAACACCAACACACGCGATGTGGTGCTGCGCCGCGAGGTGCTCATCAACGAAGGTGATCCCTACAACAAACGCTACTGGGACATCTCGGTGCTCAAGCTCAATCAGTTGGGCCTGTTTGATGAGATCAAAGATAAAGACGCGATCACGCGCACCAACGACCGCGACCAAACGGTGGACATTGATTTGCAGGTCAAAGAGAAAGGCCGCCAGCAAATCTCCGTCAACGGCGGCGTCTCGGGTTTCGCGGGCAGCTTCTTCGGTGTGCAGTACGACACGAACAACCTGCTCGGTTATGGCGAATCGTTGAGCCTTTCACTCTCCGGTGGCAATCGGCAAGTTGCCGCTAGCTTCGGTTTCACTGAGCCTTATCTGTTGGGCAAGCCGGTCAGTCTGGGTTTTCAACTCTTTGCGCAGAAATATCAATTCGTTGGCTCCGGCTTCAACTTCTCCAACGCAAGTGAGGTGTTGGCCGCAAGCTTCTTTGGCTTGTCGAGTCTGAATGCCGACACGCTTTTCACGCAGCGCACAGTGGGCGGCACGATCAGTTTGTCTACGCCGGCTTATTTGTTTGCCAACACCTTCCTGGGGAGGAAGGTGCGCAAATTCGCCGGATTGGCGCGGCTGGGACTGTCATACTCCTTGACGGCTACCAGCACGCAAGACCCCAAAGTCAACCGCGACGCCGATCCGACTAACGACATTCCAGTGACGTTCGCGCAACCGCGCATCATCACCAGCCGTATTGTGCCGTCGCTCTTCTACAATTCGACCAACGCCTCGCTTGATCCGACGCGCGGCCAGAGCTTGTTTCTGGGCTTCTCGCTCGCCGGTGGTATTCTGGGCGGTGACGTGAGTACCTTCGCGCCGTCCATCGAATACAAGCGCTTCATGCCGGTCTTCCATCGGCGCTCGGAGCATCCGCACGTGCTGGCGATGCGCTTCCGCGCGGATCACATCCGCACTTTCGGCGCGCCGTTCAATAGTTGTTCCGGCGACATTTGCTCGCTTTCGTTCATCGGTGGCATCCCGATCTACGAACGTTTCTTCCTGGGTGGGGAGTACGACATTCGCGGTTACAACATCCGCTCAATCTCGCCCGTCGTGGCCAGCGATGCATTTCTCTCGACGAAAAACGTCGCAGCCAAGGTGGTTAACCCGAACGACCCAAGCCAGTTGATTGACGCGCCCGCCGGGCAAGTTGACCCGACGGTCATCCGCAACTACACGTTTGAAGCGCCGGAGAAAGGCTGTGGCGAGACGCCTTCGGCCAATTGCAACGTGGTCAACTCGCAGCGCTTCTTCACGCCGATTGGCGGTGACACACAGTTCATCTACAACCTCGAATACCGTGTGCCCATCATTAGCGTATTGTCAGTGGCGGCCTTTGCCGACATCGGTTCGGTCTTCAACGCGCGCAAGTACGAAGATCAAATCACCAACACCGGTTTCCTGCGCCAGACGATCACCCCGCTTGGCGTGACGCTCAATCCGGCAGGACGCGCGGCTACGGCAGAAGAATTGGCCAGCGCCCCGCGCGACGATCTGGGCAATGCCATCGGTTATCGCACAATCTTTCTGGAAGGCGACTCGCGCAGGTACGACATCCTGCGCAACTCGCAAGCCAATAAGAAACTCTTCTCCGACATCCGCTCTTCGTATGGCCTTGAGTTACGCGTGCAGATGCCGGTCATCAACGTTCCGTTCCGGCTGATCTTCGCTTACAACCCACAGGCGAAGACAGACATTACCGACCCGAGCGTCCTCTTTATCGAGCGCCGCACTGCGGTTCGTTTCAGCGTGGGACGCACCTTCTAATTGCCAGCGGTCGGCGCAGGCCGAGCGTGACTTTGACTGACCCCTGGACATTGATCACTGAAAAGACTGGAGAATTGGTTAGCAATGAAAATCAGATTATCTTTGGCCCTCGTCTTATTAGCGGGACTCTCGCTAAGTGCCCTGGCGCAGGATGCCAAAACGAAATTAGGGATTATCGAAATCGCCGCGTTCCGCACGGAGATTGGCGAACTCAAGGTGAAGTACGAAAAGCTGCAAACCGAGTTTGCCACTAAAGAACGCGAGTTGACGGCCATGCAGGATTCGATTGCAGCCAAGCAAAAAACCCTGCAAGAGACGCCGAACCTAACGCCGCAACAAGGCGCCAGACTGCAAGATGAGATTAAGCAACTGCAAACTGAAGGCCAGCGCAAACTCGAAGATACCCAAGCCGCGGTGCAGAAGCGCGAGCAGGAAGAGACTGGCGCGATCTACGACAAGATCAGCAAGTTCCTCGAACAGTATTGCGCCCAGAAAGGCATCACGCATGTATTGGAGGCCGGCCGGTTGCGCGAAGGTGGACTGGTCGTTTACGCCGCGCCCGCGTCGTTCATTACAGATGACTTTATTAAGGCGTACAATAAAGCCAATCCGGCTCCCGCAGCGAAGTAGAGCCGGTCAGCAAAGGTCAGTCGTCCGACCGTGATAGCAACGAGTTGTTTTAATTCCGATCCCTAAGGAGTATGACGAAAATGAAAAGACTATTTATTGCCATAGCAATGGTGAGCCTGCTCTCAATGGCCGCCTTTGCGCAAACCCCGACGCCGCCCTCGCGTACGGCTGCCGCCAACCCCGCTCCCGCCGCCACCGGTGGCACCGGCGCGGAAGGTAAAGTGGCCATTCTCAACACCGGCCTTTTCCGCCAAGGCATCAATGAACTCAAGATCAAGCTCGATGGGCTGAACACTGAGTTCGAGCCGAAGAAGAAAGAGTACGAGGCCCTGGAAAACAAGGTCAACGACCTGAAAAACAAAATCCAGACGCAGGGCAACACCGTGAGCGCCGCGGTGCGCAACGGCTGGGTTGAAGAGGGCACTGACAGCGAAAAGAAACTGAAACGCATGGGCGAAGATTTGCAAGCCCTGGCCGATAGGCGGTTGCAGGAAGTCTCGCAGCCGATCTACGACAAGATCGCCAAAGTGTTGGAAAGCTATTGCCAGCAGCGCGGCATCGTCATGGTGCTCGACGCGGGTGCAGCACAGCAGGCTGGCGTGTTGCTGTTTGCACAGGCTGCCACTGACATCACGCAAGACTTCGTAAACGAGTACAACAAGGCCAACCCGGCAGGCGCGGCTTCAGCAGCGGCGCCCAAGAAGCCTTAACGCGGTAAGCCAAAAAATCAAAAGGCAAAAGGCAAAAGGCCGGCACTTTTCTTTTATTTGAAAGACGAAGTTCCAGCCTTTTGCCATTTGATGTGCTTTTTGCCTTTTGCCTTTCACATGAAGCTGGCGGATTTAGCCGAACAGATCAAAGCCGAATGGCGCGGCGATGGCGCAGTGCAAATCACTGGTGTCGCACCGCTCGATAGCGCGCAGCCAGGCACGGTCACATTCATTGCCGAAGCGCCGCGTCTGGCGCAAGCCACTGCGTGTGCAGCCTCGGCCTTAATCATCCCGAAAAAACTGGCTGAGCATGAAAAGTTGACTGGGCGCAATCTGTTGATTGTGCCCAGTCCCAAACTCGCCTTTGCCCGCGCCATCAAGATTTTTTACGAAAAGCCTTACCAGCCGCGCGGCGTGAGTAATGATTTAGTGCTGGGCGCAGGCTCGCGCGTTGGCGCGGACTGTTCGATCCACCTGCGCGTGACCATCGGCGCCAATTCCATCATCGGCGACCGGGTCACGCTGCATCCGGGTGTGGTGATTGGTGACGACTGCCGAGTCGGTGACGACACAGTGATCTTTGCCAACGTCTCGATTTACGACTTGACCGAGATCGGCGCGCGTTGTCGCATCCACAGCGGCACAGTCATCGGCGCGGACGGTTTCAGCTTCACGCCCGACGAGCAGGGGCACCAATTCAAACTCCTGCAAGTCGGGCGCGTCGTCATCGAAGATGAGGTTGAACTAGGCGCGAACTGTTGCGTAGACCGCGCGGGCTTTGGCGAAACGCGCATCCGGCGCGGCGCGAAGTTCGACAACCTGATCCAGATCGGCCACAACGTCGAGATCGGCGAAGAGACTGTCGTAGCCGCGCTCGCCGGTTTCTCCGGCGGCACCAAGATCGGCCAGCGCTGCATCATCGCCGGGCAGATCGGCACGAATCAGCACATCACCGTCGGCGACGGCGCGATCATCACCGCGCGCACCGGCGTCACCAAAAGCGTTGAGGCAGGCAAGTTGATTGGTGGTATGATGCCTGCAATGGATTATCAAGCTTGGCGCAAATCACAAGTGCTTTACGCGCGCTTGCCTGAACTGTTCGAACGTCTGAAAAAACTGGAAAAAGAGATTGAAAAAAGTGGCGAGTGATAAGCCACTGATCACCAATACCAATGGCACCAATGGACATCAACGAAATTCAAGCCATCATCCCGCATCGCTACCCGATGCTGCTGATTGACCGCGTCCTTGAACTGGAACCGCTCAAACGCATCGTAGCGATCAAGAACATCTCGATGAGTGACGCGGTCTTCCAAGGTCATTTCCCCGGCGCGCCCGTTTTCCCTGGCGTCTACATTATCGAAGCGATGGCGCAGACCGGCGCGGTACTGCTTTTCCGGGAAGTGCCCGACCGTGAGAACAAGCTGATGTATTTCACCGGAATTGACGAAGCGCGCTTTCGCCGTCCCGTCGTGCCGGGTGATCAATTACGATTGGAATTGACTGTGCTCAAATACAAACTCGGCTTTGCCAAGCTACGTGGTGAAGCCTACGTCGGCGACCAACTTGTTGCCGAAGCCACCGTTACTTCAGCTTTGGCAGATAGGAATAAGAAATGAAATGCGGAATGCGGAATACGGAGTGCGGAATGACTGGGAGATAATTCCGAATTCCGAATTCCGAATTCCGAATTCCACTTTATGCTGCACCCAACCGCCATCATCAGCGCCCAAGCGCAACTCGGCGCGCACGTCAAAGTCGGCCCCTATTCGCTCATCGGCGATCACGTTACCTTGCACGATGGTGTCGAAGTCGCCGGGCACGTTGTCATCGAAGGCCCCTGCGAAATCGGCAGCGGCACAGTCATCTATCCCTTCGCTTCCATCGGTCAGCCGCCACAAGATTTGAAATACCAGGGCGAACAGACGCGGCTCGTCGTCGGGGAGCGCAACGTCATCCGCGAATACGTAACGCTGAATCGCGGCACAGCCGGTGGCGGTGGCTTGACGACCGTCGGCAACGACAACCTGTTTATGGCACAAGCGCATGTCGCCCACGATAGCCACGTCGGCTCGCATTGCATCTTCGCCAACGCAGGCACGCTGGCTGGGCACGTGACCGTCGCTGATCACGCGACGATTGGCGCTTACAGCGCGGTGCATCAATTCTGCCGCGTTGGGCGCTACGCTTTTATCGGCGGCTTTTCGGTCGTCGTGAAAGACGCTTTGCCTTACGCGCGCACCGTTGGCAATCACGCGCAATGTTACGGCGCAAATACCATCGGCCTGCGACGTCAGGGCTTCAGCAACGAAGCGATCCGACACATCCAGCGCGCGTTCCATTTGCTGCTGACCTCCAAGCTCAATACCACTCAGGCGCTCGAACGATTGAAAGCCGAGCTGGCGGGCATCTCTGAGATTGACTACCTGATCGAGTTTATCGAAACTTCGGAACGCGGAGTCACGAAATGAAAATGTACCGTAGGCGGTCCAGCCTGCGGCAGAACTAATACAGCATATGTTGAACGTGAAGGCCTTAAACTGAAACCAGCCACAGGCTGGACCGCCTACGGTACATTAGTTTGCCACGAGGTTTTTTATGGAATGGCAACGGCTCGAACAACTCAAAGAGAAGGTGCAGCACGAAGATGACTTTGGCGAAATCTGGAAATTCTTCTTCGACCATCTGGGCGAGAACGAGAAGTTCGTTCAGGCTGGCCAACTGGCCGGGCCAGCCATAGTCCAGCTGTTGGAGCCGATCATTGAGAGCATCTGCAAGCGCATCGTCAACGACGAAGTGATGATTGCGCAAACCTTGCTGACCGAAATGCCGGGCCACCACTTTTATCACGGTCCGTGCGTGACCGATGCGGGGTTGTGCGTCGTGCTTTACTTCGACGATTTGAAGACGGGCATGATTTCTTTCACCCGCGGGATTGGTACGGGCTGGGTGCATTATGCGCGCTTCACGACTATCCCGGTGCCGGATAAACACACCATGCTGCTTCAGGCGAAGAACGAAACAGCGCATTAAGGGATTGCACCAAATGCCTGCCAAAAGCGCACAAGCCGAATTCCATCCACTGACGCCCGAACGCTGGGGTGACTTTGCTGCTGTCTGGACGGGCTTGGCCTCATCGTTTCGCAAAGCAGGTTTCAACGAAGTAGCGCGGCGTTCGGAAACAAGGCCAATAATGCGCTACCAGATTCGGCGCAAATCATAATGTATATAAAAAGCCTACTCACCATCCTGTTAATTCTTGCCAGCCTAGCCAGGGCACAAGACAAAGCTCCTGTTTCAGCGCCACTCTTGAACGTTCCACAATCTGTCGTGCAGCTCTTCAAGACGAACAAACTTGATAAGCAATATGATTTTTCTTTCAAACTAAATCCGTTTTATTTGAGAGGTGATTTTGACGGGGATAACAAACCGGACATTGCCATTCTTGTTTCACAAAAGACCACCAACAAAATTGGGATTGCCATTTGTCATTCTACTAGCGGTAAGGTTTTCGTAGTTGGAGCAGGCCGCAGTTTGGGAAATGGCGGCGATGATTTTGGCTGGATAGATGTTTGGCAAGTTTTTCCAAAAGGGAGAGTCGGCCGCGGCGTTGGCGAAAAGTCTGTGCCTGGCTTGAAAGGGGAGGCATTGTTGGTGGAAAAGAGCGAGTCGGCGAGCGCATTGATTTATTGGAATGGCAATCGCTACGTTTGGTATCAACAAGGAGACTAATTCAAGACAGACAATGAAAGTTGGGCTAATAGCAGGCAACGGCAGGTTCCCCTTTCTCGTGCTCGAAGGCGCACGCCGCGAAGGGGTCGAAATGGCCGTCGCCGCGATCAAAGAAGAAACCGACGCCAGCATTGAACAACTCACCCACACCGTCGAATGGATCAGCGTCGGCCACCTCGGCAAGCTCATCAAGTTCCTCAAGCGCGAAGGCGTGACGCACGCGATTATGGCCGGGCAGGTCAAACACGTGCAGATTTTTAAGCTCAACGCGCTGCCTGATCTACGCATGGCGCGCATGCTTACGCGCCTAAAACGCCGCAACACGGATGCGTTGATTGGCGCGGTCGCTGACGAACTAGCCAGCGAAGGCATCACGCTGATTGATTCGACGACTTTCCTGCAACCGCTGCTGGCGCGCGCTGGCACGCTCACCCGTCGCGCTCCCAACAAACATGAACTCGCCGACATCGAATACGGCCTGCACGTCGCGCACGAACTGGCCCGCCTCGATTTGGGCCAGACCATCGTCGTCAAAGATCAAGCCGTCGTCGCGCTCGAAGCGATGGAAGGCACGGACGCCACCATTCGCCGCGCGGCTGAGCTGGTGCGTGGCCGTCCGCTCACTGTAGTCAAGGTTGCCAAGCCGAATCAGGACATGCGCTTCGATGTGCCGGTGATTGGTTTACAAACGATGGAGACGCTGCGGGCTTGTCACGTAACGGCAATGTCGGTGACGGCGGATAAAACATTGATCTTCGACCGTGCAGAGACCTTGGCCAACGCTGACAGGGACAAGATCGCTATTGTGGCGCGCTAGTCCTGGGAGCGCAGGTATCTTTGCCTGATGGTGTGGTTGAAAACGGTCTTGAGCCAACGGCTACCCGCCCGGCAGCAGCGTTACAAATGCCACACCGGCAGGCAAGGATGCCTGCGCTCCCAGGGAGTTGGACAGCCAGAGCGAAGCTCAAGTATGCTGTCATAGCTTGCGGCGGCTGCCGCGCATTCTTATCAACCGACAATGCAAAACTTATGTGGCTCATCTGGCTGATTCTTGCTGCCATCTTTGCCGTAGCTGAAGTCTTCACGACTGGGTTCGTGTTGCTCTGGTTCGGCGTAGGCGCAGCGGTCGCCGCGCTGCTGGCGCTGCTCGGCGTCGAGAGTCTGACGGCCCAGGTCGTGAGCTTTCTGGGCATCTCGGTGCTGCTCATCATCGCTTCACGCACAATCTTCGAGCAGTTTTTGATGCGCTCTTCACGCGGTAACGAGTTGAAGACCGGCGTGGCGCGGATGATCGGGCAATCCGTCACGGTGACTGAGGCCAGCCGGGGACTGCTGAATGAAGCCGCCGTGAAGGCTTACGGCTCGGTCTGGACGGCCTTGCCGCTGCCGGACGAAGCGCCGTTGCAAGAAGGCGAGACGGTTTTGATCGAACGCATCGAAGGCAATACAGTCTACGTGCGTCGCCCGTTGCGCCGTGCGCCCTTGTTTGGCGAGACGGCGGAGTGATTGTGCTAGGCCCGGCGTGGCTTAGAGGAGAAACATTATGGAACTGCTGCTACCTTTGCTGATTTTTGCGGTGATCGTGCTGGCGATAGCCTCGCGCGCGATTCGAATCGTGCCACAAGCGACGGCGATGATTATCGAACGACTGGGCCGCTTTCAACGAATGGGCGCTAGCGGCTTGAATGTCGTTGTGCCGTTCCTCGACCGCCCACGCGGTGTGAACTGGACCAACCTGCGGCCGGGCATGACGCAGATTGATCTGCGCGAGCAATTCACCGACCTGGCACCGCAACCCGTGATTACGCGTGACAACGTGACGATTCTGGCAGATTCGGTTATCTATTGGCAGATTACCGACCCGATCAAAGCGGTTTACGAAGTCAGCGACCTGACCGGCGGCATCATTCAATTGACCATCACGGCGATGCGCAACGTGATTGGCGAACTCGATCTGGATCACGCGCTCTCTTCACGCGATACGATCAACACCCGGCTGCGCGGCGTCCTGGATGAGGCGACGCACAAATGGGGTGTCAAAGTCACGCGCGTCGAACTGAAGAACATCACGCCACCAGAAGACGTGCGCATCACGATGGAAAAACAGATGACCGCCGAGCGCAATCGCCGCGCCGTGGTCTTGCAGGCGGATGGCGAGAAACAGGCCGCCATCACGCGCGCCGAGGGTGAGAAACAGGCTTCCATCACGCGCGCTGAAGGCGCCAAACAGGCTGCCGTCCTGCATGCCGAAGGCCAGGCGACGGCGCGGCAGATGGCCGCCGTTGCCGAGGCCGAATCCCTCCGCCGCATCGCCGAGAGTTTAGTCGGCAGTCAAGGCAATCCAGCGCAATATCTGATCGTGATGAAATACATCGAATCGCTGCGCGAGCTGTCGCGGAGTGACAATGCCAAGGTCGTCTTCATGCCGGTCGAGACCAGCAGCGTGCTCTCCAGCATCGGCGCATTCAAGGAAATTTTTGGCGAGCAAGAGAAAGGCGTGCCCGTACCCGTCAGAGCGAGGCAACCGGAGATGCAACGCGTGAGAGAGTGAGAGTCAACGCCGTACTTTTGGCCCGCGCATCTTTTCGGCGAACTCAGGCGGGAAGGCTCTGGCGCGTCCCTGGCTGTTCATCACGATGTGATGCGTCTCGCCTTCAGCCAGCAAAGTATCGTCACTCGCCCGCCTGACTTCGTAGGCAAAACTGATCGCACGGCTGCGCAATTCCAGCACGCGCGTCCGCACGATGATCTCCTCATCGTAGCGCGCCGGGTTGCGAAACTTCACGCGACATTCAGTCACCGGCAAGAAGGCATCCGCGCCTTTTTCCATATCGCGGTAATTGAAGCCGTAGTCACGGCACAACTCCACGCGCCCGACTTCGAGCCAGACCAGAAAATTCGCGTGATAGACCACGCCCGCCTGATCGGTTTCAGCATAACGCACGCGCAACCGCGTCTCGCTCCACTCGTGATTTTGTGATCCTGCCATAAGCTTTCAGCGTATTTCCTACGGGCGCTGGATGAATGATAGAGTAGCGTCAGAGGCGTGTTTAGCCGGAAAACACCCGCGTTGTCAAAAAGGATTATTGGTCATTTGATGAACGTCGAACTTTTGGTGAAGCTCAGTCCCCTAGTTGTCGCGACGCTGCACGGCTACGGCGCGGCGTGGTTGGCAGTGAGAATGCTCTTCCGCCCTCATCAGGCAATTTATCTGTTTGGTCGGCAATTGCCTTTGACGCCAGGGATGCTGCCGAAGGAGCGCGTGCGTTTTATCAATGCCTTGTCGAGCGCGATTGCCGAAAAACTGCTCAACATCGAAGTCATCGCCGACGAACTGATGAAGCTCGATCTGGAAACGGAAATTACGCTGCTGGCGCAACGCGAATATGCCAACTTCAGCAGTAACGAAACTGCCCTACGCGCTGTGACTGATCATCTGCGTGAGCGCCTGGACCAACTCAGCCAGGCCGAGGAACCGAAACGCGCGATTGCGCAGCAATTGCACAGCATTATTGATCGGGAAACAGCCAATGCCGGTTTCATTCGCCGGTTTGCCGCCGGCTATTTGCTCGACGAACCGACGCTCTATGCGTTGGTGGGCAAGGCGCTTGAAAACCTGGCCGAAGGTATTGCAGAGAGCACCTACGTGCGACACGCCGTCAGTGAGGCGCTAGCACAGATGCCGCAAAAGCTGCTCGCAGGCAATCGCAGTTTGGTTTCGACTTCGGCAATCACGAGTTTGGTCGAAACGCTCAGCCGTAAGTTGGACGTGCGCGCGATTCTGCTCCATCGCCTCAGTGCGTTTTCCAATGAAGAGATTGAAAACTTGGTGATGGAGACAGCCGGTCGAGAGATTCGTGCCATCGTGTGGTTTGCAGCGGCCATCGGATTGATTGTCGGCGTGTTTCAAACAGTCATCAATTTTCTCTAGCGCCATTGCGCCAAATTTTCATTTGACTTCTCGCAACAATGTCGCAAAGCTAGGGCTCCCAAACGGCAAAACCAGGAGCAAGTTCAGATGACCAGGCCAGCCACGCACGTCTATGAGTTCGGCCAATTCCGCCTCGACACGGGCAATCACCTCCTGCTGCGTGAAGGCACAGTCATCCAACTCAAGCCTAGAGTGATTGACACGCTGCTCATACTAATCGAGCACTGTGGCCAAGTGCTCAGCAAGGATGAACTGATCGAACGGTTATGGCCCGACACCGTCGTTGAAGAGGCGAACTTGACGCAAAACATCTACCTGCTGCGCAAGGCGCTGGGCGAAGGGCCACACGAGCAGAATTACATCGAGACGATCCCGAAGCGCGGCTACCGCTTCGTCGCCGAGGTGCGGGAGGTGAGCGCAGCCGCGACCGCTAAAGCCGCACAAATTGTCGAACCACTCACTGAGACAAGCCAGATCAGCGAAAAGCCGAGCGGAATAGAGGTGGCCTCAGCGAAAGAAGAAGCGGCTAGGCAACAGAATGCGAATCTGCCTTCTGCTCTTAAGACGCGCTGGAGCGCGAGTCCCAGAATTGTAGTGGTTTCGTTTGCGTTGATCGGACTAGTCGCCGCCACTATCTATCTAGCGGTCTCAAGCTGGTCAAAGCCGCCTGCAGGCGGAGCGGCGGTCAGGTCAATCGCCGTACTGCCGTTCAAGCCGATTGGCGCAGCGCCACGCGACGAAATCCTTGAGTTGGGGATGGCCGATACCTTAATCACGAAGCTCAGTGACCTTCGGCTTGTTGCCGTGCGGCCTACGAGTGCCGTGCGTAAATACACTGGCCTTGAGCAAGACCCGGTCGTGGCAGGGCGAGAACTGAAAGTGGACTCGGTGTTGGAAGGAAGCGTGCAAAAAACCGGTGAGCGGATACGCGTAACAGTGCGGCTCTTGAGCCTGCGCGACAGCGCGCCGCTGTGGGCCGGAAAATTCCTTTCCAGCACATTGGGATCCTAAGCTTAGAATTCCACGTGGACAAGTTGTCG